>FTBG01000083.1_pt1 | contig 13113 bp, 5 predicted proteins | sample 1639311 | NCBI WGS metagenome assembly FTBG01 (sample SAMEA3914864, study PRJEB12502) | metagenome | biome: forest; material: soil | place: USA | collected 2012-03-12 | depth 0.3 m | reverse complement strand
GGCCAGATTCGGGAAGACCGTGCCAATATGCGTGTTATCAACACCAAACCAAGTAGCCAGCGTCGCGGCAAATTGATCGACCGCCGTCGTCGGGATCCACCGGCCTGTGCTCGTATCATCCGGTCCGCCCACGATCAACGCCGGGAAGTTTCCGTACGTGCGCTGCCCCTTGACCGCGCCCCCGACGACGATGTGATGGCTCCCCCAGCCGTGATCGCTGCCCAAGCTGTTACTTGGGAAAGTGCGGCCAAAATCACTGGAGGTAAAGGCCGTGACCCGGGTCTCAAATGCCGGATCGCCATACTGCACGCCAATCGTGTGCATGGCATTTTGAAATGCATTCAAGCTTTGGCTCAACTCCGCAAACAAGCTGGCCTGAGCACCCACGATGACCTTGGCATTGTCCGTCGTCGTGCTGCCCGCGTTTGAGGTCTGGCCGGTATGTAAATCGTAACCGCCGATCTGCACAAAGAAGATCTGCCGCTTCATTCCGAGTCCGCCTTGCGCTGCGCTCCGATAGCCAGCGTCAATGATTTGCGCGACCATCTTCAATTGGGCCATCAGGCTCGAATTTGTGATCGTGCCACCGGCGTTCGGCACCGTGATGTTTTTAGGATAGGCCGTCCAGTAACTCCCCAGCGGAGTGGCGGTGAGCGCCGTGGCGAGGCCCGAACCGCTGGCCAGTGCGTGCTCAAGCGCCACGGCGTAGTTCGACGTGAGCATGTTTTGCTGCACTGCATCGATGCCTAGCAAACTATTGAGCGTATTCTGGCGAGCCGTGCGCGAAGCCGATGGGCCGAGCGTGGTATTCAGAGAAACGACACCGCTCGAAGACACGGAATACTGCTGCACGACGCCTCCCACCTCCAGCGTGTTGGATCCCGCGAGAGAGATGCACATGGAAAGCACCGCGGTACTACCGTTCTGCGGATTGTAGGCATCCAGCAAATCCGCGCAACGTCCCGCCCATCCGGTGGCCGGCGGGCGATCCGGGATTGAGGTCTGCCACTGCACCTGTTGATCGGCGTGCGAGAAAAGCTGCGGCGGCAAAGCCACGGAGTGCGCGTTATATTGCGATTTTGTGACTGGATAAACCAGCGTGCCGACATTGAAGACCGCAGCCATTTTTCCGGTGTTAAAAAGCGACTGCAGCTCGGGACAGGCTGGGTGAATGCCATAGTGATGCCCGTCGTCGTTCTGCGGACTAAGCGTCAGCGCCGCCGCTCCCGTGCCGTCGGTATTGGGAATTGCGAGCGCCGGTGTACGAATCGTGGCGTAGTTGCTATATTCCTCAGGGATTGTCGGGATGAAAAGATTGTTGGCGTCGTTGCCGCCATTGAGAAAAACGCAGACCAGCGCTTTATAATCCGCGGGTGGAGGCGATTGCGCGAGCGCCGCGTTCATGAACCGCAAATCACGAATCGTATTGGTAAGCGCCGCGGTGCCTACCCCGGCGCAAAGCGCACGCCGAATGAATTTGCGCCGCGTTTGAAGGTTTGGATAGTGAGCGGATTCCATGGAATAAACTAGTGCTGGATCGCGTATTCGGGGGAAGCGAGGATCATTTGCACAATGGCCCTCACGCGGTCGCGGATATTGGTCGACGAGGTGGACGGGAAATTGGCCGAGCCACTGGTCGTTCCGGTGACAAAGCCGACAATCGCTGATTTCGTCGCTGCGGTGAGCTGCCCGCAAGCGAGAACATCGCCCAATTTATCCACCAAACTCGACACTCCCGCGGAGTCGGCGACGCTATAGGGAGCCCTCATATAAGTCCCGAGATCGAGCATGATCGCGCCATTGGAAAAATTGCTCAAGCCGTTCGTGTTACTTGAAGTGAGTATCATCGAATTCACCGTGTTCGTGAGATTAATCACGTTGGTATCCGTGGTGAGCTGAAATTCCGGCGTAGTGATATTCGCCGCAGCCAGGTTTCCGGGATACTGGAAGTCCGGATAGAAGAAGTTAAATACCGTGGGTGAATCGAGCGGTGTCTCCGCCAGCGTTCCGTTCGTATTGCCCATGTCGAACTTGCTCGATGCCATGACAAATTGGCCCGACCGCGTCACCGGAGGCACCGCCAGCGGATAAATCGTGACGCTATTGTTTGTCTCATTCTTATAGGTCGTCGTATTGTTCACCACAAAGTGATTCTCATCGATCACGCTGGAGACCGCGAATTCCTGGCTGCTCACCTGGCTGCTCGAACCCGCCGGAATGAAGATCCACAGCCGGTCGTTTACTTGTAGATTGTGATTTACATAAGTAGTAACCGTGATGACCGAAGAGCCCGTCTTGTTATTGATGACATAGGCTCCAGTGGTTTGCGGGATCAGCACCGAACCGGATCGGGCAGTCGCAGGTGGTGTCTCAACCGTGTTGACCGTGATGTGGGAAGAATCCAGCACCGTAGCCACGGTATAGATTCCATCCGGCGCGCCGCCGGAGAGGAATTTCAGATAGATTTCCCCGCCTACGACCGGGCCGCTCGTGGCGATGACGACGCTATTTGTTCCCGCCGCCTGCGTGTAGGTCGGGTTGAGCAAACCCGTTGCGTTTACCGTAAAGCTAGTCGTCGTCGGAGTGCTTTGCACCGTGTAGCTGCCCACGCTGGTGGGATTGTACCAGGGCGCGACGGGCGGCGTACCGGTTGCGTTACCTTCGAAATTGAGCGACACGCGATCTCCAGTGGAAAGCCGGTGCGGCGCGGTCGTGGAGAGCGTCATCGCCAAGCCTCCGCTTTGCGCATAAGTGCCGCTCTCACTCGTAAATGGGAAAGTGCGTGCGGCGGCAGCGATGCGCAGCAGCGGCTCGCGCTGCTTGCCTCCGCCGGTTACCGATTGCATCGCAGGATTGCGAGCTTCGCCGTCCAGCAGGATCGCTTTAATCACTGCCTGCATATTGCCCCGTGCGTGCTGCGCGGAGCCATCGTCCTCGAATTTTTGCGTGACCCGATAAACATACGCGGGGCTCGGGTTACTTTCCACGAGCCGTTGAATGAGCTGCCGGCAAATATAAGGACCTACATTAGGATGTGCGAAAATGTTATCGATCGCTTTTTCCAGATCAGCGAGGCAGTAGGAATCAAACGCAGGCGTTGACGGATCGGCCTGCGAACCCGTGGGAATCGCCGCCGGCGGATTGTACCCGGTGGCTGGCGGGAGCACGACATTGTTCAGCAGGATCTTGCTTCCGAGTTCGTGTTTCGTCGGCACGAGCACCATCGGATCGATATAATCTGAGGGCGGACTGAAGCTCGTTGGCAGCCTCCCATTCGATTGCAGCGCTTGCGACCACGTCCAGCCAGTGAAGACGCGCGCCATTCCGCCAATCGTGCTCTGATCATACGTCGGCACCAGATTGCCGCGCGAATCAAGAATGAGCGTGCCATCGGGCCAGAGGCGATTGAGGCCAATGCTAAAAAGCTGCATGATCTCGCGGCCATAGTTTTCATTTGGATGCAGCCCCGTCGTGAGATCACCCTTGGCATTCCCCTGCATATTTAAAAAGTAACCCATCGTGGGATGCAGCGTCGCCGCTTCAAGCAGCGTGCGAAAATTGCCGAACGCATTGTCGGACAGCGTATCATAGTAGGAGCCCAGTCCGCCCGACTGATTGCTCAGCGTCGCGTTACTTGCGGAAACGACCAGGATTTCACTCAGGGCAAAAGCGACGCGCTGCCGAAGCTGATCCGGCGCTGTCACCGCAGCCCGCCACCAGGCATTATCCACGATGCTGCTAGTCAGGGAATTCACTGGATTAAGTGAGACATGGGCCTGCACGTCTGGGAGCAAGTGTGTTGCAGACAAGCCAAACTGCTGATTGATCCAGGCCGAATACCCGCTGGTCTTCACCGTCGTCATGTCAGTCGGGCTTGCCCCGAAAGCCGCCTGATTGAGAAACCGCGCCGCACCTGCGTCGGTCGTACTGTCATCCGTATATCCCGGATCGGCCACGGGAGCCGGGGGATTTTGCGAACCGTCCACGAGCCGCAGATTTCCGCGGATTTCACCCGCGGGAAAATTCACCGTGTGAACGTTGAAATAGGTATAACCTTGCTGCAATGCAGTGACGATCTGCGCCGCGGTGAGCGCACCGGCGTCCACGATATTCCAGATGTAGCCACCGTCCGCCGTTTTCAATTCCGGGTGGAATCGATCGACGTCATCCAGATCGAAAACAATCGGGCCGGAACCTGTGGAATCCTGCGCAGCGTGGATATGGTAGGCCGTCCGCGGCGAAGTCAGATTGCCGTAATTGAAATGCAGAATGGCCTGCGTTAATCCAGGGTTTACCCGCAAATCCGCCGAGCCCGCACCGCTGCTCGTGGCTGCGCCTTGAGGTGAAAGCGTAGTCACATAGAGCGCGCCGGCGGTCGTCGTCGCTGCCGGATAGTCGTAGCGCGAAAGGACATAGCTTGGCACCACGGCATTTGCGCCCGGACTGGTGGCCGTGCCGGCGGGATCGAGCAGCCAGGCCACGGAGAGGTTACTTGATGCGCCGCTGCTTCCCACGTTGTGCCGCACTTCGTAGTAATATCTGGAGCCGGCATCGAGCGCGAGCCACGAGGATTGCTGATTCGTCTGCCCCGCCGCATTCCACGCTTCCGGCGCCGTCCCGGGGGCGCTCACCGACGAACGGCGCACGATATTGACTGGCTCGCTGTCGTTGGAAATCCACAACTCCGCGTTGTTGCTCGCCGCCAGCCAGAAAAAGTAATTTCCCGTCACCGGCACCGTAAAGTAACCGCGCAACCGCTCTCCGGTGTTCGTGCCATAGCTCGCCGTATCCTCCAGTGTGTGCAGCGAGGTATCAATCGTCGTCGGCACAGTGGCGAGAGGGATGTCCGAAAGATTTGGCCCCGCCAGGCTTGGCCAGAGTTCACGCGTCACGCCTCCATCCGGCTGCAGGATCTGCAAGTCGAGCACCGCCGATCCGGTTCCCGCGGAATTGGTAGCCACCAGCGAGACCTGGTAATCGCCCGCCGCCGTCGGCGTTCCGCTGATCAGCCCCGTCGTGCCATTGATACTCAGACCCGGTGGCAACGGACGGCTCCCCGCCCCCAACGCAATACTAGTTGCCGCACCACCGGAACTCGCCGCCGTGACCGTGAAAGAAAACGGCTGGCCCACGAAGCCGTACGCCAGCGCCGGGCTCGTGATCGCCGGCGGCGCCGCCGTCACCGACGTGGGATACAACCGCGTGCTCGGAATGATCTGCCGCGTCTGGCTGTTCGAATACCAGTAGAGATGCGCCAGAGCATTCCCCGTCGCCTGGTAGTATTCCATCTTGATGTCGTAGAGCGCGCCGCCTTGCAAAGCAATGCTCCCGAGCCGATCAGCGGTCTGTTTCGACCACCCATCGATGATGAGTTGCCCATTCACCCACAACTTCACACCGTCGTCGGTGCTCGTATCGAAAAAGTAAGTCTCCGAGTACTCCGGCTGCACCTGCCCCATCCAGCGCACCGTATAGTAAGTGGCGTTGATGCCGGTACCCGGCGTGCTTCCTGTCCAGACAAAATCGATCTGCGGATCGGTGCGCGTGATCTTCAGATTGTTGGGATCAAAGAGCGTCGTGGCGTTGTAGCCGCCGTTAATGAGCGTCGAAGTCGATGTATAGTAATATCCCGTCAGCCCGCTCCCCGCCGGTACCGCCGCGGGCGAAATGAGGACGCTCGCGCTCGAAGCCGAGCCCAGCTGATAACCACCGCCGGGCTGAGCCACCGCGGTCGCGGCCACGCCGGCCCTGCGCACGGGATTGGCCATCGGGATTACCGTCAGCGTCACCACTCCCACGTGCGGCGGGAAGGTGACGCTGGCGGGCATCATGGAGTAATCGATCCCTGCTTGCGCGGTCCCGCTCCAGCTCAACGGGACGGTGATCGTGCTAAAGTGAAGTGTGCCGCCGCGGGTGATCGTGATCGTGCCGGTGTCCGTGGCCAGCGTGGCGCCGTTGGGCGGCTCTGTAGCGCTCGGCTTGAGCGCAACCACGGTGACGACGTTTTCCGTAGTTAAGTCGGCGGCGAGCGCGCTGTGATCATCCAGCGCCGCGCCATGCGTATGCGTGCTTCCGGGATCAAAGCCGGTCACCATTTCCGCCCAATCGCTTACGCCGTCCGCATCGGAATCCACATCCTCCACCAGCACGCGAAAGAAAGCGCTGCTCGCGGGTTTGGCCGTGGAAAGGACCTTCGCCGATCCATCCCCCATGATTTGTTGATTCGGGTTCACCGCCATCCATCCGGCTTGATCGGTAAGACTGGCCCTCCATTCCAGGATGTACAATTTTCCCGCGACCGTCGGAAACGTGAGCGAGACGGTGCCGCCAGACAGTGTCACCGTGGAGACAGCGATGGTGGAGCTTGGACTAAAAGGATTGGTGCCCGCAACAAGTTCCTGGGCATTGGTGAGGCCGTCGCCATCATCGTCGCGCGTCCACCACGATGGATCGTTCGCCTGGGATGAAGTAACACCGTAGAGCATCATCCACACGCTCTGGTTGATCGCCGCGTCGGGCTGCGCTTTCACGCCTTGCGCCCAAACAAGAAACAGCCAAAATAGAACGGAGATCCGGGAGATTGCCGCGAAAGATTTCATCGTCACGGGGAGAACGGTTGAGACGAGCAACTGGTGGAGCGGCAAACGGGCCAGTGCCTTGAGATGTACAAATCACTCTCTCGCCGTCCGCGTGTTGTCAACGGATTCATTAGAAAAAATTTTCGGAAATTTTCTCTCAACATTCCGATTTGCTCCCGCGCCCCTTCCCCGCTACACAGTCGCGGCAATTCCCATGCTTACATTCGTCGTGCGCCGGTTCGCTTCCATGATCCTGGTGCTCTTCTGCGTGGTGACGATTACTTTCATCCTGGCGCAACTCGCGCCCGGCAGCCCCTTCACGACGGAGCGCGCCATTCCGCCGGCGGTGCTGGAGCAGCTCGCCAAGAACTACAATTTGAATGGCTCGATTCTCGAGAATTACGCCACTTATCTTGGCGTGCGCCGCAATGTGTCGGGACAGTTCGACGGCTTGCTGCAAGGCAACATGGGACCTTCCGTCAAGTATCGGAGCCACACGGTGTATGAGCTCATTCGCGACAGCCTGCCCGTTTCCGCGGTGCTGGGCGGCGCGGCCTTTCTCATTGCCACGGGAATTGGGATTTGGCTCGGGTGCCTCGCGGCGATGCGGCATCACACATACATCGACACGGGGTCGATGCTCAGTGCGCTGGCCTTGATCAGCATGCCGACCTTTGTCGTCGGTCCGTTGCTTGTTTTGATTTTCGCCATCTGGCTGAACTGGCTTCCCGTGGGTGGCTGGGGCTCGATGAAAAGCCTCATTTTGCCGGCTATCACACTGGCCGGACCCTATATTGCCTATGTGGCGCGGCTCATGAGATCGAGCATGCTGGAAGTGCTGCGGCAGGACTTCGTGCGCACCGCCAAAGCCAAAGGTTTGACGGATACGCAAGCTGTTTACCGGCACGTGCTGAAAGTAGCGGTGTTGCCCGTCGTGAGCTTTGTCGGACCGCTCGCGGCCAATCTTCTGACCGGGTCCATCGTGGTTGAGCGCATCTTCAACATTCCCGGCATGGGACCATTTTTCGTTAACTCCATCCTGAATCGAGACACTTTCCTCATCTGCGGCGTCGTCATGGTCTACTGCGCGCTCCTCGTTTTCATGAACCTTGTGGTCGATATTGCCTACTCGATGCTCGATCCGCGCATTCGCATCTATGACTAGTCAGCCAACAGCGTGGCAGCGTCTCCTACGTGATCAGGTGGCGGTGATTTCCGCGAGCATCCTCTTCGCGATCATTCTCTTTGCCGTTCTTGGGCCGGTTGTCTTCAACACGCATCCGCACGCGGTCACAGACGCGCAATTTCAAAAGCCGACCTCTGCTCACATCTTTGGCACGGACCTCAATGGCCGTGACTTGTTTGCCCGTGTCCTCGAAGGAGCCCGCATCTCGCTCATCGTCGGCTTCAGCGGCGCGATCATCAGCCTTTTTGTCGGCACCAGCTATGGACTCATCGCCGGCTATATCGGCGGGCGCGTGGATGCGATGATGATGCGGCTGGTGGAAATCCTCTACGCGATTCCGCGGCTCATCATCATCATCCTGGCGGTTTTCATTTTGGATCCCTATTTAAAGCAAGCCATTGCTCCGCTTTTTCATGGCGCATTGATTGGTTATACAACGATCATCATTCTCATCCTCTGCCTCGGCCTGATCGAATGGCTAACCATGGCGCGGATCGTGCGCGGGCAAGTGCTCGCGCTAAAGGAGCAGCAATTCGTCGCTGCCGCGCGTTCGCTTGGGCAAAGTCACTATCGCATCATCACGCGTCACCTCGTGCCCAATTTGATCGGCATTGTGATCGTTTATTTAACACTCACCATTCCGTCCGTCATCCTCGATGAATCCTTTCTCTCCTTCCTCGGCCTTGGCATCCAGCCACCGCAGGCGAGCTGGGGAAGCCTGCTCAGCGATGGGGCGATGGAAATCAATCCGGTGAAAAGCTATTGGTGGCTCCTATTTTTCCCCGCAATCATCATGTCGCTCACCTTGCTCTCCTTGAATTTCCTGGGCGATTCGCTGCGCGACGTGCTCGATCCGAGGCAAAAAGGCAAGTAACGAGGTCATTGCGCGGCAAAGTTCTTGCTTTGGTGAGGAGGCTTCCCCAACTGTCCGCCAAATCTATGAAGTCCACCGCCCTCCTTCGCACCCTCGAAATCCTCGAATCCCGCATTGCACCCGCCGTTTTCTTTGTCAACGGAACAAATCTCACCGTCACAGACGCGAGCGGCACTTCGGCTAATGACGCCACAGCCGCCACCGCCGCCGGTTCGACGGTCGCCGTCGATCTGCACACGGGCGATTCGTTGGTTTATGATTTAAACGGCAATCACAAATTGGATGCGGGAGAGCTCACGCTGGTTAAGGTCACCAAGGGCAACGCCATCGGATTCTTCACTGATATCAATGGCAGCGGAAAACTCGATCTCCATGAATTTACCGGTCTCGCGTTGAGTGACGGCTTTGTCGGTTCCATCAATGGGGATGTGAACGGCCCCGTCGGAACAGCAGTATCCGCAAGCGGCTCGACTTTAACATTCGCTCCGGCTGGCGTGGTGGGAAGCATCAACGGGCTCACCGTAAAAGGCCATATCATCGGTGACGTTTTCGCCGGTGGTTCGATCAATAACGTGACTGTGACCAATCCCACGGGCGGACGTTCATTAGATCAGAGCATTCAGGGAACGGTCGCCACGGGTACCGCCGCACAAGTCACGGAAAGCTTCAATAACGGCGGCACCTCGACGGCTATCGCATTTACCTTTGCTCCGGGTTCGAACGGTGGAGATATCGTCAATCTGCACCTCGCGAATGGTGCGGAAGAAGTGATCGCCGGAGACGGCATCGCCGGAACCACGACGGGCGGCCACGGCGGAAACATCACCGGCCTCGTGCTTACCAATACTCCCACCGCCATGTCGATTTACGCGGGCGCAGGCGGCGCAGCGACTACCGGGACAGGCGGAACCGGCGGCTCGATCAGCAAATCCACTCTCAACGAAACCGGTACAGACGGCGGTGATATCTACATTCAAGCTGGATCAGGCGGCAGACCTACCACTTCAGGTGCAGGCGGAACTGGCGGAAGCATTTCTCAACTCACTCTGAAGACCCTTGGATCGTCCGGCTTCGTCGGCATCGATGCTGGGGATGGCGCTGCCGGAACGGTAGCAGGCGCAGGAGGAAAAGGCGGCGACATCACCACCATTAACGCCAACCTGAGCGGCAATGGAGACGGTTTCGAAGTGAAGAGCGGCAAGGGTGGCGACGGCGGAACAACCGGAGATGGCGGCGCTGCCGGCACGGTCAGCGGCGTTTTCCTCACGAGCACCTATCTCAACGGAACCGTAACCATCGCCGGCCAGAATGGCGGCGGAGCCACGAGCGGCAATGGCGGAACCGGTGGCTCGGTCACGAACGTTGCGTTGCACTTCCTGGGAGTTCCCTACAACAAGGTGACTGTGGCCGGCGGAATTGGCGGCAATGTCACCACACATGGGAATGGCGGAAATGGCGGATCGGTCAGCAAAGCTAGCTATTTCGAGAATGACGGCTACTACGGTCTCTATGCGACAGCAGGCGCCGGTGGAAATGGAGCAGGCACCTCGGGAAATGGCGGTAAAGGGGGCGCCGGCGGCAGCGTGAGCGCCATCAATATGGTCGCACTCGGATATATCGACGACGATGTTACTTTAACCGCCGGAAATGGCGGTTCGGGCCAGTACGCAGCTTCAGGCGACGGCGGAAGCGTCACAAAATCCGCCGTGAAAATTACCGGAGGAATGGACTCCTTCCGGGTCTTCGGAGGCAACGGAGGAAATAGCAACACGTCGGGCGCAGGCGGCGCGGGCGGCGCCGTGACCTCCGTTAGCTTTACAAACAACTACACGGATGGCGCCGAGGCCTTTATCGGCGGCAAAGGAGGGACCGGCATCGACGCTCCCGGTGGGGACGGCGGAGACGTCTCGTTGATCCAGTCAAAAACTCTCGGCACAATCTTTGGCGACAACACGAATCCTTTCGGCAGCATCGGCGTGGGCTTGATCGGGGGCGCCGGAGGAAATGGCACGGGGACGACCGCCGCTGGCGGCCACGGTGGAGATGTCACGAAGTCCAATGTGCAGGCGATAGGATGGCTCGACGACAATCTCCTGATCGAAGGCGGCAAGGGCGGTACCGCGGTGGGAGCCAATGGTGGCACCGGCGGAGTGCTGAATAGCATCGGCGTCTTTTCTCACGAAAAGGTCGGTGGCACGATTACGATCACTGGCGGTGCGGGCGGCAGTGTCACGGCGGGAAATGGCACCGGAGGTCAGGCGGGTGCGATCAGCAGCTTCACAGCAAATCTTCCTGGCGGCATCAACGGCGCTTCGAAAATTGCGACGCTGGACGGGGGCGATGGATTTGGCACCGGGAATGGCGGCGATTCCGCCGATCTGACCAAGGTTACTTTGATTCTTGGCAACGAGATCGACACCAATTTCAATATCTCAGGAGGCACGGGTGGAAATGCCGGATCCACAGGGGGCAACGGCGGAAATGGAGGCGGCCTCATCAGTGTCGTAACTAGCGTCCTGACAAATTCCAGCAAGACGGTTCACATTGCTCCGGGAGATGGCGGGGACGGCTTTGGAGCCAATGGCAACGGCGGAAATACCGGAGGCATCCTCGGCTTGACCTTGAATGGAGCAGGCGCGCGATTTGCAATCGACGGTGCAACGGCTGGAGACGGCGGCACCGGAGCGACCGCAAAAGGCGGCAATGGAACCGACATGAAGAATATCACCGGAAAAGTGTCGGACTTCTACCTGCACGGCTCCGACGGAGGCTCGGCGGCCGCCGGCACGGGCGGAAACGGCTCTTCCGTTTCCGGGTTAACACTCAGCGCCGTTTCCGATTTCGTACGCATCATCGCCGCAGGCAACGGAGGAGACGGTGTGACCAAGGGCGGCCTCGGCGGTTCCCTCTTGAATGTAAAGGTGGCGGGCGACATCGGTGACTTCACAAGTAACTTTAATACAAACTCAGACACTTCCGGCATGGGAGGCCTGGTCGCAGGCCAGGCCGGAGCGACCGGCGGCACCATTCACAATACGGACAACGGCAGCATCACTAATGTCACCGCTGCCCGGATCGCCACCATCATTGCGGGCCACGTCAATAACGCCAATCTCGCGACGACCAACGCCGTTTCAGCCATTTCCGGAATTCACACTTCGGTGATTGGCGCTGACGTCAATGGCAACCGCACCTGGGATTACCATGAAGGCGGCGCCGATACCACCTTCCAACTCACCGACGCGTCGGGCGACGGCGATACTGTAACCGATGGACTCGTCCTGGTGCTCACCGGCAAATTCACCGGAACGACACCGACGCCGTTGAAAGAAATCGATGTCTAAGAGCCGAGGCATCGCCAAGCCTCTTGTACAGTCTGAGATAGATATATTGGACTGAAATCGTCCCCTTTGATTTTGTTCCGGATCATTTCTGAAATGGATGTGCCGGCGCTTTAGGGCCGGCTCTGTGATCCAGTTGTCGCAAGACGTCGATCACGTACCGCGCTAAAACCAACCCGCTCCTCGCAGGTCACAGACACTCGCACGCTGGTCGCTGCTAAATATGTCCCAAACTGAGGCACGATTAGGCGAGTTTTTTGAAAGAGCGTATTGGCTGCAGCGAGGAGAGTTTCACCCAGAAATCCATCTCAAGAATGTGGAGGAGTTGTGCCGAGAATTCTCGTGGGATCGAGTGCTCGTAGATGCGCTGTATCGCATTCTTCCCCATTTTGACCACTTTGCGGAAGAAGCGGCGAAGCGAGTTCAATCAGGTGCATCGACTGCCGAAAAGGCCTTTGAGCAGCTTTGCTATCCCGTATTCTATTACATCCCGGACTCCCTGAAGAAGAGAGCGTGGGAACTCCACTTGGCCGCCCAATGCATCCCCAACTGAACAGCAGCGACAACACCCAATCTGCCGCTGTAAAGATGACGAATGGCTTCCGGTCTGTCGGATGGTGGTTTCTCGTGGGCGGCTCAATTATCTGCATCCACCCAATTGTCATTCTCTTCGATCCACAGGCGCCAATCCTCGTAAACGGCTCGCCGACTACCGATCTAAACACCAAGCTTTCCGTTACCGCATTCGGGCTCTTCTTCCCACTGCTCGGGGCATTTCTTGCACTCACGCCGAGAAAGAAGCTGGAGCGTTTGTTTGCAAGTTTCATCCGGTGGTCGAGAACCTTTGCGCGGGGACACAAATGAACCGAGGCTCGCGATGGTGTCTTCCGTATTCAAAGCCTTGCACCGCCAGCCTCTGTCGCTGAATTTGAGATCAACTTTGCACATCTCTATCTATGCCCGGCTGTATATTTCATGTGAGCGGCGAAAATTTTGATGTGGATGCGTTTCTTTCGAACAGCAGCTTCCGCCCTTATCGCGTTTACCACCGGGGAGAGACTGCTCATCGCTCACGAATTTTTGAGGACAATGGTTTCAGCCTCGACGTTAGTTCAGCCGATGGCGATTTTGCCG
>FTBG01000348.1_pt1 | contig 13519 bp, 11 predicted proteins | sample 1639311 | NCBI WGS metagenome assembly FTBG01 (sample SAMEA3914864, study PRJEB12502) | metagenome | biome: forest; material: soil | place: USA | collected 2012-03-12 | depth 0.3 m | reverse complement strand
GGGTCTTTTCGTTGATGAGCTCCATGGCCTTGCGGTAGCGCTCGGCGGGCCAGCGCTTGGCGGGGCCGTACTCCGCACCGGGACAGATGCCCACCAGAGGGACGGTGGAGGAACTGTGCAGGGACGCGGCCACGGGTGGGACCTCGGCGGCGCCGCAAAACTCGGCGATGTGCCAGTAGCGGTCGGCGTGATGCCGGGGTTTGGCGGCCTTCTTTTTTTTGGGCTCGCGCACGATCTGATTGAGGAGCCGGGCGCGCCAATGCCCGCGATAGCCGACGCGGCGCGGGATACCGGCCAGCCAAGCCTCGGCGGCGCTGCGGAGGGAATTGGGGAAGAGGACGGCAACCTCGAAGCGGCCCCGAATTTTCCCGGCGACGGCGAAGACAGAATCGGAGGGTTCAAAGGGAATGACCTCGTCGACCTCGGGGAGAGATTTCCAGAAAGCGGCGAGTTTGGCCGGGGTAAGGATGGCCAGGCGCGCATCGGGGCGGCCACGCTTGAAGGCACGGGCGGCACGAGCGCTCATGACCGCGTCGCCCAGCCAATTGGGGGAGCGGACGACGATGCGGAAGGGGCGGAGCTTTTGCGGATCGACGTCGGGCGGAAGGTAGGTGCCGCGCCGCTGGTGGGCGGTGAGGAAATTGGGCCAGGGTATTTTCCAGCGGTTGTGAACCCAGAACCAGTCGGCGGGGGATTCGCGAATTTGCTTCTCGAGGGCGGAATTGATGTCGGCGGTGAGCTGCTCGGGCTGGTCCTCCTTCCACGGGATCTCGGGGCTGAGGACGATGCGCCAGCGGGCGAAGCCGGAGGTGTAAATGGCGGCGGGAACGACTGCCGCGCCGGTGCGGATGGCCAAGGTGGCGGCGAGGGGCGAGGTGGAGCTGAGGCGGTTGAAAAAGGGCGTCCACATGCCGCCATCGCCGGCGTTTTGATCGACGAGAATGCCGAGGATGCCGAGTTCCCCGACGAGGGCAATGGGAGCGTGAAAGCCCTTTTTACGATCGAAGGTCTGGACGCCCCGGCGGCGGCGATCCTCGTTGATGAGGTCGTCGAGGGGTTTATTGCGGAGCGCCTGGTAAACCGTGCCGAAGCGGAAGGTGGGCTCGTGGGCGGCCATCTGGGCGTAGAGCTCCCAATTGCCTATATGGTTGATAGCCAGAATGATACCACGACCCTTGGCAATGACATCGGCGTAATAAGGGCGATTTTCGATGACTGCAAATTGGGTGAGGCTTTCCAAGGGCATGGCGGCGACCTTGAAAGAGCTGACTGCGTTGGCTCCGAGGGTGGTAAAGTGCTGAAAGACCAGACGGCGAACCTCGGCGGGAGACATTTCGGCGCCGAACGCGGCTGAAATATTTTCCCTTGCGAGCTTGCGGTACCCGGGCAGGATTGCCCACAAAAGAGCTCCGACCGCCTGCCCCAAAGCGAAGCACACCCCGAGTGGCAGGCGACGGATCACCGAGATCAGGCCCAGAGCCAGGAAATATACAAAGCGATCCAACATGCCTACAGAAACCACCGAAGCTAGCGAGGTAAAGGCCTCCTCGGAAAGAAATTCCATCGGACCCGGCGGAACCGTGGGAATATTGGGTGGCGGACAGCTCGGGCGGATGTTTGGCATCGCGGCGCGTCGGATGGGGTACCGGGTGCATGCTTTTGAGCCAAATCCGGATAGTCCGGCGGGACAGATCAGCGATGTGGAGATCAACGCCTCGTACGCGGATGAGGCGGAATTGGCGCGATTCGCGGCCGGCGTGGATGTGATTTCGTTTGAATTTGAAAACATTCCCCTGGCGGCTCTGAAGGCGGTGGAGAAGCTCTGCACGGTGCGCCCGAGGGGCGAGGTGCTGCACATTTGCCAGAATCGCGAGCGGGAGAAAAATTTCCTGCGTGCGAAGGGATTTCCGCATGCTCCGTTTGCGGTGGCGGCCAGCGCGGAGGATCTCGGAGTCGCCCTGGAGAAAATCGGCACGCCTTCGGTGCTGAAGACGGCGGACTTTGGCTACGATGGAAAGGGGCAGATCAAGTTGACGGGGCCGGTGGAGGCCACGCAGGTCTGGTCGCAATTTGGCGCGCCCCGCGGGGTGCTGGAGCAGTGGATTCCCTTTGAGGCGGAGCTCTCCGTGGTGGTGGCGCGCGATGTCCATGGGAACACGGAGGCCTTTGCCGCATCGGAAAATATTCATTCCCGGCACATCCTGGATCTGTCCATCGTGCCAGCGCGTTTTGCCCCGGAGGTGTGTGCGGAGGCACTACGGATCGCGCAGGAAATCGCGACGGCACTGGAAGTGGTGGGGTTGCTGGCGGTGGAGTTTTTCCTGACGAAAGACGGAGGGCTGCTGGTCAATGAACTGGCTCCGCGCCCGCACAACTCGGGGCACTTTACTTTCGACGCCTGCGCCACGAGCCAGTTTGAGCAGCAGCTCCGCGCGGTGTGCGGCCTGCCGCTGGGATCGCCGGCGCTGTTGACCCCGGTGGTGATGTGGAACCTGCTGGGACATCTTTGGAAAAATGGGGAGCCGGATTGGACCGTGATCCTTTCCGAGCCGCGGGCGAAACTGCACCTCTACGGCAAGGCCGAGGCACGACCGGGGCGGAAGATGGGACACGTCTGCGTGCTGGCGGAGGTGGATGAGGCGCTGGAAATCATTGCCGAATTCAAGCAAAAGATGGGAGACCTAACCGCATGAACTCGCGCGTCCACAAAGCCAAGACACCGACCAGCGTGATCGTCTGGGCCGTGCTGATTGCCGGCGGAGTGGTGGGGTTCATTATCTTTGCCACCTGGCAGACGACGATCGGCGTGGTGGATTCCAAGAAAACCGGGACGATTACCGCCAAGGAATTCCAGCCAACCCCGGAAAAACAGATCATCGTGGATCGCAAGGGTGCACTGACGACGGAGACGAAAGACGGCTACTACTTTCTCACGGTGGAAGTGCCACAGGGCCAGACCAACAAGAAGTACTACGTAGAGATGCCGGACAAGCAGTCCTATGAGAAGTTGAAGGTCGGAGATTCCTTTGACGTCGGGCCTTATTTAATTCCCGAAAAAAAATAAAAACTGGAATGAACGGGCGCAATGGAGCGCTGTCTTAGATGTAAATACATTGTCCATCCACCCAAAGCACTTTTACTCATGAGCGTTCTCGCACAACAAACCAACAATCAGGTACTGGAGGCTCGCCAATGGATCGATCCTCTTCTCACGGAAGTCAGCAAAGTCGTGGTCGGCCAGAAAAAGCTGGTGCACCGACTCCTAACGGGTCTGCTTTGCAACGGGCACGTCCTGCTCGAAGGCGTGCCGGGTCTGGCCAAGACGCTAACCGTGCGCACCCTGGCGGCCGGCATTAAGACGGGCTTTCAGCGGTTGCAGTTTACCCCGGATCTTCTCCCCGCCGACTTGATTGGCACTTTGATTTACAATCCCCGGGACGGTGAATTTTCGACGAAGCTCGGACCGATTTTCTCGAACCTGATCCTGGCGGACGAAATCAACCGTGCGCCGGCGAAGGTGCAGAGCGCCTTGCTGGAAGCGATGCAGGAGCGCCAGGTGACCATTAGCGATACGACGTATCCCCTGCCCGATCCGTTTCTGGTGCTGGCCACGATGAATCCCATCGAGCAGGAAGGAACCTATCAACTGCCCGAAGCGCAGCTCGACCGTTTCATGCTGAAGGTGAACGTGGGTTATCCGACCCGCGAAGAAGAGCGCTCGATCCTCGATGCGATGGCGACCTCGGCTCCGTCGCTCGGTATTCAGGCGATTGTGACGCCGGAAGAAATCATCCATGCGCGCAGCGTGGTGAACTCCATCTACGTGGATGATCGGGTGAAGGATTACATCGTGAACATCGTGTGGGCGACGCGGGATCCCGCCGCCTACAAGCTGAAGCTCGACGGGATGATTCGCTACGGGGCCTCGCCACGCGCGACGATCTACCTGACGCTGGCGGCCAAGGCCCAGGCCTTTATCGCGGGCCGCGGGTACGTGACGCCACAGGATGTGAAATCGATCGGCCTGGACGTGCTGCGCCACCGCATCGGCGTGAGCTACGAAGCCGAGGCGGAATCGATCACGAGCGAGATGATCGTCGAGAAGATCTTTGCCGGTCTGCCCGTGCCTTAAGCCAAGGCTCCGTTTGTCGATCTAACAATTTGCCCCGCGCGAAAGCGCGCCGTTTACGACACAGGAAAATTTTGTCTCCATGACTCGCGACCCCAAGGAAATCCTCAAGAAAATCCGCCGCCTCGAATTGCGCACCCGACGGCTGGTGAACTCCTCGTTTGCCGGCCAGTACCACAGCGTCTTCAAGGGCCGGGGGATGAACTTTGACGAAGTGCGGGAGTATGCGCCGGGCGATGAGATTCGCAGCATCGACTGGAACGTGACCGCCCGCATGAACACGCCCTACGTGAAGAAATTCACGGAGGAGCGCGAGATGACGGTGATGCTGCTGGTGGATGTGAGCGCATCGGGAACCTTTGGCAGTGTGGAGCTGAGCAAGCGGGAACTCGCGGCGGAGGTCGCGGCGATTCTGGCGTTCAGCGCGATCATCAACAATGACAAGGTGGGGCTGCTGCTTTTCTCGGATACGGTGGAGCTTTTCATCGCGCCGAAAAAAGGGCGCATGCACATTCTGCGGCTGATTCGCGAGATGCTTTACTTTGAGCCCAAGGGCACGCGGACAAACCTATCGGTGGCGCTGGAGTACCTGAACAAGGTGATCACGCGCCGGGCGGTGGTCTTCGCGATCTCGGATTTCATTGCGCCCGACTATACGAAGGCGTTGACCGTCGCGAGCCGCCGGCACGATGTGGTAGCGCTGCCGGTGGTGGATCCGGGCGAAGAGACTCTGCCCGATGTGGGCCTGGTGACTTTTGAAGACGCGGAGACCGGCGAGCAAATCGAAATCAACACTTCCAGCCGCGCCGTGCGGAATGAATTTGCCGCAGCGGAGGAACGCAGGCGCAAGGCGCTGGCCAAGCTGCTGGGAACGCGAGGGGTGGATGTGGTGCCACTGGCCACGAACGAGGATTATTTGATTCCGCTGCGGGCCTTCTTTGAAAAGCGCGAAAGGAGACAGGCGGCATGAACCCGACGCAACCCGCACCTACTCCGGCCCCGATCCACGACATCACAGGGCTGCTGTGGTTTTTCCCCTACCCCATCTGGATGCTGATTGTGGGCGTTCTCGTCGCACTCGGGCTGATTGGATTCATCGTGTGGCTGGTGCGCCGCAGCCGGCCCGCGAAGCCGCTGACGCCCAAGCAACGCGCCTTGCGGGCCCTGGAGGAATTGCGCCGCGAGGGACCGGAGACGGAATCGTATGCTTTTGGCTGCAAAGTCTCCGACGCGCTGCGCGCCTATATCCGGGACGAACACGGGCTCGACGCGGTGACGCGAACATCGATCGAATTTCTGGAATCGCTGCGCAACAATCCCAGCTTTACCGAGAACGAAAAGGCAGCGCTGGCGGAGTTTTTGGAGTCGGTGGATCTCCTGAAATACGCCCGCCAAGCGGCTGGCACCGAGGAAGTCGAAGCCTTGCTGGAACTGGCCCACCGGCTGGTCCAGGGGGAGAAACCCGCGCAAACCGCCTGAGATGAATTCCGGGGCATTTTCCTTTAGTTTTGCAAATCCGTGGCTGCTGTTGCTGCTGCTCCTCCTGCCGATTCTGGTGATCCTCAAGGGCAAGTTTGGCGGGACACCAGGCGTGACCTTCACGAGCACCGAGACGCTGCGGGCGCTGGGCGGCAAAGGGCGCTCCCGAGCCGGGGGCTTGCTCGGCCTGCTGGCCCACCTCGCGCTGGCCTCGATGATCGTGGCACTGGCCCGGCCGCAATTGGGGCGGACCCTTACGCATATTCAGGCCAGCGGGGTGGACATCCTGATCTGTCTCGACGTCTCGACGTCGATGCTGGCGGAAGATTACACCATCGGCGGCAGGCGGGCCAACCGTCTGGAAACCGTCAAACAGGTTACGGAAGACTTCATCCGGCAGCGGCCGAATGACCGGATCGGCATCATGGCCTTTGCTTCACGCCCCTTTTTGGTGAGTCCATTGACCCTGGATCACGACTGGCTGATCAAGAACCTCGATGAGGGAGTGCAGACGGGCCGGGTGGAGGATGGCACGGCGATCGGCTCGGCCACGGCGGCAGCGGCCAACCGGCTAAAAGACAAGGAGTCGAAGAGCAAGGTGATCGTGTTGCTGAGCGACGGCGATAACAACGCAGGCCGGGTGACTCCGTTTACCGCGGCGGAGGCGGCCAAGGCGCTCGGCATTCGCCTATATACGATCGGAGCAGGCACGGTCGGAGAGGTGCCCGTTCCCCAAGGGGTCGACCCGTTTGGCCGCACCGTGTACGAAACCGTCCACTCGGATTTCAACGAGGAGACCCTGAAGAAAATGGCGGAGATCGCGAACGGAACCTATTTCCGCGCGGACAACACCGGCTCACTGCAAAAGACCTTCCATGAAATTGACCGGATGGAAAAGACGAAGGTGGGCGTGGAAAAGACGTCGGAATACCAGGATCTCTTCCCACCCTTTGTGCTGGCCGGCCTGGTGCTGCTGGCGCTGGAAGTATTGCTCTCTCAAACGCTATGGAAACGTCTCCCCTAACCTTTGCTCAACCAGCCTGGTTCTACGCGCTGCTGATCGTGCCAGTGGTGGCGGGGCTGTATATCTGGTCTCACCGCCGGAGCAAAACGCTGGTGGGAAAGATCGTGGCGCCCCGGCTGCGCACCCAATTGGCCGGCGCGGTGAGCGTGAAGCTGCGCGTGACCAAGGCAATTATCATACTGCTGGTCTTTACCCTCATCGTGGGAACGCTGGCCCAGCCGCAGAAGGGATATATTGAGACTGAAGTGAAGACGACCGGCCGCGATATCATCATGGCAGTGGATACGTCGCGAAGCATGCTGGCGACGGACGTTTCGCCGACCCGGCTGGCACGAGCCAAGCTGGTGGCGCAGGACATCATGCGACTGGCCAAGGGCGACCGGATGGGGGTGATCGCCTTTGCGGGCTCCGCCTTTCTCCAGGCTCCGCTGACGGTGGACTATGGCGCCGTGCTGAACACCATCAACGAGCTCGATACCAACATCATTCCCAAGGGAGGAACCAACATCGCGGCCGCGATCGACCTGGCGGTGGATGCCTTTGGCAAGGGAGAAGGACAGAGCCGAGCGCTGATCATCCTGACCGACGGTGAGGAACTGGACGCTGATGGCATTGCGGCGGCGAAGAAGGCCAGCGAGGCGGGGGTCCACATCTTTACGGTGGGCATTGGATCGGCCGAAGGCTCGCTGATTCCCCTGCCCAAGGAGGGCGGCGGAGTGAGCTTTGTCCAGGACCCGAGTGGAAAGTCGGTAACGAGCCGACTGGACGAGACCCGGCTGAAGGAAATCGCCGCGGCGGGCCATGGGTTCTACGAGCACATTAGCCCGGAGGTGGCAAAATCCATCTATGACAAAGGCATCGTGCCGATGACGCAAACCGAACGGGATGTTCAGACCTCACGCCGGCCGATTGAGAAATACCAAATCCCGCTGAGCGGCGCGATCGCCCTGCTGGCGCTGTGGCTGGTGCTGGGAGAGAGGCGGCGGGCCTCCTCGATTCGCCGGGCGGCGGCGGGAGCCGCGCTCTTTTTCCTGAGCACCGGGTTCTCGCACGCCGCCAATGGCTATGAGGATTATCAAGCCGGGCAGTACGACAAGGCGATGAGTGACTTTGAGCAGCGGCTCAAGGCCCAGCCCAACTCGGAGCAGTTGCAATTCGATGCCGGCGTGGCCGCCTATAAGTTGGGGGACTACGGCAAGGCGGTGGACTATTTCACCAAGGGGCTACTGGCGGAGGACAAAAAAATTCGCGAGGACGCCTCCTATAATTTGGGCAATGCGCTGGTACGCCGGGGTGAAGCGGCCAAGGGAAACGAGGAAAAGAAGTCTGATTGGAAAAACGCAATCCAGCACTATACCGAGGCGCTGAACCTGGACGCGAAGAATACCCAGGCGAAGGAGAATCGCGATATCGTGAAGAAGCTGCTGGAGGAACTCGATAAGCAGGAGAAACAGCAGCAGGACCAAAAGAAGGACCAGCAGCAAGACAAGAAGGATCAGAAACAGGATCAAAAAGATCAGAAGGGCGGGCAGGACCAGAAGGATCAAAAGAACCAGCAAGACCAGAAGCAGGATTCCAAGGACCAGCAAAAGCAGGATCAGAAAAACGACCAGAACCAGCAGCAGTCGCAGGATCAAAAAAATCAGCAGGATAAACAGGGCCAGCAGGACCAAAAGAACCAACAGGATAAGCAAGGACAGCAAGGGCAGGACAAAAAGGACGGGCAGGACCAGCAGAAGAAAGATCAACCGGACCAAAACAAGGGCGATAAAGACCAGCAGAAGCAGGATCAGCAGAAGGACCAAGGCCAGCCCAAGGACGGAAACCAGGATCAGCAGAAGAAGGACCAGGGACAGGGAGACAAGGACAAGCAGGACCAGGCCAAAAACCAGCCCAAGAACAATGGCCAGCCGCAGGATCAGCAGGGCTCGGCCCAGCCTACCCCGCAACCGACCCCAGCCGGCGAGAAGAAGCAGGGCGAGGTAAAGGCCACCCAGGAGAAAGAGCCGGCCCAACAAGACAAAGAGGGCCAGGCCGCCCAGCCTGTGCAGGAAGGCAAAGACGGAGAAATGACAGCCGCGCAGGCGAAAAGTCTGCTAAATTCCCTTCGCTCCGAAGAGGCGCCTGTGCAAAAGATGCAGAAACCACAAATCGACGAAGTATTGAAAGACTGGTGATGACCGCAATTTGCCAAACGGGCGAGAGGAAGCCCTTCAAGAGGACCGAGAAGATCCCGCGTGTGATCCGGGGGGGACTGCTCTGCGCGATGCTTCTGGTGGCGATCGTAACAGGACACGCCCAACAAATCCAGGCGATGCTTTCAGCCAATGCCACGACGGTGGGGCGGCCGGTGCAGCTGACGATAAAGATCATCGGGGCGCGCGGGGCGCAATTGCCGCAGCAGCTCGGCATTGAGGGGCTGGATACGATGCTGATGCCTGGAGAGAGCGACCAGGTCGAGGCGGGTATGATTCAAGGCAAGCTCCAAGCCACTTTTTCCTCGGTTTACGCGTACCGTGTCATTCCAGTCAAAGCGGGAGACTATACGATTCCACCTCTCTCCTTTAAGATCGATGGGAAGGAATTCAAGACGGCAGCCCTAGCGTTGAAGGTGGTGGGAGCGGGCGGCGCCGTAGCCGCGCAGACAACCAGCCCCACGAATGCCGCCGGGGCCCAGCAAGGCCAGATCCAAAATTCGAATCAAGCCCAGGCCTCGGCTCCCGGACAGATCTCGAACGACAACCTGACCGCCGGAGAACTGCTGGTGCCGCAGAAAAGTGCCTATGTGGGAGAAGTGGTGCCGATCGAGACGCGGTTCTACTTTGACGCACGATTCCGAGCGATCGGGAGAATAGTGGCCAACTTTAGCGGCGAGGGCTTCACGGCAACAGAATTGTCGAGAATGACGCACCGCGATGTGACCATCGGGGGCCAGCCGTTCACGGCAGTAAGCCTATTGGGAGCGATCACTCCAGTGAAGACGGGAACCCTCGAAATTCCAGCGGCCACACTCCAGACGGAAGCCGTGATGCCTATGGGAGGGGGATCGGGGCCCGAAGATTTGATCGGCTCGTTTCTGGGGCAAATGCAGAGCAAGATCATTACGGTGCCGACTGACACGGCCAAGCTGGAGGTGAAGCCGCTGCCCGAAGAGGGAAAGCCGGAGGACTTCAGCGGCGCAATCGGGCAGTTTTCGATCCAGGCCACCGCCAGCCCGAAGAAGGCGGCGGCGGGAGATCCGATCACACTTAAGGTAACGATCGCCGGACGGGGCAACTTCGACGCGATGACCGCGCCGACCCTGCTCAATGCCGAAAGCTGGAAGACGTATCCGCCGAATGAAAAATTTACGCCGAGCACGCGTGATCCGGTGGGCTACATTGGGCAGAAGCAATTTGAGTTCACCATCATGGCGCGAGAGGACCAGACGAAGACGCCGGTGGCGGAGTTCTCGTACTTTGACCCCTCGATCAAAAAATACGTAACACTCAAGAGTGCGGCGATTCCCATAGACGCGAAGGGCGGAGGAGTACCCGCGGTAGCGCCGGATACGGTGGCGGCAGCGGCCACGCCCTCTCCCACGCCAACAAATGCGCCGACAAAATCGGCCTCCACCCCAAGCCCGGAGGATTCGCTGGTGACGCAGTACACGGGAGGCACTTTCCAGCCTTTGCTCTTCAACCGCACCTTCCTCATTGCCAACGGGGTAATCGGCGTGATTTGGCTGGGAGTCCTGCTGGTGAAACTCAGCCGGGCGATCTCGTCCTCGGCCTATGCGCAGGAATCGGCCGCGCACCGGGAGAGACGGCGACTGCTGGACCGCATGGATAGCACCGATATGGAAACGCCCAAATTCCTCGGCATGGGAGCGGAATTTGTGCGAGCGCGGCTGGAGGCCAACAGCCCGATCACGAATCTGCGGGATGCGCTGGAAAGCGCACCGATCCTCGCGGAAACGAAAAGCGCGGTGGCCTCGATGCTGGACAAGGCGGACGAGCTAAACTACGCAGCCGGCAACGTGGAGGCAAAACTGGGGCCGGAAGAGCGCAAGCAAATCGTGAGCACCCTCAAGGAGTTTGACAATGAATTGCAAAAAGCCCGCTAACTATTGGGGGCTCGCGGCCGCGGCCCTCCTCTGCCTGAGCGCAATGATCGGCCGGGCCGATGCGCTCCAAGATGGACAGGATGCCTACAAGAAGGGCGACTACGCGGCGGCCGTGCGCGCGTTTGAGACGGCCCTCGCCTCAAAGGGACCCAATGCGGGCCTGTACTACAATCTCGGCATGGCCCAGATGAAAAACGGGCAGCGCCCTGAGGCCTCGCTCAGCATGCATCGCGTCCTGCTGCTCGATCCCCGCATGGTGGACGCGCAGGTGGAGCTCTCCAATCTGGATCGCTCTCAAGGAGTGCCGGCCACGCCACCGGACTGGCGCGAAAAGATCGCGGAAAAGATCCCCCTCGCTCCGCTGCTCATCGTGGGCAGCATCATTGCATGGGTGGGAGCTTTCCTTCTGCTGGGGGCAATCTTCAAGCGGGGGCCAAAACTAAAAGCGGCCCTGGGAGCCATTGTCGTGCTGGCCATCGGCAAGGGACTCGCGGCGGCCGGAGGCCTATCGGATCCCCGGCTGGCTGAGCGTTCGGCCGCCGTCATTCTCAACGCGGAGGGGGTGACTCTGCTTTCCGCACCAACGGACCAATCGGCGGTGGTCTCGAAGGTGCCGGCGGGAGCGATGGTAAAGATCGTGGGAAAGAGTGGCGACTGGACCTGCTGTGAAACTCCGGCGGGCGAGAAGGGCTGGACTGCGGCCAAGGGCTTGGCGGCGGTGGTGCCCAAGGCGTGAGGCGGCTCCTCGCATTTGGACTGATCTTTTCCCTTCTTCGCGTCTGTGCCGCCTCGGAAACGTGGCAAGAAAAGGTCACTCGTGAACAGGTGGGGCCTTTCCCGGTGGTAAAGCCTTTTACCGGGGAGTTCAGCTTTGGGTGGTCCAACATTGAGGCCGCATCGGCCAAGGCGACAATCACCGCGCGTGACGGCATGCTGCAGGTGACCGTGGAAGGAGGCACCACCGGCGCGGCGCGAAAGCTGTGGCTACTCGGCGCGAAGCACGAGGTGACGATTCTGGAAAAAGGGCTCAAGCCGGTGGCTTTTCATCAAGTGGAGACGTATGCCACACGCACCACCACGACGGATGCGGTATTCAAGCCAACTGGGCTATGGTATCGGAGGCTATCCACCGCGGAACCGAAGCCGGCGGAATGGAAACGGCTCAAAGCGGAGCCGGTGCGCGATATCGTCTCGGCGCTGCTCTTCATCCGAAGCCAGGCGTTGCGCGACAGAGACAAGGTGGCCGTAGCCGCCTTCCCAGGCAACGCTCCCTATTTCCTGGAAGCCACGGTGAAAGGGCGTGAAGTGGTGGATATCGCGGGCAAGCCGATCAAGGCAATACGACTGGCTTTCGAGATTCAACGGATCGACGCGAACAATCGGCTGGCCCCATACGAGAAATTTCGCCATGGCACGGTGTGGCTGTCGGATGATGAGAATCGGATCCCCCTGCGGGCGGAGGTAAGCATTTTTATCGGGTATGTGTATGGAGAGGTGAAGTGGCTCTCGATGACACCTGAAACCAAGAAGCCGCCAGCCGAGAAAATTCGAGAGTTACAACCGGAGGGAGGAGCTGATATAATGAAAGGGCAGTTTATCTTTAAGCCATGACCGTAAAGCACAAATACTCCACCAGCCAGGTAGTCGCCGTGGCAGCCGTGATCCTCGCAGTTGCGCTCCTGCGCGTGGCCTTTACCCTTCGATTTCCCGGGTGGTCCAACTTTTCGCCCCTGATGGCTATGGCCTTTTGCGGCGGGCTGTTTTTGCCGGGGATGATGGCTTGGATTTTCCCGCTCGCCGTGTTGCTTGTGTCCAACATTGGACTGAATCTGGCCCTTGGCTATGACGTCCGCGACGTGGTAGGAGTGGGGCAGTTGGCAGCGTGGGCGTGCTTCGCCGTGGCGGTAGGCGCCGGGCGGTGGCTGGCTCGGAAGGAATCATTCGGCGGCTGGACGTTTATCGGGGCGATCCTGGGCAACGCCCTTTTGTTTTATGCGGTGACGAATACGGTGAGCTGGTTTTCCATGCCCGAGTACGCGCGCACGGTGGCGGGCTGGGTGCAAGCCCTGACGACCGGCCTGCCGCAATATGCTCCGACGTGGATTTTTTTCCGGAACTCGCTCGTGTCGGATTTTCTCTTCGTTGGATTGATCCTCGGCGTGCGCGCCCTGGCCTTGCGCACGAGCAGCGAAGCGGCACTGGCCCGTTCTTAAGCAAGCTCGCGAAGGCGCTGGACAACTTGGTGCTCGACCACGCGCTCGTGGCCGGATGCATCCCTGAGCCGGAGATTGCCCTGGGGGTCCAAGCCGATAAATGAGGCCTCGACCGGGCTGCCTCGGGTAAGGGTCAGCTCCACGGGAACCGGCTCGCGATAAACATTAAACTCTTCGGCCGCGGCGGCGAGGCCGCGCTGGAGCATATCCTCGTGGGCGCTGGCGATGGCATCGAGGACCTGAGCGGCGAGGTCGTCGAGATCGGGAATATTGTTCATCAGGTCGGCGAGCCGGGTGGTGACGGAGGCCAACGCTGCATCCTGCTGCCAGGGTTCATTTCCCACATTCAAGCCCAGACCGACTATCAGCATCCCAGGCCCGCTCTGCTCGATGAGGAGGCCGCCAAGTTTCCGGGAACCGATCATGAGATCATTGGGCCAGCGGAGGCGGGCATCCACCAAATTCATGGATTTCAGCAAACGCAGGAGATGACATCCCACCATGAGGGAAAAGCCCTTCCAGCGCTCGGGACTTCCGCCGCCGGGAAGGACCGCGGAAAGCCAAAGTCC
>FTBG01000107.1_pt1 | contig 13532 bp, 11 predicted proteins | sample 1639311 | NCBI WGS metagenome assembly FTBG01 (sample SAMEA3914864, study PRJEB12502) | metagenome | biome: forest; material: soil | place: USA | collected 2012-03-12 | depth 0.3 m | reverse complement strand
GGCGATCGACCGTTTCATGGCGCGCGTGCCCGAACACGTCGTGGTGGTGTTTGATGAAGCTTATTACGAGTTTCTCGAAAATCCGCCGGACACGCTCAAGTACGTGCACCAGGGGCGCAACGTCGTCGTCTTGCGCACATTCTCCAAGATTCAGGGGCTCGCCAATCTCCGCATTGGTTACGGCTTTGCGAAAAAGGAACTGATCGACGTTCTGCAAAAAACGCGGCAGCCGTTTAATGTGAACGGCATCGCGCAGGCCGGTGCGCTTGCTGGTTTGCAGGATGAAGAGCACCAGCGCAAAACGCGCGAAATCACCGATACCGGACGCGCTTATTTGCAGGAAGAATTCGCGGCCATGGGGCTCGAGTTCGTGCCTAGTTATGCGAACTTCGTGCTTGTGCGCGTCGGGAATGGCAAAGAGGTCTTCCGGGCGCTGATGCGCACTGGGATCATCGTGCGCGACATGACATCCTACGAATTGCCGGAATGGATCCGCGTAAGCGTGGGGACGCCTGAGCAAAACGAGCGATTTATCGCAGAACTACGGAAGCTGAACTTAGCTTCATTGGCGCCTGCTGGTGCGTGATAGCTTTTGAGCTGACGAATCCCGCGGTGACTGTCAATCGGAGTGCATTAGTTAATTTCCATCCGCGACTGTTTTTCCATGGACGACTCCATCGCTGCCATTTCCACACCCTTTGGTGAAGGGGCGATCGCCGTGGTGCGGCTGAGCGGGCCGGCGTCACTGCGTATTGTAGAGACGCTTTTCCGCGGCAAACGACCACCGAGCACCATGCGCTCGCGCGTCCAGTATTTTGGTGGCATCTACCAGGACGATCACAAGCTGGACGATGTCTTGCTTTCGGTGCATCGCGCTCCCGCTAGTTATACGGGTGAGGACGTGGTGGAAATTGCCTGCCATGGCGGGATACTGGTGACCCGCCGAATCCTTGATTTACTGCTGCAAAAAGGGGCGCGCTCTGCTGATCCCGGCGAATTCACACGGCGCGCTTTTTTGAATGGAAAGATGGATCTCACGCAAGCGGAGGCGGTGATGGATCTCATTTCAGCGCAGACTGATCTGGCGCTCGGGGCGGCTGCGGAGCAGCTCGAAGGCCGCCTCGGTTCGCGAGTGGAGGCGATGCGCGAGCAGCTTCTCGCGCTCCTCGCCCATGTCGAAGCCTATATCGATTTTCCGGATGAGGATATCGACCCCGATACCGGTCACGCCCTCATTCTGCGCATCGACGCGATTCGGGAAGAGCTGGAGTCATTACTAGCTACCGCGGATCGCGGGCGCGTGCTCCGCGAAGGCGTGCGCACTGTTATCTTTGGCGCACCCAATGTGGGCAAATCCAGTCTGCTGAATGTCCTGCTTGGCTACGAGCGTGCCATCGTCAGTGCGACGCCGGGAACGACTCGCGACTCCATCGAAGAGGTGATTAATCTCAAAGGCATTCCGCTGCGGCTCATCGACACCGCAGGCATCCGCGAAGTGGCGGATGCGGTAGAACTGCAGGGCATCGAGCGCACGCGGCGCCTGGTGGAGCGCGCCGATCTCCTGCTGCATTTGGAAGACGCCAGCCGTCCGCGCAGTTCCGAAGCCGCGCCTGACGCCGCAAAGGAATTGCTGGTTTTGAATAAATGCGATCTGGGTGAAGATGAAAGCTGGGCGGGTGTGGCCGCTGTTCGCATTTCCTGCCTGAAAGGTGAAGGGCTGGCGCAATTGGAGGAGGCTGTCGTGGCCAAAGTATTCGAAGGGCAGGCGGCACGAAGGGATTGGACGGTGGCGGTCAACGCGCGGCATCAGGCTTGTCTGCAAAGGGCGTTGCGATATTCTGAAGCCGCTCGCACCGGAATGGCGGATCACCTGTCTCCCGAATTCATCGCCGAGGAATTGCGCGGGGCTCTCGATGCCGTCGGCGAGATCGTCGGCCGCGCAGATACCGAGGATCTGCTCGATCGAATCTTCGGCGCCTTTTGCATCGGGAAATAGGCTTTTCAGATCAAAGGTCCCGTGCGCTGCATTCAGGACCGGGGAAGCGCTTTTATCGTCTGGATCGTTTTGAACCCTGGGACCAGGAATTGCTGGAGATGGACTTTCGCCTCCCTTTCGATATAAGGAGGCGGTCGGGATATCCGCGATGCTCGCAGAAATTCAATTTGAGTGCACCCATTGTGGCCAAAGGCTGGCTGTCGAACCAGCCGCCGCGGGACAGTCGGCAAATTGCCCGAATTGTCAGGCGCCCATCGTGGTCCCTTCGGCGGTGGAAAGTGCTGCGCGGCTTCGCCCGCGAAATCATGCGCGTGTCGACCACGCCCGTGCGGAACCTACTCATACGGATCATGTTCATGTCGATGGTGCCGCCGGAGTCCATCCTCAGGTGGATGGCCCCGACCACGCCCGCGAGGCCAATGTTTTTCGTGAAAGGTGGGCGGAAGCGACTGCTTCCATTACGCGGCTCCAGAAGGATTTGTCCCAGGCGCTGGCCAATGCCTCTAAACTGAGAACGGACCTGGCGACATCCAATGCCGAGCGGGCGAGCGTCGCATCGGGAGCCGAGCTTCTGCAACGGGAGCTTGAGCGAGTATCGGCCGAGAAATTCGCGCTGCAGGAAGACTTGGAGATCAATCGGCAGAAGACTTCTGCCACGGAAGCGCAACTGGAAGCGCGTGAACGAGAACTCGTGGAGGCGCAGGCGGCCATCGAGCATGCCATGGGAGAGACGTCCGCTGCCCATGAAAACATGGACGAGCTCATCAGGGACGGTGCTAGCCTGAGGCACGAACTGGAACAACTCATCGCGGAAAAGGATACGATCACGGGTGAGTTGGGGGCGGCGCAGGAACACATCGGCGAGCTCGAGTCTCATTTGAAGTCGGTCGAAGATGCGCACGACGCTCTGATGGGAGCGCATGGACAACTGGAAAGCGAGAACGCGACTTTGCGGAATGACCTGCTGGCTTCCGCTACCGGCCGCGAACTTTTGGAATTGCGGGAACGCATCAAAGTGGCGGAAAGCGAGCGCGCCCGGGCCGAACGGTTGGCGGAACAAGCGGAAGTGGATCGAAAAAAAGCGGCCGATTCCGAACGCAAGCAACGTGGCGATGTGGAAGCGCTGCTGCGTCGCTGCGAAACTGCGGAAAAGCGCGCGGATGCGACCTCTGAGCCTCAGATCAAGAAGGACAATGACGTCCTGCGGGGAATCGTGAACCGCCAAAAGGAAGAGCTGGAGCGGCAATACGCCGAGCTGAGCCGCTTCCGCAAGGCGCGCATGGGAATCCGTATGGGCTATCTCATCCTGGGAATGGCGGCGGTGGGCGTGGTGTGGCTGGCGATTCAATCAGTGCCGGCGCTGTTGCACGCGCTGCACATGATAGATTTCTGAGTGGAAATTCGCCTCGGTGCGATGCGGCCTTTCGAGGCGTTACTTGAGCGCAACCTGCTTGGAGCGATGGAATCCTGGGAACGCCAATCTCCAGATTGGCGAGTTTCTGAAACTCGCTGCACTTTGTGGTACCCGCTGAATATTAGTTAGAACTCTATAGCCGTTACAGTCCAGAGTTTGGATGTGCCTGGGGTGAGAATGAACCTTTCGCCACCGGGTCACAGACCCGGGCTACAGCGGCCGGCGCTCCCAAAACACGTTTGGTTTGCCAATTCCGGCACTTGGTGAAATTGGCAAGTAGCGTTGTATATTTCGAAGAATCTGAATTCACCCAACGCTGCTGTAGGCCGGGTCTGTGACCCGGCTGGCGAGAGATTCAGCCTTCCGCAAGGCCACTGAAATTCTCGACTGCGGCTCCAGGAAAACCGGAAATGGTCCAGCGTATCGGCCAATCTGCTGGTCCATCTATCATCGCGCCAATCCGGAGATTGGCGTTCCCGAGGGAGCCCGTGCCGCGCCCCATATGCGCTCTGCGTGGCGACGGCAACCGCACACAAACCATCCCCCTAAAAAGCGAGCGTGCCAAGCACCCGCCCGGCACTTGGCACGCTAGTTTCACCCAACAATTGTTACTTTATTTGCGCTCGATCACAATCCAACGGGTCGCGCCGCGGGCCGTTTGCACGCGAAGCAGGACTTTCTTGTCGCGCTTCACTTTTTCGCTTAGGTCCACCGCTTGCTTGGCGCTGGTCACCGGTTCGCGATTGATTTCCAAAACGATGTCACCCTTTTGCAATCCAGCGGTAGCGGAAGGAGAGTCAGGATCGATCTTGGTGATCACCACTCCCTTGGTGCTTTCCGGTAGATTCATCTCTTTGCGTTTATCCGCGTCGATATCTCCCACTTCCACCCCGTCGAGCACGTCTGGCACGTCTTCAGTGGGTTCGGGTGCGGCCGCGGCGGTCAAACCTTTGGAAGGCCGCTCCGCCAGATTCACTGCTACCGTTCGGGTCTGACCATCCCGCAGGAGTTTGAGGTCCACTTTGGAGCCAGGGGCGATCGAACCGATGGAGAGCTGAAGTTCGCGCGGATTTTCGACTTTCTTGTCATTCACCGCGACCACCACATCGCCCGTCTTCACGCCGGCCTTCGCTGCCGGGCTATCCGGCTGCACTTCGGAAATAAGCGCACCACTGTCGGACGGCAGCTTGAACTGCTCGACCAAGTCATCACTCAGCGGCTGCAGACCTACCCCGAGGAAGCCGCGCTGCACTTTTCCATTCTTCAAAAGGCTCTCCATCACCATTTTGGCGAGATTGGAAGGGACTGCGAAGCCGATGCCCTGGTTGCCGCCGGTGCGTGAGAAGATGGCGGTGTTGATGCCCACGAGACGGCCTTCGTAATCGACAAGTGCGCCGCCGGAATTGCCCATGTTAATCGAGGCATCCGTCTGGATGAAGTTTTCGTAGTCGATGATGCCCATGTTGCCGCGGCCAATCGCACTCACCACACCCATGGTTGCCGACTGCGTCAGGCCAAACGGATTGCCCACCGCGATGACGATGTCGCCCGAGCGAAGTTTGTCACTGTCGGAGAAAGTGACCGCGGGAAGATCTTTGGCTTCGATCTTGATCACGGCGACGTCGGTGCCGGGATCGGTGCCGATTTTCGTGGCAGTGTACTCGTGCGTGGAGTTGCCGATGGTGACTGAAATGTCATCCGCGCCATCTACCACGTGGTTGTTAGTGAGGATGTAGCCATCGGGGCTGACGATCACGCCGGAGCCGAGCCCCAGAGCCTGCTTATGGCCCTTGTCATTCTTGTCATTGTTGCTGCTGCGGTTATTCCGCTTCTTGCCAGGAGTGGGGCCGGGCACCTGATCTTCATCATCCTGGTCGGGAATGCCGAAGAAGCGGCGGAAATTCGGGTCATTGAAAAGCGGGTTGTTCCCGTACGGACTGACATTGCTGCCGTGGACGAGTTTTGAAGTGGAAATTGTTACTACGCTGGGCGCCACCTTTTCGACGATTGGAGCGTAGCTCGGTGTGGAAGGCGGAAGCGGCGATGGGTCGTATTTGATCGCCGGCATCGGCTTATCGGGCTTGGGATCTTCAGCAGAAGCGACAGGCGCAGCCGCCGTCGCGAAAAGGATTGAAAAGGCCGTACCCAGTTCAAGGAATGCAAGTTTCTTCATGAGAGTATGTTGTGATGAGACACGCGACGAGGGTGCATGTTCAAAGGCAATTCGTTTTCCGTGTGGAACCCGATTGCGTTTCAATCGGCGCGGAGTATTCCGTCGGAGAGAATCTTGGCCCGGAGGCCGCCTCGGCCCTGAAGCGCATCTTCCGCACCGGGAGCAAAGGCCTGATCCATCCAGCAGCAGGGGGCGCTTTCCTGAGTTCCGGCGAAGCGCACGCCCTGGATTTCGAATTCCTCGCCGATTAGTTTGGTGAGGTCCGCGCCTTCCGTGATGATATTTCGCCGAAAGACTGAGGGGTTGCGATCTGGATGTCCGAAAGCAGCCAGCAAATCTTGATAAACTTCCCAGGCAAAAAAGGTGACTTGGCCTTTGTAATCTTCCTTGTAATCGAAAAATCGGTCGCCCTCGATCCCGCGTCCAGCCACGCAGCACGCCTCATCCACTTCGACGATAGGGTGTTCACCCGGCGCGCGGCCGTAGTGGCCAAAATAATTGTGCCCCGGTGAAATGTAGAGGTGACGAATGCGGATCACGGTTCTGTTGGCGATATTCCCACGCGCCCTAAATTAACGAAAGAACGGGCCTGTGGAAATTATCTTGATGAAAAATTGCATGAGCTATTCTGCGGGTCATGAGCAGCGACGCTCTTCCTTTTTCTTTTTCGGCACTGCTGCTCGCCGGCGGGAAATCGTCCCGCATGGGCCAGGATAAAGCAGGACTAATTCTGGAAGGAAAAACATTGTGGAGGCGCCAGCTCGATCTGCTGCGCGAGCTCGGGGCCGAAGAGATTCTGGTTTCGCAAAAATCGGACGGTCCATGCGTGGATTCTCGGTGCAAGATAGTGATCGATGATCCGCCAAGCCGAGGACCGTTATCCGGGATATGTGCCGGATTGAAGGGATGCTCCACGGAGTGGCTTTTAGTGCTGGCCGTGGATATGCCGCGGATGACTCCGGAGTTTCTTCGGAAACTAGTTTCGCTGGCCGGGCACGAGCAGCAAGGAATCGTGCCCAAATGCGCGGGCAGGCTTCACCCGCTTGCGGCGATCTACCCCCGGCGTTGCTCGAAGGTCGCGGAAGAATGCCTGCGCAGTGATGATTGGTCGATGTACCAGCTTGTGTGCAGAGCAGGGGAGCTCAGCCTGGTGAAAGAGCATGAGTTTTCACAGGAGGAGAAATCGCTCTTTGCAAACTTGAATACACCGGAAGATATGAGGCGATTCGATCGAGACACTGGGTGCCAGCCGTAGTCGGAGCAAGACGCGGGGCGCGTGCGCTCCCCATCGGTCTTTCTGCAACATGTCGAATGTCTTGCCAGCGATGATCAGGCGATAGCTAGCAAGCGGTGCAAGCATTCGCGGTTTTCGCGAGCAAGACGTGTCCAGGAGGGAAGCGCGGAGGACTTCTGAGACGAAGGGAGGCGAGTCAGGCAATTCCCAAAAATCCGTACATTTTCGCCTTCCTCTCCCTCATCAAAGGGGACGCCATTGATGAGCGCGAGCGCCGCCGAGCGTTGCACGGCGAGGGAACCTTCTCGTTGATAGGCGCCGACAACGGCCTGGCGAAGGGAGTCGGAAACTAATACTCCTTCGGAAGCAAGCTGCTCAAGTAACGTCTCTGCGATTTCCGAACACATTCCTTCCAGGCCGGCGGTGACGGGTTGATGTTTGTGATCGTAGTCGCTGCCGCCGTCCACCTGGCAAATCTCCCGCGGATCGACCTTGCGAAACAATTCACAAAGCAATCCGATCTCCAGCCCCCATCCCGGGTGCATGGGCAGCGATTCGATGACCGTGCGGCGGATGGCGCATTCTCCCGCGAGGGGATAGCGAAACGAAAGCAGGAAATCAAGTAACGGATGATGTCCGGCGGTTCGCACGAGCGCCTGGAGGAGGGGAGAAAGAAAAAGCCGTGTGACCCGGCCATAAAGGCGGTCGGTCACTCGCGGGTAATACATTTTCGCGAATCCGAAATTAAGTTTTGGATGCGCGCAGGCGTAAGCCAGCCGGGCGAGTGAAACCCGGCGAAATGAAGTCACGTCGCAATCCTGTGTCAGGATCAGCTCAGACCTCTCTTCGAGAGCGACAATTCCGGCGGCGACCCAGACGTTCAGGCCTTTGCCGTGCGGCAGGTCAGTGGCGGCGCATCCCAGCAGATCCGCGAGGATCGGGGCGATCTCCGGTCCATCAATCCAGAGAAGCCGCGCATGGGGCAGCTTGGCAAAGGTGCGCGCCGCCGCAGTCTGCAGATCCTTGGTGAAGCCATTCAAGCTAACGATGATTTCGCGCAGCCATCGCGCTTCCCGTAGTTCCGTGCACAAGTGTGAAAGCGCGGGCCGGTCCAGTTCCGAAGCATGGCATGGCAAAATGAGCGTGATGGGACGATCTTTCGCCAAATCCGATAGCTCCGTCTCGAGGGCCGCGAGATGCGTTTCGTTCAGCCGCTGAAGCGTGCAGATCAGGCCGGATTGTGCGAAATCACCCATGCGATTGCGGGTTGCGGATTGTGGATGGCCGATTGAGTTTCGCGTTTGTGGCAACCAAGCGGCATCGGTGCGGACTCGAGATCATGAATCACGAAATGCTATGCGCGTTGGTCCGCAGTCCGCAATCGCCCATCCGCAATTCCCTCAAGGGCTTTCCGGTTCGGCCTGCTCGTCGTCGTCTTCGAGTTCCTCTTCGATCTCTTCCTTCATCTTCCGCGAGAGGAAGGGGCGCATGAAGCCATATAATAAATAGGAAACAAAGAGCACAAAGGGCATCCACTCGTAGTACAATCCTGTGCAGAGCAGCACGATGAAGATGACTAAAAAGCGGGGAAGAGAGCGCGTGGTCCGCCAGGAAATCCCTTTGAAACTAGGATACTTGAACTGGCTGAACATCATCCAGGCGAGGAAAAGCATCAGCGGAGGAAGGACCCATTTTCCAGGCCCGAGTTCGCGCCCTTTTTCACCGAGCCACAGCAAAAAGATCGTCAGCGAAGCAATCAACCCGGCTGCCGCCGGAATGGGAAAGCCCTTGAATTCCTTGTTGGCTGCCGCGGAATTGGCCGCTGCTAAACAGTTAAATCGCGCCAGCCTCAGCGCTCCACAAATCAAGTAAACCGAGGCGATGATCCATCCCGTCCGGTAAAACTGGACGAGTACCACTTTGTAGACCATGAGCGCCGGCGCCACGCCAAAGGAGACGATATCAGCCAGCGAATCGAATTCCCGGCCAAAGGGACTATCGGTTCCCCCGAGCCTGGCGAGCCGGCCGTCGAGGAGATCAAAAACGCAGGAGGCAAGAATCAGCCAGACGGCGAGATGGATTTGCTCCGTGGTATGGATGGCTGGCATTCCTTTCGCGGTATCGACCGAGCTCTCCACGACTTTGAGAGCGGCGGCAAATCCGCAAAACAGGTTTCCCGCCGTCATCAGATTGGGCAGCAGATAAATCTTGGGGCCGGTCTCGTTGGACATATCGGGAAAAGTGCGCGGCTAAATATTCAAGGAGACTACGACACGGTTGGAAAGCGCGCGATGACAGTTTCGCCGCCTTTGACTTTGTCGCCGATTTTTACGGTGACTTCACAATCCAGCGGCATGTACACCTCCGTCCGGGAGCCAAAGCGGATCATCCCAAAGCGCTCACCTGCCTTCAGCGTGTCTCCCAGCTTCGACCATGGTACAATCCGCCGGGCGATAGCCCCGGTGATTTGTCTCACGACCAGGGTGGCTTTTTCTCCCTGAAACGCCCAGGTGAGCGCTTCGTTTTTGGTCGAGGCTTCCACGTTTCGTGCATCGAGAAACAAGCCGGGATGATGCTGGATGTAGGTGACCTTTCCCGAGATCGGGGCGCGGTTTGTATGGACGTCAAAGACCGAGAGGAAGATGCCCACGCGCTTCATGCGGCCATGCTGGACTTCGGTTTCCTCGATTTCCACGATATCGGCGACCGTCCCATCGGCGGCAGCAATGATGGCCAGCGGATCGGATGACGCGGGCCGATCCGGATCGCGAAAGAAATTGATGCAGAAGAGAATGAGCAAAACGGCAAGCACCACCAGCCAGAGCCAGCCCAGAAGCACGCCCGCCATCAGCGCGATCAGGAGCACGGCAAAAATCCAACGGCCTTCGTAAAGAGTTTGAAAACGCATGAGTCGGGCAGCATTTCAGCGGATACCGGGCAGTTGCGAGAAAAAATCCGCACCAGTTCTTCTGGCACGAGGGGAAAGCTCTGTTAGGATCCGGCGGTCTGCCCATGGTTCCATCACCCCTGTTGTTTCTGGCTGAGACTACCGTCCGCGACGAAGGCACAATTTTCGCGTTGGTGATCGTTCTGATTTCTTTTGCCAGCGCTTGTTTTGTCCTTGCGCGGATGCGGCATCCCGACGCAAGTCGCAAGGCACTTCTGGGTCTCGCCATGACCCTCATGGCTTGGACATTCCTCTTCGCCGTCTTCGCGTATGTGTCCCCGGAGAGGGTCCGCTCCTACCGGATTGGCACTTTCGTGATCGGGCTCGCGGTTGTCGCTGTGGGCGTAACGCTTTCGTTTATGGGAATCCTCGAGATTCATCGGGATCGGCTGCGATTCCGTCGCGGGGCAGTATGCGGGTACATTGGATTGTGTCTTGGCGGCCTTTACGCGGCCTTCATTATCGGTGCGTTGATTGTGGGAGAGATGCGCGACGCGCGAAGGAAACATTCGAAAACTGCTGCTCTCAATTCAGTGCCCCTGCGCCACGCCGACTCGCCTCCCAAACCGGATCACCAGGGCGGGTCTGTCCCTCTCGTCTCGACGCCCGCTCAAAGAAAGACGGTGGAAGTGGCTCAGTTCAACTACCGGATTACCGCCCCATTGGGTTGGAAGGAGATCAATGTAAAAAAGATAAACCCCAATGCTTCCGCTTCTTTTTTTCGCGAAGATGCTGCGCTTTATTCGATCGTGGTTGCCAAGCCGTTGCCTCAAGACAAGGTCGCCGACCTGGATGTTCTGACGGCGGAGGTGAAGAAGGAATTGCAAGAAGCAGGGGCGGATCAAATTGGTGAACCCGAGCAAAGACGGGCCAGTGGTATGGAGGGTGTATTGTTCGAGTGGGAAATGACAAAGGCTGAAAAGAGAATGTACGCGATGCACTGGTGCACAATCAGCACCAATGCCAGCTATCGGGTCGTTACTTGGGGCCCGATTGCCACGCGCGAAAAAGTGCGCGAGGCACATATTGCATTCTATGAATCCTTCCGGCTTATCGATCTAGGTAAAAGGCTGCCCGCAAAAACGCCGGAAAAAACAACGGATGACAATACGCCATCGACGTTTCATTTATCACCTGCGGAAAATAAAAAGGATGCAAACCCATTCATCTACCATATACCGCCGAGGCCGCCGAAGAATTCCTGGCCGAGCCTGTAGTAGCAAAGGATGGAGCACGCGTACGCGAAACCTTGCTCGCGTGCAGGGGATCGATGAAATTATTAACCAATGACTGCTGAGGCCCTCAAACATCTCTCGCGCGATAAGGTAATGAAAAAGCTCATCCGCGAAGTAGGGCCGTGCGGGCTGGTGCCGCAGGCGAAGCGGTCGCCGTTTGAATCGCTGGTCCGCGCGGTGGCCCACCAGCAATTGCACGCAACGGCGGCGGGTCGCATCCTGGAGCGATTCTGTGCGCTTTTTCCAGGAAAGCGGTTTCCATCGCCTGCGCATCTCGCGGCGGTGAGTGATGAGCAACTGCGCGCCGTGGGTTTTTCAGGATCGAAATCCGCGGCCATCCGCGACATCGCGGCGAAAGCGCTGGAGGGGATCGTGCCGACCTCGCGCGCGATCGCAAAGCTAGATGACGCGGACATCGTGGAGCGGCTCATCGCCGTGCGCGGGGTAGGGAGGTGGACGGTGGAAATGCTACTGATCTTTCAGCTAGGGCGCCCGGATGTTTTGCCCGCGGATGATTTCGGGGTGCGCACTGGTTTTCAGCTTTGCTTTGGCCTTGCCGATCTCCCGAAGCCGAAGGAGTTACTAGCTTACGGTGAATGCTGGCGGCCTTATCGCACGACCGCAGCGTGGTATTTGTGGCGGGCGGCAGATCGGAAAGCGAAGAGCAAGAAGGTAGATAAGTAAGAAAGAGAATGTGATCTTGGCAAAAGCGGTTGGTGTGAACGGTGACGCCCGGTAACGCCAATCTCCTGATTGGCGCGATGGTGGGTGGTATGCGGCGGTCCACATCTTTAATCCTACACTTTCACTTACACCTACACTTCGCGCGGAGTGGTCTCGTGGCAGGCTCATTGAACATAATCTTTATCTTTAACTTAATCATCGCGCGGAGCGCGAAATGGCAACGTGGCAAGTGGAGCTATGATTTTGTGGGGTGCCTCCGCTTTGCCGTTTCGGCTTCCAGCCGAAGATTAAGTTAAAGATAAAGATTAGGTGGAAAGAACCTTCCGCGGGGCCGGTTTCGCGCTCCGCGCGAGTGTAGGTGTAAGTGAAAGTGTAGGATTAAAGATTCCCTGCCTCCGCTTGCCGCCTCACCCACCGCACCAATCGGGAGATTGGCGTTCCCCGGGGGGCGCACTTCCGCACGAAATCCGCTTGACCGTTTCTCGGTATTTCAGTAATTTCGGTCAGAACAGAAATAAACGAATGAACGCCCTCTCTCCCGTCCAGAAAAAGTTCATCCTTCACTGGGGGGAAATGGGCACGCGCTGGGGGATCAGCCGCACGGTGGCGCAAATTCACGCGCTGCTCTACATTTCCGCGGAGGCACTGCCCGCGGACGAAATCGTGCGGCTGCTGGAAGTCGCGCGGTCGCATGTCAGCACCAGCATCCGGGAATTGCAAAATTGGGGGATCATCCGCGTGGTGCACAAGATCGGCGACCGGCGGGATCACTTTGAATCGATGCACGATGTCTGGGAGATGTTCCGCGTGATCGTGGAAGAGCGGCGCAAACGCGAGATCGATCCCACGCTGGCCCTGCTGCGCGAATGCCGCGATGAAGCAGAGCGCGAAAAAGGGGCGGACTCGGTGACGCGAGAAAAACTGGGCGCGCTCCTGGAGTTTTTTGAAACGACGACGACCTGGTACGAGCAAATGCGCCGGGTGCCGACGAAAGTCGCTATCCAACTGCTCAAGCAGGGCGACCGAATCCTCAAAGTCCTCCTGCCCAGAAAAAGCGCGGGATAAATGGGTTTCCTTTTTTTTGATTCTAAATTTCAGTGAATACCGAAATAACTGATACAAGCGAAATAGCACGCTGGGTGATGATGTGGGGCCTGGCCTTTGGGTTGTACGCGGCTGGCAAACTCTTCACCTGGATCGAACTGCGCGTGGCCGGGCCGGTCTGTCCGAAGCGGACCCTTGTTTACTTGTTTCTTTGGCCGGGCATGGATGCACCGGCTTTCTTCGGCAAACCTGAAGGTTTCGCCTGGCCGGATTTGCGGGAGAGCGCCGCGGCGATCACGCGGCTTCTTTTGGGTGCAGGGCTCCTTTGGGGGGTGGCGAGGTGTGTGCCGGGTGGGCATCCGCTGCTTACCGGATGGGTAGGAATGCTCGGCATGATCCTGATCCTCCATTTCGGCCTCTTTCACCTGGCGTCGATCTTGTGGCGGGCCACCGGACTCAAAGCGGCACCACTCATGTGGCGCCCCGCGAGCGCTACTTCGCTGGCTGATTTCTGGGGCGCACGCTGGAACCGCGGCTTTCACGATCTCGCGCATCGTTATCTCTTTCTTCCTTTGAAACCGAAGGTCGGCACGCCTGCGGCCATGCTGGCGACCTTTACGGTGAGCGGGCTCATCCACGAAGCAGTCATCTCCGTGCCGGCGGGTGGGGGATATGGAGGGCCGCTGGGTTACTTTATACTCCAAGGGTTGGGTCTTCTTGTGCAAAGGAGCCACTGGAGCCGGCGCGGGGGATGGAATCACGGTGTGCGGGGCTGGCTCTTCACCATGGCCTTCACGGTTGGTCC
>FTBG01000716.1_pt1 | contig 13558 bp, 5 predicted proteins | sample 1639311 | NCBI WGS metagenome assembly FTBG01 (sample SAMEA3914864, study PRJEB12502) | metagenome | biome: forest; material: soil | place: USA | collected 2012-03-12 | depth 0.3 m | reverse complement strand
GGCGCCTTCCAAAGTGCTCTGGAGCTATCCGGGTGAACATCAATCCAGTGATGTTTCGAGCGAGATTTACTTTGTCAGACTGCCTTCGGAAAAAACGGTATCGCTGGCGGTGCGACGCCATGAGGTAGATGCAACAGATGATGCGCACAAGGTTGTCAACAGCGGGCTTCTCTTTCGCCTGGATGTGAAGAGCGACCAATTCGTCCCAGCCGAGATTGAACCTGCCCGTCTCGAATCGATCTTAGAGCGCGCGGAAAAGGACTCGAACACGCCTTCTATTTTTCAGACCGGACCGATGAGTTTGGAAAACGAAGTTGCAGCGGAAAAAGAGGCAGAGCAGCTCGATAAACGATTGAATGCTGTTTACACGCGGCTGCGGAAAAAGCTGTCTGATGAGGCCGTTAAGGAACTGACGATAGAGGAGAAAGCCTGGTTGGAGAAGCGCGATGCTATCGAGGATTTGGAAGAGAGAAACGACTTTGTGAAAAAGCGAGTGCAGGAGCTCAGCACACGTGCTCGTTAAGGTTTTCGGTATCTAGCGAGGCCATTCCTATTGCTCCCATCACTCCCATGGGTCCCACTCAGCCTAATCCACGAAAACAAACTCATTCGAAGCCAGGAGGATCTGCGCGTATTTTTCCCACGGTGTGAGCGGCGTGGCGGGCGGCGGCGGCGGCCCGGAAAAGGCGGATTGGGCGCTCCACTCACCGTGCTCTGCGCGCAGAGTCGGCGCCCAAGCGAAAGCATCGGAGGTGTCGCTGCCGCGGCATTCGACGATGAAATCGAGTGTATCGCCTTTCTTGAGTTCGATGTGCTCCGCCGTTGTTTCAACGGTGGCTTTGGGTTCCGCCGTAAACTGTGCAACTTCACCGGCGCGGCTGGAAACGATGCGCGCGAGCACGCCGTCGCCTTCCGCGGCCGGGCGTTTTAGTGTTCCATTTACGGTTACGACGAAATCCCCGGGCGCGGTCCAGCGGCGGATAACGGCATGCTGTGCATCCCCTCCCGGATGCCCGCCCTCGGCATTGAGTAAAGCGAAACCTGATTTTGCATCGGGCAGTTTCTTTCCGCCCTGCCATGTTCCTCCGCTCCAGTAGGGCAGGGGAGTGAAAGTAACATGGTGTGTCGCGGCATCATACGCGCCCCAGCCGTATTGCCAAAGCGGCGTTTCTTCCTCATGGGGCGCGGCGGCCGGAGCGGAGAGGAAATCCAGCGCAGCGGAAACTTCGCCTTGATCTGCCTGGCGGGCGTAAACGCGCTCGTAGATCGTCTGGATATCCTTTTCCGCGGGCGACGACGGCGGAGCGGCGTTACTTGCCAGCGACCGCGCCTGCTCAAGAATGAACGGGCTGTTCATCATGAACAGCGCCTGCTGCGGCACGGTGGTCACGTGGCGTTGCGGGCTCGTGGAATCCGGGTTGGCAAAATCGAAAACGCGAAAGGTGCCGGGCAAGTTCTGGCGGTCGATCAGGCCATAGACCGTGCGCCGCGGCGCGAAAGGTTTAGCCATGATATCGACGCCGCGGCCTCCCATGGTGACATCTAGTTTCCCGGCTACGTAAAGGAGCGAGTCGCGCGTGGCTTCAAAATCGAGCCGCTGGCGGTTCATGTGCGAGAGCAGCCGGTTTTCCGGATCAAGCTTCGCCGCTTCGGTGGGCGCATCGCTGCTTTGCTGGTAGGTGCTGGAGAGCATGATCAGTCGGTGCAGCTTCTTCATCGACCAGCCATTTTCCATGAAGCGTGAAGCCAGCCAGTCGAGCATCTCCGGGTGCGTAGGCGGCTCGCCTTTCACGCCGAAATCCGAAGGCGTACGCACGATGCCGTAACCGAAATGATGCAACCACACCCGATTGACGAAAACGCGTGAGGTTAGCGGGTTACTTGTGCTGGCAATGGACTGAGCGAGTTCCAGACGTCCGCTGCCCTTGGTGAAAGGCTTGGGATCGCCGTTGCTCAGCACCGTGAGGAAACGACGGGGCACTTCGTCTCCCGGGCGTCCCGGGTTTCCGCGAATGAAAACATGCGGCGTCACCGGTGTGGGTGCGTCGCTCAGCGCCATGGCGCGCGGAGGCGAGAGCGGTCCGGCGTTCAGTTCATCGATTTTACCCCGCAATTTGGTAAGCGCTTCGCGGTCCGCGCGATTGTAGGTGCGGCTTACCATCGCGGGTGGAAGAGCGACTGGAGTATTGAGCGAATAGGAAAGCAGGAAGGCTTGATCGCTCGCTTTGCGCTGCTCGTATTGATCGATCTCGTTTTGATGTTCCTTGTATTGCTTGTCGTACTCCGCAACCGTTGCCGGATCGCGGCTATCGGGAAGGGTGGGCAAATCTTTCGATTCGACCGATGAGGCAAAAACGCCATACAGCGCATAGTAATCCTTCTGCGCAATGGGATCGAATTTATGATCGTGACAGCGCGCGCAACCCACCGTGAGCCCCATCGTTCCGCGGCAGAGCACGTCGATACGATCATCGATGATGTCGGGCTGCGCATTGAGAAAGCGGCGCCCGAGCGTGAGGAAACCCATCGCCGCCAGCGTGCGCGGGTCGTCCTTGCCGGTTGCTTGATCGGCGGCGATCTGTTCGACGAGGAATTTGTCGTAGGGCAGATCTTCGTTGAGAGCGCGAATCACCCAATCACGATAGGTATAGGAATAAGCGTAACGCCGGTCTTCGCCCCCGGCCAGATAGCCGCGCGTATCCGCATAGCGGGCCACGTCGAGCCAGTAGCGTCCCCAGCGTTCGCCATAGCGTGGCGAATCAAGTAACCGATCCACCACGCGGGCAAAGGCATCCGGTGACTGGTCATTTTCAAAAGCGGCGACTTCCTCGGCCGTGGGTGGCAGGCCGATGAGATCGAAAGTCGCGCGGCGAATGAGGGTGCGCTTATCCGCGCGCGGTGCGGGTTGCAAGCCGGCGCCTTCCAGTTTGGCGAGGATGAATTGGTCGAGCGGTGTTTGTGCCCAATGGCCTTCGTCTTTTACCGTGGGCGGCTGCGAATCGCGGATCGGTTGATAAGACCAATGCTTTTTAGCCGCTTCCTGCTGGACGGTTTGCTTGAGCGGCGTGCCTTCGGGCCAGGGCAGCCCCATCTTCACCCAATCGGCCAGCGCGGCGATTTGGTCGTCGGGAAGTTTCGGCTCCTTTTCCGGCATCTTCGTGTCGCCCTCGTGCCTCACGCTCTTGATGAGATCGCTGTCGTCGGGATCACCCGGCTTCACGATGGAGCCATTCTCGCTGCCTTTGAGGATGGCCGCGCGCGAATCGAGCCGCAGATCGGCTTTCTGTTTTTCGCGGCCATGGCACTTGACGCAATGCTCCTCCAGGACGGGCCGGATGCTTTTTTCAAAGAATTCGGTCTCGTCACGGCTCGCCGCCTTGGCCGGCAAGGCCAGAGCGACCAGAGGAAGAGCTAAATGCAACAGTGCGAAACGCATGGATACCATCGGCAATTTAACCCATGAGGGAGAGTGTGCATTAGGAAATGCCGAGGGGCTGAGGGGAGAAGGTTTAGGTCCACGAAATACACGAAAAGACACGAAAGCAGAGCCCTGGGAGCGCCGGCATCCGTACCGGCGAGTTGGTGCATGGTTCGCCTTGCGCTAACCCTGTTCCGGTGTGCTGGGGCGGCGTAGCATGAGCGTTTCGCCCATGGGGACGAAACTACGGGCAGGATGCCCGTGCCACGCGCTCTTGTCCCGGCGAAGCCGGACGCGCGAAGATTAAGTTAAAGATAAGATCAGGATTAGGAGCGGACCTGCCGCCATCCTTCTGCCTTCACGGCACTTCAGTCGTCACGATGGCCTGCGATTTATCCGTAAACGTGGCCAGCCATGTTACTTGAGCGTTGTCGTTGAAACTGCGCGTCACGCCGGTGCTGCCCACGGTGGCGTTGAGCAGGGTAAAGCTCTTCAGCGTTTTGCCGGTGGTGATGGCCCCGGGGAGGCCCGTGCGGAAAAGCAGGCGCAGATTGTGTTGGAAATCTTCGGCCCACACACCGTTGGTCGTGCCTTTGGGAGCTGCTTTACTTGCGGCTAGAGTAGCGCTGAAGATCGGGCCACGGCCGGCGGCGATGGCCAGGGAGTTGAACGATTTCCAGATCCCGCCATCCGTCTCGACGGCGGAGGTGCCGGCTTGCGCGAGCGGGGTGAGCGAGCCGCCCGGGGGCTGCCACCAGAGCGCTGCGGCGGCGCCGTTCATCTTGTCGATTTTGATGACGGTGGGAAAGGCCAGGCCGCCATCCGCGGCGAGCACGGGGTCGCTCAGAGCGTTATAGTATTCGGTGGCATTTGGGCCAAAGTGGTTCTTGATTTGGACCAGAGGATCGAAAGCGCTTTGGCTGGCGGAGGCGAAGAAAATGCCGTGGGCGGCGTACAGAGGTATGCCCCCGAAAGCCGTTTCGAGCTTGCCAAGGAAAGCGCGGTCGCCTTCCTGGTTGGCGGAGGGAAGGTTATAGCTGGCAAATTCACCGTCGGGAAAGTCGGGGCTTCCGACGCTATTGCCGAGATCGGTCTGCGAGAGGATGCTCGGGTTTTGCGGATCGGCGGCATCGACGGAAACGATGGCTTGTTGCTTGTTGGCCAGCAGGCAGAGGCCCATCATTTGTGCGCCCGGGGGTCGCTGTTTACGGAGCCAGCCGCGGCCCTGTCCGGGCGAACCATTTCCGCCAGCAAAGCTAACTAATGTTTTGATGGTGCTGCCGGCGATGGATTGTCCCTGCCGGAGCATGAGCTGAAGCGGGTCCGAGCCATCCTTGATCCAGAGACCCGTGGCATTGGCGCCGGTGGTCTTCGGAGTCGTGCCGGTGCCGGAGTTCAGTTGCGCGAGAAATCCGATATAACCATCGAGCACAGCCACTTCCTTAAAAGTCTTGAAGGTGGCATTGTCGGAAGTCGCCATCTGGCCGGATTGCGCCACGATGCTAAAGGTCCCGTCGGAGGCAAAGCTCACCACGGCGGAAGCGCTCGCTTTCGGCACACTGGTGAAGGTGGCGAGGCAGGCGACTTCGCCGGCATCGATCACGGGATCGGTGAACGTCTTGAATTTAGCATTTGCGAGATTGGGCACGGCATCGCCGATTTTGGCCAGGCAGCGTGTGGAAGTGAAAAGCCCCTTGCCTTTGCCGGCGGTGGGGCTGGTCCATTGCGCGAGATAGGCGAGATTTCCAGCGCCGTCGATGGCGGGTGTGCCAAAGCTGGTGAGCTTGGCATCTGCCGGAGGGCCTCCGGTGGCGCCGGTTCCGGTCGGTGCATCGCCATTCGGGCCCGCGCTGAGGGCCACGGTGTTCACGGGAAAAGCGGGCCGCACCTCGAGATAAAAGTCGGTGGTTGCTTGATTGCCCGCCGGATCGGTGGCGGTGAGGACGACGTGCGTAGTCCCCGCCGTAAGCATCGTACCGATGGGCGGATCCTGCGACACGGCTACGCCATTGGCATCACTAGTGATCGGTTTCCCGGTGTAGTTGCCGAGTGCCGTGCCCGCGACAGCCACCAGCGGCGAAAAGCCGCCATTGGGCGGGCCGATGGTCGGAGGCGTGGTGTCGATGATCACATTCGCATGCGTCGCAAAGGCGCCGTTGTTCATGGCAAGATCATTATAGTCGATGTAAACGGTGCTGTATTTACCATCGGCGAGCGAGGTCACTCCGGAAGCATCGCCCGCGATCGCACCACCGCTCGTTCCCACAGGATCAGCGGGATCGAAAGTAAATGAATGATCGCCAGCCGTGCTCATCGCTGCGCTCAGGTAGAATCCGATATTGTCAAACTGAAGAAAAAGGTTCGAGGCCGCCTCGGGTAGATGATAGCTGACCAATATAGTGTGGGAGAATTCCGTATTGTCCGGCGGACTTGTGAGCGTTGGCTTCTCCGTCACTGTGTCCACGATCACGCCGGTGACCACGTTGGAAGTGGCGGCGGTGTTGGCGAGGGCGTCTTGATATCTAACATAGACGGAGTACGTGCCGTCGGGAATGGAGGCCGGCCCGATGGCCACAGCCGCAGGATGCCCCGAAACGAGGGCATCGTAGTTGAGAGTGACCGGATCGGTCGGATCGAAGTAAAAAGAGTGAACGCCCGAGGTTGCTTCCGTCGCAGTGAGGGTGAGCGGATATTGCGTCACGCCATCGTCAAAGACGATCTGGACGGAATCGGGAAGAGCGGTCTCAGGCAGCGTGAAGGTGATCACATCATTCGCGCTGGGAAACGTGCCATTGATCAAGCCATCGGTGACGGGACTCATCAAGCCCGGCTGCATCGTGACTGTATCCAGCCGGACATTGGTATTTGCGGCGATCGCGGGGAGGTGTCCGCGGGCGTCCTGGTAGGAAAGCGTCACGCCGTAGGCGCCATCGGGGATGGAGCCGGAAGCGATGGATTGGACCGCGCCGTTACTTGTATTTACCGGATCGGCTGGGTCGAAGGTAAAAGTGTGGGCGCCGGCCGTTTCCAGCGTGGGGCTGAGCACGAGCGTTTGCGCGGCGGTGCCGAACGATACCGTTACTGTGTGGCTCGCGGCCGTCTCGGGCAGCGTATAGCTTACGGTGACCGGGCTTTTCGTCGCCGAATTCGCCGCGGGAGCGGTGAAGGCGGGAGTGACGGTGAAGCCAGGCGCATTATCAAAATCGAAAGCGGTGATTTGCTGGGTGACTCCGGAACTGCTGAAAGCGCCGCTGGTGATGCGGGCACGGGCGCGCACCGCGCCAAAGATGCCATTGAGATTGATGCCCGTGATCTGCCAGCCGCCAGTGACGCGTGCACCTGGGCCGAGCGGGAACCAGGTCGCGCCATCGGGCGAGTATTCAAAAGTAACGGCGATCGCTTCCGGTGCTGCGCCGCTGCGCTGCCACTGGACCTGCGTAAAGTCCGGCACGGTGAGCGACTGGGTGGCGGCGTCGTTGGTTAGCAAAGCCAGGCCATTGCGCGCGGTGGGCGAGCCCGCGCCATTGGGCTGGAGAGCGGTGAAGCTGCCCGCGACATAGATTTCGCCATCGGCCCGCACAGCGATGCCGTTGACAAAGCCGCCGCTGGCGTTGGGGTCAAAGCTAGCATCGATGGTGCCATCGGCATTGAGGCGTGCGATACGGTTGCGCGTGGTGGGGAAATTCGCTCCAACCTCGCGAATCTCGCTGAAAAGTCCGCCGACTAATATTTGCCCATTGGCCTGCAGGACGACGCTCTGCACGGATGAGCCGATCTGCGGCGCGAAATTCAGGTCGATGGTGCCGTCACCGGCGCAGCGCGCGATATTGGCGCGGACGATGCCGCTGCCCGGCGTGGTTTTTTGGAGCGCATCAAAGGTCCCCGCGAAAATGATGCCGCCGTCGGATTGCACCGCGATGGTGCGAATGGCGTTGTCCGGCTCGGGAGCAAAACCCATGTCCACCGTGCCATCGTCAAAGACGCGGGCGAGATTGTGCCGGGCGATGACCGAGCCGGTGCCATTAGGCTGCAGGCCGGTGAAATTTCCGCCGAGGAGGATCGCGCCGTCGGTTTGGACGACGATGGTGTTAACGAGATTGTTAGTTTGCGGATTGAAGGTGTCGAGAGTGCCATCGGCATTCACGCGAGCGATATGCGGGCGATAGGTTGACGCGGGTATGCCATTGGGCCGGACCGTGATGAAAGAGCCGCCGAAAATCACCTTGCCGTCGGGCTGGAGCGCGAGGCTAGTGATCGCATCGTCGGTATTGGGATCGAACCGGGTATCGAGCGAGCCATCGGCATTGACGCGGGCGACGTGATTGCGCGTGGTGGGCGACGCCGCGCCATTGGGCTGGAGATCGGTGAATTCGCCGGCAAGAAGGATTTTGCCATCGGGCTGCACGACGACGTCGTTTACCTTGCCATTGGGTGAGGGATCGAAGGTGGTATCGAGTGTGCCGTCGGATTTGATCCGGGCCATGTTCGCTCGCGGCGTTCCTTGCAGGCTGGTGAAACTTCCCGCGATGATTACGGAGCCATCCGTCTGTACGGCCAGAGCCTGGACGAGCCCGCTCGCCGAGGCATCGGCGCTAAAAGCAGTATCGAGGGAGCCCGCATTTTGCGCGCGAAGGGAAAAGCCAGTGAGAAGCAGGGCAAGTGCGGCGGCGCGGGAGACCCAGTGGGGCAGTAAAGTCATGGCGATAGTTTATTTGGCGATCCCGTCCACAGCACACGCAAGCAACGAGGGCGCACGCTGCGCTGGGAACTACGCGCGAGCAATGGAAAAGATGGAAGAAGGGCCGCTTTTGTGCCAGTGTAGCGGCATCGCACAAGTGCCACTTGTGCTCCGGGAGGGGGGACGCCGGGTGCAAACAAGTAAACGAAAAGACAACGGTCTTGTTACTCACCGACCGAAGTGGTGAAAACCGTCGTTCGCACTTCACCACCCGTTTTAAACTGCACGAACACCCAGTATTTCCCCGGCGAAGGAAATTCATAAGGCAGCGAGATGGTGGAAGTGCCCTCCTTTGACGGAGCGCCGTGGCCCATCTTGGTATGATCCATTTCCGCAGGCATCGGTGCGCCATTGGCCGCCGCGGCTTCACGATCGAGTTTGCTTTGAAAAAACATCTGCGTGGCCATGGAGAAATTGCCCGTGGGATGCAGGTGCGCGAAGACTTTGTTATCATCCCGCAGTATGGCTGCGTGTGACATCATTCCCATGTAGGGCTCGAGCGCGCAGGGCTGGCCCGCACCATCGACCAACTCAAATTGAAGATGTGCATCCTGCTTGGCGCGTAGGGGCGGATGCGCTTTCCACTTTGCGTGCAATCCTCCAGAGAGCGCACAGATCGTTTCTCCCGCCTGATTTATAGTATTCGTGGCGGAAACGGTGGCCCACGAGTCATCCTGGTCTGCCTTCAAGTTCGACGCGGTGTTACTTGATTCCGGCGCTTTCGGCAATTGTATCGTGGCCGCCGCCGTCGAACTCAAACCGGAACCGTCTATGGTTAAATCGCAAAAGACGCGATAATCGCCTTCGGGCAGATCGGGCAGCGCCACTTCAAATGTTTTTCCGCCTGTGCGCACGGGATGCAGGTGAGCAAAGGCATCGCGGCCCGGCTCACGGATGAGAAAGAGATGCAGCAGCTTGCCGTGATCGGGCAGGAGCGGAAGGGAAGCGCCCGGTACAAGTTCCTTTTCGGCGAGCGTGAGCTGGAGAACGCGCTGCGGGCCGTCGTTGCGAATCGTGCAGGTCAGGTCGGGCCACGCGCCCTCTCGCAGATGCCGCTGAAAATCGCGTTCTTCGGCATTCCACCACATGCGCCCTCCGATGAGCAGCAGTGTGACGATCACCGCCGTGACCAGCGTGGCAATCATCCCTTTGCGGTGTTCGCGCCGGCCCATCGCCGCGCCGGGCACGAGAACGCTTTCGCCCGCGGCGACGCGCACGATGGCCAAGCCCCCGAAAGCCAGCAAGCTGCCGAAAGTAACGAGGATTGCTCCGAGGTATTTCGGCAGCGGAAGTTGATGCGTGGCCACGGAGTTCACCGGGATTTGAATCGTGCCGTCGCCCGCCGGACCGTGAATGCGCACCTCAATGCTATATGCGCCCACGCTCATGAGCCAGAGATCGCCGCGATAGAGATTGGGTTCGCCCTGCACGGGAGACGCAGGTTCCGGCGGAGGTGCGTTCTTTACATCCGTGCGCGCGTAGATCGGGAGCACGGAAACTTGTAAAGAATCTCCGGAGGCCTGCACATCGATCTCGGCGCGCCCCGGAACGACCGGAGGCACGCGAATGGTGACGTGGGCCGGATACGGACCGGCCTGGCCCGCGAAAAATATATCGGAGCTTCCCACGTGCGCCTGTGCGATGCCCGCGGTGACAAGTAACGAAACCAGAAAGGCCAGCGCGCGCCGAAGAGTCATCGCTGCACCTTTTTCATCCAATTTCCCCAGATCACTCCCACCCACGAGCCCATGCTGGCGATGACCCACGTCCAAAGAAATGAGCCGAGCGTGATCGGATTTGCTCCCGGCGCTCCTCGTTCCAGTTCCCAAAATTTATTGGCCCAGATGCCCGGACGCGAGTTGTAACCCCAGTAGCGATTTCCCGCGAAAAACCAGTTATCGGCCTGTGGCGTGAGCAGGAAAATGGAGAAGAACCATTGAGCGGCGAGGAAAGTAACAAAGAAGATCGCGCCCAAGGCGATGGCCGAGAGAATGTGCCGCCAGACACCCGCGATCGGCGGCGACTTTTTCACAAAAAGATCGATGCCGAATGCCGGCACAATCAGAAGCAAGGGAAAAGCCGGCGGCACCATGTGGGTGATGGGAGTATAGATCGGCGCGAGCTTTGGCTGCGCGGGGAAGAGCGGCAGAATCCACGTCGCTAGGCAGCCAAAGGCGAGATAGACCGCGGCCGCACGCGTTGCCGGCCAGGTGATTCGACCCGCGACGCCGAGCGCCACGAGGCGGAAGGCAAAGGTCAGCGCGCAGACCTGGTAAAACGTGGCGGCATGCTGGCGATTGGGAGCGGTAAACTCCATCACGAAGACCGCGCCGAGGGTGACAAAGATGCCACCCATATAAATAAAGAGCGCGTCGCCTGCACGATCCAGCGCACGATTTTGATGAGCGAGAGCAAGTAACAGCGCACCCACGCTGATACCAAACATTCCCAGGCCGAGCACGACGTGCGGCGGGCTGATGATTTTTACATCGAGGCCGTAAGCATTGTGCCACCAGTCGTCGAAAGGTGCCGAGGTGAGCATGGCCAGGGCTCCCCAGATGGTGACCCATGCGCCGAGGGGAGCACGCGCTCCAAGTACATTGACGCAGGTCGCGCGCTTCGCTTCGCTCGCAAAGAAAGTATTCCAAAAAGCCAGCCAGCCGCCGACGAATCCAGCCATCGCGCCACCGAGATAAATAGCCATGTGCGCGGGCGTCCAGAAAGTGTCGCGCCCGATGCTAATATGCCACGAAATATCCCAGAGGATGCCGATGGTGATGCTCGTGGAAGCAATGGAAAAAAGCAGCCCTGGCCAGAAAAGCGGGTGAAACCTGCCGCGTCGCGGTTTTTCTTCCGGGCGCACATCCGGTTGTGCAGGGACCAGTTCGGTGGAGGTGACGAGGGACATCCGCGGGAAAATTTAGCCTTAGCTTTGCAGAACCCGGCGAAGGGATCGGGCCACAAAAGGATCAAGCAAACGCTTCGCGAAGTTTTGCATAGTGTCGGCTCAATTTACCAGAGATTGGAAAGTGTCAAGATCGGGACAGCGCTGGCCATACGCCTCCCGCAGAGAGACGGCCACCGAGTTTCCCGCAAGGACGAGATTGGCAAAGCGCGGAAAAGCTTCCGGCGGCAGCCTTTCGAGGAGCACGCTCACGCATCGCTCCGATTGCGCGTAAAAGGGGACGGGACCCGGATCGCTGGCGACCATTCCGCTCGGCATCAGATGAGCCCCGGGCGCCGTACCGTAGCGAACACGATTGATCACACTCGCGACCTGGATGGGCTCCAGATTGATGCCCATATATTTCGAAACGGGATCATGCCGCCGAACCGCCAGCGACTTTGCGCCCATGTATTCGGCGAAGCCTTCATTTAACCACAGCGGCCATTTTCGGCCCGGATAGAAATGAGCGACGATGGCATGGGTCGATTCGTGGCAGAGAACCTTGATATAGGTAAAGCGCTCCTCCTGCGCTCCGAGAAAGAGTTCATCCTTATAGGCAAAGCCGGATACCTGTGGAGGAAGATCCTGCTTGGATTTGAATTCCTTCCACGTAGTGGGATCGGGGAAAACAAAGACGTGGATCTTGCGCGGAGCGATGCGCGTATCGATTTGCAGCGCCTCCGTGACGACATAGAATGCGCATTCGATATAGTGCATGGCCGCGCTGGCGCTGCTGTTATCCACGTAGTGAACGACGAAGTGGCTGGTTTCCGCGTGTTTCCATGGCTGGGCGCTGATCGCGGCATGCCCGTAAAAGCCGAGAGGATAGCTCTCCGATCGATCCGTGCGCAGCGGACGAAGGGGAGCGGGTGGGGGAGGAGCCTCGGTGGTGCTGTCCGCTTTTTTTCGCTGCGGAGTGGAACCCAACTCAAGAAGAAATTTATGCGCGGCGTTACTTGCGTTCTCGTAGTCGGCATCCGAAGCGCCCGCAAAGTAACGGAGCTCCCTTTCCAGCTTCGCCAGCTCATCCAGTTGCTTGTTAATATCCGCGGATTCCTTCAGGACGCTTGGGCCGGTTGGTTGAGGTGGCGGCGAAGAAGTCGTCTTCGGAAGTGCTTCTTCGGTGGGATGAATGGGAATGAGCGGTTCTTCCGGAATGAACGGGGCGATGGCCCGGCCGGCTTTGGGATCACGCGAACTTTCTGAAATGCGGTTGCCGCTTTTGTCGAATTGCTCAGTGATGCGCACGGTCCCGCCATCTTCCGTGCGGCCATTGCTTTCGCGAGTGCGCGTGCCGTCGGGAAAAGTGGTCTCGACGGTGCCGTCCGCGCTGCGGACGATCCGTGTGCCATCGGCCAGCTTGCTCTCGGAGCTGCCGTCGCGATTTTGGGTGCGTCGCGATCCATCTGGCTGGATGACCGTGGTGCCACCATTCGGGAGATCGAGTCTGCGGGAGCCATCGGGGCCGATGTGTTCGATCATTCCCACAGGTGAGATGGCCTCGCGATCGCCATCTGGTGTCACGTATTCCGCAAAACCATCCGGTCGCAGCGTGGCTGGTTTGGGCGGAGAGCCGGCGGGTTTCTCAAAGCGAAGCTCGAGGGAGCGCCGCGCCAGAAAATCCCACTTCAATGCCTCGCCCATGCTGGCGGGAGTTCCGGTCCCGCGGGCTGAGCAGGAGATGAGAGCGCGCTGGGCTTCGAAAAGCCCTGCTGCAGCCGCCTGGCGGAACCATTTGACCGCTTCCTTGTCGTCGCGAGTCACACCCAAACCGATGGAATACATCACGCCGAGATTGTACTGCGCTTCCGGATACCCGCTGGATGCGGATTTCCGGTACCATTTCGCACCCTCGGCAGGATCTCTCTTAAAGCCCCCGGTCCCATTGGTATAAAACAGGGCGAGGTGAAACTGTGAGGACGGGTCGCCATTTTCCGCATAGCCGCGAACGACGTCGGGGGGCTCGTCGATTGGGTTGTCGAGGCCGCTGCGCGCCGCCGCCCACAGCGGCAACAGCACCACGCAAAGAAAACTCGCAACGGATCGGATCATGCAGGAGGTCGGAAATCGTACCATCGGCGAGGAATGGGAGATTTCGAGGGGGAATTTTTGCGGTGGGGGCGGTGTGAAAAGCGGCAGGCCCCTTTAAACTTAATCTTTAACTTTATCTTAATCATCGCGCGGAGCGCGAAATGGAAAAGCGGCCGTAGCGGTCCTCACCGAAGAATGAAAGCCGCCCGCCTGCTTGCCATTTCGGCTTCCAGCCGATGATTAAGATTAAGTTCAAAGAGGCCGCCGCACCGGGGCTCACGCCCGCAACTCCAGCCGGAAGAGCGCGCCCCGTCCTACGCCCTCGCTATGCGCCGTGAGTTTAGCGCCGATTTCCTTGGCGATGAGCGCGCTGCTGTGCAAGCCAAAGCCATGCCCATTGGCGCGGGTGGTGAAGCCCTGTCCG
>FTBG01000178.1_pt1 | contig 13573 bp, 10 predicted proteins | sample 1639311 | NCBI WGS metagenome assembly FTBG01 (sample SAMEA3914864, study PRJEB12502) | metagenome | biome: forest; material: soil | place: USA | collected 2012-03-12 | depth 0.3 m | reverse complement strand
GCAATCGCTTTTTTGCCCGTTGAAAAGGAACCTGGATGATGTTCGACGAGGCGGCCAAAACCCGCTGGATCACTGGTGAACTCGAAATGATACATTCCAGCCCGGCTGGCCCTCACGCAAATCGTGCCCGAGGCCGCTCCACTCATCCGAAGTTCACCGGCCAGCTCAAAATCATGCACCTGCTCACGCATTGCCGCGAGCCCCCGGGGAACTTCCGGTCGGGTCATCTGTTTTCCTTCAGGAATTTCTCCCGTGATCACGCCATTTTCGCACCGCCAATAACCTTGGCTTGCCGTCCATCCATTCAGACTATCTCCCTCAAAGAGCGTGACGGTTTTCGGCTGCTGGCCGAGAGCCAGACCTCTGACCCATAGGAGGAAAAGCAGCGCGAACACGCGGAAACTAGAGGGAATTTTCATGATCGGCTAGTGGATGAGCAAAGAGGCTTTTGCTCAAGGACGAATCTTTTACCTTTGGTGACATGCGGGACCTTGAACGGCGCCGCGAAAAATTCGCGAGCGGGGGTTAATACACCATGACTTGCGGCACCGTTCGCGAAGCGCAACTTCGTTAACAAGTGCATTCCGAGTGCAACTTCGGAACGAGGGAGAACGAGGGAATGTGAGGAAGACCAACGCACCGTCCCACCGCTCCTCTTCCGCTCCCTTCCCACTTCACTTCCCCTTCAACTGCTCCCACTGCAACCGCGCCACTTGCCACATATAACCTCCGAGCTGGCGCGCTTTTGGGCTGGCTACGGCTTTCCGCAGCAGCGTCAAAGCCTTGTCGTGATGACCAAGTAACTCTTCATCGAGCGCGCCGTAGTACCGCGCGTAAAAGAGCACCCGCTCATCGCCGCCCAGCTCCTTTTTCTCGATCTCCGCCAAGACATCGTCCACTGTCTTTTTCCCGGCAAACATCTCATACAGTGCCGGAAATGGCTCCCTGTCGAATTGCTCGTATTTTAACATCTCCCCGCGCGCCTTTTCGAGGCCATCCACTTTGGCTAGCGCGAGAAACTTCCAGATTCCATTTTCGCGATCGTGGTCGTCGTACGCGTGATATTTTTCAAATTGGCGCGCCGATTTCGCATAGTCACCGGCGAGATAATAGGCGATACCCAGTCGCCAATTCTGCGCATCCTGCGACGCGTCCAGCGCGATCATCTTTTCGAAGTCGGAGACAGCCTCGCGCGGCTGCCCGAGAAACAAATGCGCATTTCCCCGCTCCGAATAGAGGGCCACGGTCTTGGGATCTTTGACCAATCCCGCGTCACACGAAGCCAGTTCCCGCTCAAACTGCGCCTTCATCGCCGCGCGCTGTTCTGCCGGGATCGGGTCCACGTCGTCGGCAACGGCAAATGCCGGCCGAGCGCAAAACAAGAGAGCGATTGCAATCACCCGCAAATATCCGGTCTGCTGATTGATCATATTCAAAAGAGAAAACCGATACTTTCAGAATTTCCCTATTTCCAGCCAAATGCCCAACCTCTCCTGCTGCAATCCCCGGTCTCCCCGAAGAAATTGGATGTTGAGAGTTGAGCGTCGAGAGTTGGGAGTTGTATCAAAAAAGCCTGTCCTCAAAGCCGTTCTCCTTCTTCACATCATGCCTCATCCCCGCCAGCTCCTCTTTCTCAGCATCCCCCTGATCTTCGCCACCACCGCCCGCGCCGAGATCAAGCTTCCCGCCCTCATCAGCGACAACATGGTCCTGATGCAGGAAACGCCCGCCAGCGTCTGGGGCACGGCCGACGCCGGTGAACAAGTAACGATAAAACTCGGAGACAAAACCGCGAACGCCACGACCGACGCTGAGGGCAAGTGGAGCGTGAAGTTTGAAGGCCTCACGCCCGGCGAAGCCGGCGACATGGTCATCTCGGGAAAAAACACGCGCACGGTAAAAAATGTCGCCGTGGGGGAAGTATGGGTCTGCTCCGGGCAATCCAATATGGAAATGGCCGTGCAAGGCGTGGGCCATGCCGCGGAGGAAATCGCCGCGGCGGATTTTCCCAAGATTCGCATGTTTACCGTGCACCGCAATGCCATCACTACCCCGCAGACTGATTGCGTGGGCAAATGGGAAGTGTGCAGCCCGCAGACGGTGGCGCATTTCTCCGCGGTTGGTTACTTTTTTGGCCGGCATCTGCTGCAAAATGTGAAAGTACCCATCGGCTTGATCCACTCCTCTTGGGGCGGAACGGCCGCGGAGCTTTGGACGCCCACGGATACTCTTTCCAAAGATCCAGGATATGCTTATGCCTTCTCCGATTGGGAGCGGACGAAAGCTAACTATCCCAAAGCCAAAGAAGCCTACGACAAGGCGCTCGCCGCGTGGAATGAAGCCGCGGAAAAGGCCAAGGCTGAGGGCATGAAGCCGCCTTCGCGGCCCAATGCACCGCGCGGCGGTGATGATCTCGGCAGCCCCGGCTGTCTCTACAATGGAATGATCGCACCTCTGCTCCCATATAGCATTCGCGGCGTCATTTGGTATCAGGGCGAGGCGAATACCGGAAACGCTAAGACTTACCAGCAGCTTTTCCCGCTTATGATTCAGACGTGGCGTCAGCGCTGGGGCGTGGGCGAATTTCCGTTTCTCTTTGTCCAGATCGCTAACTATATGAAGCGTTACGACGATCCCACGGACAGCAATTGGGCCGCTCTGCGTGAGGCACAACTGGATACGCTGGAATTTTCCCACACCGGCATGGCGGTGACGATCGACGTCGGCGATGGTGAAAATATTCACCCCACGAACAAACAGGAAGTGGGCCGGCGCCTCGGCCTGATCGCTCAAGCGACCGTTTACTATCAGGACGCAGAATACTCCGGCCCCCTGCCCGGCGGCGCGCAAGGCGAAGACGGGCGTGTACGGTTGACGTTTCGTTTTGCCGAAGGGATGAAGACCTCGGACGGCGGCAAAATCAAAGGCTTCGCCATCGCGGGAGAGGACCACAAATTCGTCTGGGCCGACGCCGAAATCCAGGGAGATCACGTGCTCGTCTCCAGCCCGCAAGTGGCCAAGCCGGCGGCGGTTCGTTATGATTGGGCGGACAATCCGGAGGGAAATCTTGTCAACGGCGCGAATCTTCCCGCGTCTCCCTTCCGCACGGATGACTGGCCTCAGCGCCCAGCGCCTGCGGCGACACGGTAGCCTCGGGAGCGCCGGCATCCCTGCCGGCGAGTTCACTTCGTGCGCCGCCGGTGCGGCGCTATAAAGTAACTTAAGTGTTACTTTATGGAAAACCATGCCGTGGACCAACGCGCCGGCAGGGATGCCGGCGCTCCCAGGAACGCCCAGCGTCTTCGGTCGATTAACGCTATCTGCCAAGGACACCGAAAACAGCATGGCTCACCGGCCCGACCACGACCACAGGTCGTTTCCCCCTTGGGGCGCGATTCCTCCCAAATCTTTCCCTCTGAGAATTTTTTCCTTTTTCGCGCACAGGAATTGCACCTTCATCTCTCACCCACTATCTACGCCGCATGCCAAATTCCGCCGCTTCACGTCTCTCCCTCGGTCCGTACTCCGAGGAAAAAGTGATCGAGGTGGCGCGTGATACGCTGCGACTCGCCGGCGGCCGCGTGAGCTGTGCCTTTGTCTTTGCCTCGGCGGATTATCGGCCAATGCTCGCCGATTTCCTCGAGCTTATCCAGCTCCACGGCCACGTGCCGACCATCATCGGAGGCAGTGGTTCAGGCCTCATCGGCACGGAGGTCGAAGCCGAGCGCGCCAGTGGATTTTCGCTGCTCTTTCTCAATCTGCCGGAGACGAAGCTTTTCCCGGTCGTTCTCGATCAGGCCCGCTGCGAAACACTGGAAACGCCCGCTGCCTGGCAACACTTCGCGGGCGCGGGTCCCGATGAAGTGGACGCCTGGATCACGCTCGGCAATCCGATGACGCTCCCCGTCGAGGATTGGCTGGAGCACTGGAACACCGCCTACCCTGGCATCCCGACGCTCGGCGGTCTGGCCAGCGGCGGCGCGGATGGCAGCGATATCTTTCTTTTTCACGATCGCGAGCTCGTGGAATCGTGCGCAGCCATCGGCTTTCGCGGCGGCGTGCGCGTTCACACCGTGGTGAGCCAGGGATGCCGGCCGGTGGGCGAACCGCTCACTATCACGGGAGCGGAACATAACATAGTGACGTCCCTTGGCTTGCGGCCAGCCTTTGAGATGCTCTCGGAAACCTTCGAATCGCTCAATCCGCCGGATCGCGAACGCGCCGCCGGCAATCTATTCGCCGGGCTCGCCATGTCGGAGTACGTGGATGAATTTAAGACCGGCGATTTTGTCGTGCGCAATCTCATCGCCGCGGATCCCTCGAGCGGCGCGCTCGCGATCGGTGCGCAACCGCGCATCGGCCAAACCCTGCAATTTCAGCTGCGCGACCGCCGATCGGCCCACGAGGATCTGCACCGCCTGCTCGGTGAAAAAACGCGCGCGAAAGTCAGCCCCTTTGCCTCGCTCCTTTTCGCCTGCAATGGCCGCGGCACCTACCTTTTCGGCACCCCGCACCACGACGCCACCGCGATCAACGAACACTTCGGCCCCATTCCCAATGCCGGCATTTTCTGCAACGGCGAAATCGGTCCGGTAGGTGGCCGCAATTTTATCCACGGCTACACGGCGTCGATCGCGCTCTTTGCGTGAACGAAATGCGGGGCGAAGACACCTCCTCCGTGGAGGCGGCAGGAGTCTGCAAAGTCCTGCCGCCCCCGGTCTCCATAGCCGTCCCTCCACAATCAAAGATAACGATTTATCCTCTCAGGCGAAATTGGAGTGAACCCGGGGGCAAAAAATCCACTTTGATCCAGCTCAGCGATTCCGGCCTTGGGAAAAACGAGGCCACATCAAAAGTCTTTGCGAAATGGAAGCTGCCGTGCGATTAAGTTACTTGTTCTGAACTGGCAATGATGTTGCCACCGGAAGGGACGGGAAAAAATCGAGGCTTGGCAAACCGTGCACAACTCGCTGCGGCATCCACACGCCCGAATCCATATCGTTTATCGCCAGTGTTTGCATCACTCAGTTGAGGCGGATGCGTCCGCGCAACGGCGATTACCGCCTCTCGGATTTCATTGATAGTGAGCGACCGCCCCCTCCCCCTCGCTGCTTGCATGATCAAAGCGATCAATCCCGTAACGTGAGGAGCGGACAAGCTAGTACCCGACCCCAGCGCGGTCCGCTGTGTGTGAGACTCCGCTGCAAAAATATTCTCCCCCGGCGCACTCACCTCCGGCTTCGAGCGTCCGTCCCGCGTTGTACCCGAAGACGATGTCAGCGCGATACTATTATGAGGATCCAAACCCGATGACTTGTACGAGCCAACCGTCAAAGGCAGACGACCGCAAGCAATTGTGCCAAGAGTGTTCTCAACACTTACGCCATCGGGTCCAAATTTCGATTGATTTCCATCCACCTCATCGTCTTTTTCTATCCAGGCATGGAATGAGACCGGGGAGTCATCCGGATTAATGAGCCGCACCTTCCACGTCAAAGGCGGAGCGTTTTTCTCAAGGATGATGTCGATGTGATTGTCATGGTTATTGGGATCGTCAAACCGGTGATAGATCCGTCCCACGATTTCCCCTGTGTGCAAGGTAACATCCCTGGTCGAGTTGAGCGGCACGGGTCCGCACACTTCGCCCGTAGGAAGGTCCAATTCTACCGACAACACCGCCGTCCCCGAATACCATACCTCGAGTTCGTTCCCATCGCGGTCGCCTGGATTGATCACCCAAGAGAGCTCGCTAGCCTTTTCCTTTTTCACCTCTCCCTTGGCGTGGTCTCTCTTGGCAAACGAGTTCCCGGCCGCAATACAAATTGCGCGATTCGGAGTCTGAAGGAGTGTATCAAATGCTTCCTCTACGGGGGTTGTCCCGTCGTGCGGTCCTCCATAAGCCTCAATGCTCAGATTGACTACACAGGGAAGTTTCATTTCGTCGGCCTTTTCAAAAATGTACTGCACCGCTTCCACCAGTGTGCGTGAATTGCCCAAGGCCTGAGGAGGATCGCCGACTTCCAGTTCGACAAACACTAAGTGCGCGCGGGGCGCTACGCCCGAAGAGACGGGAAATTCTGGTGTCCCTCCCTTAGCCATCCCATTACCGGCAGCAACATCCATGACCTGCGTCCCGTGCGCATGTTTACCTGGATCATAATCCAAATCCTGATACGGATTCGCGGCCTGCAGAGCTTGATTGATCCTGGCCGCTTTAAACTCCCGCCCGTAGTTGAAAGGAGGCGGCGGAGAAAGATCCGACTGCGGTTTGCCCTGATCCCACAAAGCGAGCAAGCGTGTCTTCTTGTCATCGTCTTGAAAATTGCGATGTCGAAAGTCCGCACCAAAGTCCACAATTCCGATGACGACATCGCTGCCGTCGAGCAACAAATCCGGGCAAGCAAGTCTCAAATCCGCAGGAGTCGCGCGAATATCGGGAACGGATTTAGGCAGGTTGGGCCGCAACCGTCTCGCAGCCTTCAGGCTAATGACATTTTCATTCGTGCGCACTTCCTCGATGCGTTCCACAGCGACGCTCGCAGTGACGATGGAGCCAATCCGGCAGGCGACCTCCAATCCATCCGTTGATTTGGATGGGTCCTTCAATTTTGCCAGGACATCGATTTTGATTTTTCCGTTTGGACATTCATCACAGATCAACGGGTCGATCGTCTTACTATGGAGATATTGCCAAACGATGTGTTGCAAATGGGGATCGAGCTTAGTCAGAGGCGGCTGATCAAGCTCTGGTTCGGAATTCCGTTCAGGCCGAGGTGGGATGTTGGGTGGAGTTGCCATAGCGGTATCGCCCAGACCATGGGGGAAACGCACGCAAACCAAGGAGGGCAACGTACGGATCCCACAGCGGGGTAAACAATGTCACTCTTGCAGGCGAAAGTTTCGACCGGCGAGGGTCACAATTCTTTGCGATTTTTGCTCCTGCGACGCAAGCTAGCTTGACGCTTTTTGTGAGAACCGGGTTAATGACACGTCTTTCCCGGCCATCCACTCGGCGATTTCCCGCTCCAAGCCCCGCTTTGACCACGAGCCGACATGCACGCTCCTCCCAATCTCTGCTACACGATTTCGCTGGATCTTCCAGGCCAGCATTGGCATCGCAATATGGCCCGGCTTCTCGTGACTTCGTTACTCAAGACCGGATGGAATGGCCCCATCGTGGTTTTTCGAAATCATGCACGCGCGGTACTGCCGGAGGGCCACGTCGATGTTCACGAAGTCCAGTTCGATGCCACGCCCGAAGCGGTCTGGCATCGGACCGTGAGTTGGAAATACCGCGTCCGCGACCAACTCGATTTGGCGGGCATATCCAAGGTGCTCTTCCTCGACTGTGATTGCCTGGCTTTGCGGAATATCAATCACTTGATGGCAGGCAGGTGGGATATCTATACAGCCGCGGAACCCGGCCGAATCGTGGAGGCTCCGTTTAATGGTTATCTGACCGACGAGGAAATGACCTCGCTAAAAGGGACGCCAGGCTTAAATTCCGGCTGCATCGGCGTGCGCGCAGAGCATTACCTGTCCGTGATGGACGAATGGGAACGCATTGCCTCGATGGAACCGACTCGCCCAAGCAAGTGCCGCAACCAGCATTCCTGGAATCGATTGATCCGGGATACCGCATTGCGCCACCGGACTTTTCATCCGGGAGAAATCCAGTTTCCTTTTCTGCACCGAGCCGTGTACTCAGATTACCGGCAAGCCGCCCTGGTGCATGCCGCTGACCGCGGTCCAGCGGAAAAGCTCGCGTTACTTTACGGCTTATGGATGGAGACATTCGCTGGAGAACACCTGGACGAATTTACGACCCCGAATGCTGCGCGGGAGTAGAAGGGCTCTGTGAATCAGCCGCCGGAAGCCGCTCAACTTCCGGAGCCAGCGAATTGCGACGAGAAGACGCATTGATTTTCACTCCGTACTCAAAAAGTCCAATTTCCCAGCCGTTCTGCCGGAGAGCTTCGCCAAAAAGAAAATCGTCATGCGCCTGAATGAGACGTGCGTCGGGCCAATCCAGCGCGCTGATCACCGCAGTTTTGGCGGCCCAAAACGCTCCGGTGACAAAACGAAACTCCCACATCTCCCGCCCATCCAGCCCCGTTCCCAACAAGAAGGGACACTCCCCATACCAGGAGGCCGCTTTGACAAACGCCTCGATTCTTTCGTCGCAGCTCCACAGAGCATAAGTCTGCCCCCATTGAGCGACGTGAGGGAAGCGTGCAATCTGGATCGCCAGCCTTTGCAGCCAGTCCGGCCGGGTGAGATAACTATCATCGTCAAACCAGACTAACCATTCCGTAGAAATTCGGTGCTGGGTAAACATTCGGCGCATGAGCGGCGCTTTGAAGACATTGCGCAGCTCTTCATACACCTCCACATTGCCAAAGCGATCGACGAAGCTTTGCACGATTTGCCGGGTCGCCGCCGAGACTTCGTTCAGACCGATCCTGAGGTGGAATGAAGCGTGGTTTGTATAGCGGTAAAGGCTGGATAAAAAGCGCTCCGCCAGATGCGGATTGTCGCCGTAACATACCACCCCAATGGTTACTTGAAACAAGCCGTCCGCCTGAATGGCTGTCCCCTTTGTGAGACCCGCTTCGTCTGTCATGGCCCCACGGTGATGGCCAGAACGAACGGCGCGGCTCGCGACTCCGCATTGCTTTCGATCACCAGGCTTTCCACCTTTCTCCCCGCCTCCGGGTTCTTGCAGGCCACGGAATATACCCGAACTTTCGGATTTTCACCATCCGGCGACTGAAAGACCGGCTCAGGCAGCCGACCGCGATCGTTGCCGGTATCCCAAAACCGTCGCACGGAGTCACCGTATAACATTGACGTTCTTCGCTCCGTACCATCGCTATATTTCCAAATAAGGTCAGCCACTTTCGTCCCCTCTTCCTCAGGCCAGATGCAGCCCGTGAGCACCTTTGCTTCGTCAATTTGCCGGCCCACGGGAATGGGCGCCGTCCGCCAGGGAAACATCTCGACGCGAAAGGCCTCTTCCCCGGGCGCGTTCGGGAATATCTTTCCTTGTAACTGGACCACACCGTCCAGCCAAAATGCCTGCCCTTTTAACAAATGAGATTGAGGGATTCCCTGCTTCATCAGTGAAGACAAATCCGGGGCGATCGTTTTCCCCTGCAGTGAATCGATGAAGCGCAAACCCCACCACCAGGCCCTTTCACCGCAGGCATTGTAGAGCGCTCGCAAATCGAGCTGACCATTCATCGACGGTCCAATCTCATGCGCAAACGGAGGCCCCCGCAATCCTTGCGTGACAAGCGCCTGCCGGCAAGTGAGCGCGATCTGCGACCATTCGCGCTCCCAGAAAGGTCCACTCCAATAGCAGTTTCCAGAGGCGGTTAAGTTTCGAAAGGCATTGCCGGAGTGATCCACCACTCGCGGCTTCAAGTTCGAGTGCGCGCTGCAACGAAGGATGGCGACTTGCTCCCAGAAAGGCCGCCGCAAGAGCTCCTCCTTGATGGCCCGGTTCGAAATCGGTTCGCCCATGTAATCGGAGAGCATCTCCTTGAGATCCGGGCTCAGTTCATAGTTATACGCATGACTGGGATCCAACCCCTCCCCTCTGGATTGCGCCAGAGGATGTGCGCTCGACGCACTGGGCATCTCCTTCAACTCCAGCGGACAAAAGATAGACATCGGCGCGACCAGTTGGCCACGCACCATCTCTCCAAGGCTCGCCGGATAGCGCCCCTCGTGGGTGCGTCGCCACGCCTGGAGGGCTTCGAACACCTTGCGGGCTTGCCGATCACATTCGGCGCAAGGGGGATTCCCCGTATCGGCGGAATCCCCCCGCGACTCAAGGATTAGCCCCAAGCCAAGCAGGACGAAAACTGCGGTTAACGTACGGAGCGTCAAATGCCACCCGTATAGGAAGAGAACGGCGAACTAATAAAGATGTAGGATGAACTGGAAAATGGGAGTTCCGCATCCTCACCATCATTAGCCGGGAACGGGGTATCTTGCGCTTCTCCGCCAATGCGCACGGAGATCACGTAATCGTTCACCTTTATCAGGTGCACCATGCCCTTGAAATAGACAGTGCCGGAATTGGTATAGGGATCGGGGGCGCTAACCTTTGGAGCCAACAAACCTTTCAGGTTATCGAGCGCCGCGATATAGGCATCTTCAACTTTCCCATAGGTTTGATCACGGATCGCGTCCGTCGTGGTTCCGGGATCGGGCAGCTCCAGCTCCGCTGCATCGTTTACCAGATGCGGCATCCTCCCAAATATTTCCGGGTGATTGTAGAGGACTTTACCGCGCCGCAGCCTGTATAAGGCACGATTGTAAAGCCGAATGCATTCCATCAGAATGCGGGCGTAACGGTCAAAGTGGTAGTTGCTATCGTCGGTCTTTTTAGCTTTTTTGAATCGATGTCCGATGATTTTCTCGATCAACGGTGTGTTATCGGTAATGCCCCATGGCACATTAGGAATCAAACCTAACTTGTTGTCCTGGCCAACAAACTCTTCCAGGAAAAATGGGTAGGTGTTCTGACTGCCGTCCAGTAATACATCGGAACCGGCGGGATCAAGAGTCTGTAATTTTGTGGGTGAAATGTCGTCTGCCATAGTGGTGGTGGTTGGTTGAGGGTGTAGTCGTTGTCAGTTCTGGCTTGTTACTTGGCTTTCATAAAGCTCCACGCATTCGATGACTCGTTCTGCCGATATCATATCCATGCATCGTGGCAGGCCGGTGGGTGTCACATCCAGGCAAATTCCCTCGGGCTTGTCAAGGACTGAACCGTCCCCCAAGGGAACAGTGCGCGACCTCCAGCAGCCGCCGGTGGCGCAGCAATTGAGCGCCCCGATGGTGTGCAAAAATTGATGGCCGGGATAAGCCTCCCAGTGCACCGGCTCGCGGCCGCCATTGATCACCACGCAAGCGCGCGCGCGTTTGCGATGAGGCGGCAAAGGCACCGCCGCCGCCAGGTGCATGAGAAATGTCACCGGACATACGACTCCGGAGGCATGATAGACCAGCCGGACCAAGTCGCGAAGCGTCGTTTTACCTCGCAGATCCAGCACGCCTTTCAGCGGTGGATGATAGTGTCCCTTTTCACCGACCTGAACGAAAAGAATGCGATCGCGGAAATGATCCACCACCGCCTGCCAGCGGCGGCGATGCCACCACTTGATGGTAAAATCGTATTTTCCACCTGCGGCGACGATCCAATAGGCGCGGGGAAATCCTAACGCAGCCTCCACCGGCGAAGGCATGGCCATCTCCTCCGCGCTCAAATGAATATCGCCTTTAAACGCGGTGGGCCGGATTCGAAGGTCCAACTCGCCATTGAGATACTCCACAAATCCGTGGATGAAATGATAAGGCTCTTCGTTCGAGCGATGGATCAGGGGATAGTGACAAGTTAACATGCGCACGTCGTCCGCTTCCTTTTCCAGCGGCGTCAGCCAGGGATTGTGTTCCCAGAGCGCCGGGCAGGAGGTGCGCACATCCGTGGCAAAGCGTCCCGGATAGGTGCGATGCAAATCGCGCACGGCCGCGGTGAGCATGACAATATCGCCCGGCGAAAGCCGGTTCTCAAAGATCCATTTTTCCATTATCCCAGCGGACGACAGTAGGTGTTCCCTTAAGTTCCGAGGCTGGAATCTCTTCGAGACCCGGTATGGCCAAATGCGAACTAAAAGACTCGGGCCGTCCAAAGACTCTCGGCAATTGAGGCCGGACAAAATGGATGTCCCGATACATAATTCCATCCATGACGGGTTCCCCGTAAAACCCGATCGGCGCATAACGATCTTCGATCTCATCGACCCCTTCCAGCGCCCTCGCGACTTCGTTAAGCTGTTTTTTAATGGCCGCCTCCGGTGCGCCGGACGTGCGCGCGGCGATGAGATCCGCGTTCGCCTGATTGACCTTGTAGTAAGCAGCCAGCAACTCGAGGCAACGGCGCTCGTGCACTTCAGACGCGCCAATGGCTGGCGAATCCCCTCCGTTGTAGAGGGGCCAGTGCTCGCTTTGGAAGCCAATTTGGGTACGCGGATCGACAAAGGAATCTGGTGGATGAAATTGCGATGCAGATGGCATCATAGGATTAGGGCGGTAAGGCGGATTAGAGAGGGTCAAAAATTTTGGATTCAGCCGTTTAATTTGTGTTTTGCAATCCATTCCCGCCACGGTGTGAGCGACCACACTTGTACATAGCCATCCTCGGTGAGCGCGGCGAGCCAATCCCCGGAAGGATGCCACGCTAAAAAGAGGATGCGTGTCTCTCGCGGAGTAATCAAATCGGCGTAATACGCTCCAGTCATCGCATTATACAGCCTGACAATGCGCTGATCTGTCACCGCAGCGATCCATTTTCCATCCGTCGAAACGGCCAACGGGGCATTCTGGCGCGCGGCATCGCTCATATCCAGGCTTTGCTTTGAGCCGGATTTCGCATCAACGCGGGAGATTCCGATATTGATCCCCCGCTCGATAAGATGAACTCCATCTTCGGCAGGAACAAGACGCTGCGCTAAACTATCAATCTTAGGCAACCGGCCTGCTCCCCCTGCCGGGAGAGAGAAGCTTTGCGCGCGCAATGTTCCATTGGCAGAGAAAACAACGGTCACCAGCCGTCCGGAATGATCGCACACGACATCTTGGAATTGTCCCCCGGGCTCGACGGTGATGGCGGGCATGGAATCGTCGGGCTTTCCATCAGCAAAAAACTGCAAAAGGTTCCCATGGTAAACGGCCATTTTCCCGGAGCCCCATGCGGATAATCCCACTCTGGCTCCCTGTCGCTCCTGCGCAGAGAGGAACTTATAGCGCTCTCCCGATGGAGTCTCCCTGGATGTCACGGACGCCGATGGCGCGGGCCAGCGCTCGACGAATTCATCTGCGGTGGGCAGCACCCAATGTCTCGTAAGCCCGTCGTAAGCAACCCCGGTTGGATTGGCTCCTCTTGACCGGCAAGTGATGGCTAGCGATTCGCGAGCAATCCAGTAAATATCAGCGTCCGTGATGGCACAAAGCTGGGTTCCATCTTCCGACCAGGCAATGTTTCGCAAACCCGGCGCAATCCACGCCTCACGAAAGATGATCCCCGGTGTGAGCGCGAAAGCCTGCGGCGACTGGCCGGGATAAGATACGATTATCTTTCCGTTTTTCAATGTTACTTGTCCATCAGCACGACTTCGGTTCAAGCGGGTTTCGAACTGCAACACGGGCCGGGAAATGGACAAACCGGGCAACGTGGATCGGGCCTCTGCCGGCGGCGGAAGGCCAGGAAGACCTTCCGGCGTGAACCCTCTCCACACCCGAAGCCACCCCGCTTCATCCAAGGCAGCGAGCCACATGCCCGAAGGATCAAAGCTCAGGGAGCGCACGGAGTCCCGCCAGCCGGGGAGTTCGACCAAGGGTTGATCGATCGCCGGATCGGAAAGCGCCGGCGGCAAACTAAAATCCTTCTCTGGTGCTCCCACGGATTGTGGAATACGCGCGGAGCAGATATCCCAAATTTGCACGGATCTGTTTTCACCACCCGTTGCGAGCAAACGGTTTCCCGGATGCCAGGCGAGGGATC
>FTBG01000643.1_pt1 | contig 13656 bp, 12 predicted proteins | sample 1639311 | NCBI WGS metagenome assembly FTBG01 (sample SAMEA3914864, study PRJEB12502) | metagenome | biome: forest; material: soil | place: USA | collected 2012-03-12 | depth 0.3 m | reverse complement strand
GATCTGATCGAAACGCTTGGCGCTCTTGTGGCCGGGCAAAATATCAGAGCAAAGTGTCACAATGTTCGAGGGCAAGATGCATGGAAGCTGTGTTTGGAAGTTGCGCAAAACGCCCGGGATTTGGCAGATCCGCGAATGGAGTTGGATTTTGAGCTTGAACCGCAGAATTGGAGCACCGGCTCGCTGGCCTGGGACACCGATTTCTCCGAGCAATGCGTGGACGCCGTAGTCAACAACGCCTTCAAGTATAGCGGCCCAAAACGCAAAATTCGAATCATAGCGATATGGGAAGGCAATTGGTTTGTTATCCGAGTGATTAATCGGGGTCCCTATGATATCGCGCCGAGTGAGACCGAACTTTGCAAACGTGTAAATTGGCGGGGCACGAGAGCGCGAGAGCGCGAAGGAGCGGGAATCGGACTGTGGGTGACTGATGCGCTCATGACTGCCCAAAATGGGAGTCTTCGTGTACACCCTACCTCTTCGACCGGCGAAACCCACATTGAGTTGCGTTTCCCTACTCGGAAGTCCAGCTAAAATTTCATATGCACACCAAATTAACTATCGTACTGGTGGAAGACGATCATGAACAGGAGGCGGATTTCTCTCAGGAAATAAAATTGGCTTTCAAAGACGTTGACATCATTCGAATCTCCTGTGAAGCCGAGTTTCTGGATCAATATGAAAATCGGCGCGACAATCTCCCTGATATCTTCGTCATCGATTTGATGCTGGAATGGCGGCAGCCTTGGGTTAAATCCACTCGACCCCTGCCCGAACCAGTCCCAGATCAAGACGAAGCTGGCTTGCGTTGCCTCAAGGCGATCCGAAGATACTCCGCAGAAGTTCCGGTAGTGATATGGACGATGACAAACAAAGAATTGCCTCCTGGTTGGGTAGACAATCGGACGACATTTTACTTTCGAAAGGATTTAGCCGTTGAAGGCGAGCTTTTCGAATTGATTCGCAAAGCTGTCCGGGTGCATTAGAGCATTTCAATTTTTTCTGTATCCGCTCACTATGATCTAATTCAAGGGAGATCATGGGAGCCGTGACCTTGCCCCAAAGGGGCTACGTAACGAAGCCCAAGGTTGCCGCGCGCGTGGAGAGATGGGGCGCGCGGCTACCTTGGGTACTATATTACAACGCGCTCTACCCCAAAGGGGTTGCGATGCAGGCTCTGTTTGGCGAGACGTGGATTGCAACCCCGTTGGGGTAGGGCGCGTTACTTTATATCCCGGGGTTGCCCGGGCTTTGTTACGCAGCCCCGTTGGGGCGGGATTGATGGCTACGGTTTTCGTTAAACTGCTCTAGTTAACTGGTGCGCAGTTGAATAGGCACAGTAAAGGGAACGGAAATTTCCGAGAGCGTCCTGCTCGTACCTGACGGAGAAGCCGGGATGTTTCAGCAGATCATGTACCGGCCTGCTTACATCCTTTTCCACCTCTTTTCGCTAGCCAACCGCAAGCCTCATCAGCTTGAAAGAATCAAAAAGGACTTGCTTAAGCTACGCTGAATACATGTTCTTTCGATTTTAAATGGGTGATCGCTGCATTGGTCAGTATGCGCGGCGATGGATGATTCAATCGAAACTCCTTATCCAGGCGAATGACTTCAACGTCTTCCTTGGAAACGGCTTCTTGACTGAAATAAAATGGCAGCCCCTTTCTCGTAGCTTGCTTCAGTCCAAAGAGGCGTTGTGTTCCGTTGACATCCATTCGGATCGCGATCATTCGGCCAAAAGGAAGCACTCCCGACTGGGACGGATCGCCATTACCATCGCCAATACCTTTTGAGAACAGCGATTCGCACAGCAACTCCACAAATCTCTCTTGATCACGCTTGGTGGATCCCACGATTTCCTCCACCGGTCGAACGCGAGACCAAAATAGATGCGGCGCATTTCGCGCGACTTGCAGCGCAGAAACAATGCCCTGTGTCGGAACCCCGCCATATAGCACCCCCAATTTCAAAGCACCCAGCAATCTTCGAGAAGACGCGTCATCCAGTGCGCTCATTTGCGCTTCCGAAAACAATTCATTTATCACCCTGGCAAGCGCCTTCATGATAACAGTTCGACCTTCTTCCGTGGACTCTCTGATCGCACGAGCAAGTAACTCCCTCGAAGAATCGAAACCATCCGGCAGCCATGTCCCGGGAGCCTTTCCCAGAAGATTGCTCACATGAGAAAGCACACGTTCAGAGCCCCGCTCACCGAGATTAGCAAGTTCCACTAAGATGTCGATTCGCAGAAGTGACAGACTCATTCACTAAACAGTTCAGCATGATTTTCACCGAATGCCAAGCCAGCAATCCGGTACGTCGGAACTGGACGATTCAGGGCGTCTACTTGGACACAGGGAATCCCTTTCTTGGGAAAAACCACTGCCCATTCAGGATGGCCACCATGATCTGTGGGGGAATTAAAACAAAGGCACTGCGTCAACCTCCACGTCTGCCCGCAGGAGGCTGCTCGCTTTCCTGGTAGAAAGAAATATGACTGCGAACCAAAAAGGTCAAGCATCGTCGGCCGGTAGGCGAGAAAACCATCACTCCGCACTGTGAAAGCCACACAACCCAATTTCATTTCTCGATCACCTTCGCGTTCCCACCCTGGCAGCGCCAGTTCCCGAATTACATGGTGCAGTGTTTCACGAGACGCGTGGTGATGCGGTGAGGTTAGGTGAATAGGTTTCTGGCCTTGGCCGAAAAACTTTATCTCACGTTCATAACTTTTGGGAAGCACATTAAACTCAAGATTTCCTCGAGTAATTCGGTCTTTTGCCAATTTCCAAAGTTCAGATAACCTTTTCCAGTTTTTCCCCGGCTCCGGCTTTTCTTCACTCAGTTCCATTAGAAATTGCTCTTTGTCCTCCAGCGTCCAGTCAGCCGTTTCGTCGAGATTGTTAAAGAGGGTGAACTTTAGAAAAGTCTTCAGATCCATGTAACGGCACAGGGTATCCGGCAAGCGCGGAGTTGCGTTTTCGCGGTTACAAATCTGCGCGGCAGTGTCATACCCCTCTCCGCCCCACAGCTCATCTACAAGCGATACATACTCCGCACTGCGATCGAGGGTGGTTACTTCGTCTGCGATTCGAATAGAGCGTACGATTTCGCGAAGGTCATCTATATGAGCCCCCAGTTTTCGTAAGAAAATAGACTCCCTGCCCTCCGGAACGTTAGGCCCGCAGCCGATAGGATAATCTCCCGGATAATCCTCTCCATCACGAAATCTGTCCGCTAATCCGTCACGTAGCCCCGGAAGATCGAGCCGCAAATTCTGTCTGATGCGATCAATTCTATAGGAGGAAAACGGCGCGTTCGATTCAAAGGGCCTCAGGGCAGTCGCGATATCTTCGAGATGCTGACAGAATTCCAGTAGTGCCATGACGAAACGAATGCCTTTGGGGTTGACGTTGAAGGCATCGGTAACAAATCGAAAAATAATGTCAATATCAACCCTCGAACTATCCGGCCGTAGGAATGCCGCTTTAGATCGGACCACATCTGACTAGCCAGAATTGAAGTTCGATTATGTAGCCTGGTGTATCTGCAAAATAGACCCAAGAATATCCAGGCAAGCACCCAGCCAGAGCCACTGTCCTGAGATTTATTGGTTGGGAGGCGGCGCGCCGGGGCCGTCTCCATCCGAGCCGCCATCTGGCGGCGGTGGACACACTTCTTCAAACGACAGCTTGCCGTCGTGATTGGCATCCAGTTTCAACAAAGATTGCGGCGCTCGCGCGATTTCATCGGCGGAAAGTTCACCGTCGCCGTTCAAATCCAAAGCCGACATGAGCGGCGAAGGCGGAGGGCCGTGATGACGCCCGCCTTGGCGCTGTCCATTTCCAACCTGGTGGCCGCCATTCCCCTGGGGACCACCCGCTTGCGGTCCGCCCGTCGGTTGTCCACCACCCCCGCCTCCTCCTCCCGGACCACGACCAGGGCCGCCCCGTCCACGGCGGCCGCCACCATCGGGGCCTCCGTTATTGCCGGGTCCTCCTCCGTTATCATCCGGGCGCGGCGGACGCAGTTCATCGCCTGACAACTTGCCATCATGATTCTTATCGAGCATGAGCAACGACTGCGAAGCCCGGGCGATTTCGTCGGCGCTCAGTTCCTTGTCGCCGTTCAAATCCAGCGCCATGAGCAGCGGCGACGGCGGCGGCCGGTGGTGAGGACCGCCACCTCCGGGACCACCGGATTGACCACCCCCCTGTCCGGGCGGGCCGCCCGACTGTGCGAGATTGCTGAGGGAAAGCGCCAGAGTGATGCCTCCGGTGAGGATAAAGGACGGTACTTTTTTCATAGAAAAGGGATGGGGAACAGGCTTTGCGTTTTCTTCGCGCCGGAGCACTGCGGCAGGGCCTGGCGCTCTTGGCACTTCCTAATCTGGCGCGCCCGGATTAAGGATTGATGAATCCGGATGTCCAAAATTGTTAAGCAAGCGTAAAAGTTCCGCCTCCCGCCTTCCTCCTGATCTATAAAGCCCATGCGCCACATGAGTTCCCCTCCCGCTAATGAACGCCCTAAGTTACTTGTGATCGACGACGATCGCAAGCTCTGCCGGCTGATCAGCGATTACCTGGGCTCGCTAGGCTATGAGGTGGAAGCGGCGCACACCGGCCCGGAGGGAGCGGACCGCGCGGTCGCGGAAACCTGGGAGGCCGTCATCCTCGATCTCATGCTGCCGGGCATGGACGGCTTCGAAGTGCTGAAACAGATTCGCCGCACTTCCAATGTGCCGGTGCTCATGCTCACGGCGCGCGGCGATGAGGCCGACCGCATCGTCGGGCTGGAAGTGGGCGCGGATGACTATCTACCCAAAACTTTTTCCACGCGCGAATTACTGGCGCGGCTGCGCGCGGTGACGCGCCGTGCTTCGCGCCCAGCGGCCCCGGCAGACGCCGCCCAGCCGGAAATCGTGATCGGTCCGCTGCGCGTGCGGCCCGATTCGCGCACGGCGGTGATGGACGATAAGTTACTTGTTCTCACTCCCGTGGAATTCGAGCTCCTGCTCAGCCTGGCCAAAGCCAAGGGCCGGGTGAAAACCCGCGACCGGCTCCTCGAGGAAATCCGCGACCGCGAGTACGAAGTCTTCGACCGCTCCATCGATGTGCATATCTCGCTCCTGCGCAAAAAGCTGGGCGACGATGCGAAATCACCCCGCTTCATTCGCACGGTGCGCGCCGCGGGTTACATGCTCATCGATCCGAATCAGGAAGCGCCTTGACGCGCCCCGCCATGCCGCAGCGGTTTCCATTGTTTGCCAAGATCCTGTGCTGGTTTCTGCTCAATCTCGCTTTGTTAGCGATCGGCGGCTGGATCATCGTGGCGCAGCAGATGCGGCTGGGCTTCGATTCCATCCTCGTAGGGCGCGCGGGGGATCGCGTCCGGATTATCGGAGAACTCGCACTGCGCGAACTCAATGAAACCCAGCCGGATCAATGGAATGGCATCATGGAAAAATTCAGCACCACCTATCCGCTGGAATTTCGTTTGGTTAGTCATGACGGAACCCTCGTTGCCGGAAAGCCGCTGACCTTGCCGCATGAAGTAACCGAGCGCCTTGCGGAAATCCGCGTCCCGCGGGGACAACCTCCCCCGAGAGGCCGGGATTCCCGTGAGCCTCACGATCCACGCGATCCCGGCGGCGATTTTAACCCGCGAAATGGCCCGCCGGGAGGGCCGCCGCCCCGTCCGCGTGATCTCCCGGATGATGCGCAACAAGGCGGGCCTCCCGATCGCGCGCATCGCCCGGGCGAAGGACCGGGCGCCCGTCCCAATCCCGCACAACCCGCGCAAGCGCAGATCGCGGCCTTTCTTCATGCCGGTGACCCCAAACGCTATTGGCTCATCCTGCACGCGCCTCTCCAGCGCCGCATGCCCGGGTTGCCGACCATGCTCGTGCTCACTTCCGATAGCTTGAGCGCGGGCGGACTCATTTTTGACTATGCTCCGTTCCTTTGGGCGGCGGCGGCCGCGCTCGTTTTTTCCATCCTTTTTTGGGTGCCGCTTATCCGTAGCATCACGCGGAGCATCGGCGCAATGCGCGACGCCACCGTGGCTATCGCGGATGGGCGATTCGATGCACGGGTCAATGCACGGCGGCGCGACGAACTGGGCACGCTTGGCGCGGCGATCAATGCCATGAGCGAACGGCTCGCCGGTTTGCTCAATGGACAGCGCCGTTTTTTGAGCGACATCGCCCATGAACTGTGCGCGCCGCTTTCGCGCTTGCAAGTAGCCCTGGGAATTCTGGAAGCGCGTGCGCCGGAAGCGGACCGCGATCGGTTACTTGATCTGCGCGAGGAGATCGATCACATGTCGGACCTGGTCAATGAATTGCTTTCCTTTTCCCGAGCCGCGCTGCAATCGCGGCAGGTCGAGCTGCGCAATGTGAGCGTGCGCGAGGTATTCGACAAAGTAGTGAGGCGCGAGGCCTCCGGAGATTCGCAGGTCGAGACGGTGTGTCCCGATGAGTTACTTGTAAAAGCCGACCCCGACCTGCTCCAGCGCGCTTTGGGAAATCTGCTGCGCAATGCCCTGCGCTACGCGGGTGATGCCGGGACGATCACGCTTCAGGCCGAGGCGCGTGCCGGCGAAGTGCAGATCGAGGTGCTGGATTGCGGGCCGGGAGTGCCGGAGAAATCGCTGCCGAATTTATTCGATCCCTTTTTTCGCCTGGATACGTCCCGCACGCGCGAGACCGGCGGCGTGGGCCTCGGCCTGACCATTGCCCGCACTTGCCTCGAAGCGTGCCGCGGCAAGATCAGCGCGCGCAATCGCACACCTTCGGGGTTGTGCGTGAGCATCTCGCTGGAGCAAGGCTCGCCGACGTAGCCTGGGCGTCCCGCCCAGGGTTCAAAAACTCCGGGCAAGATGCCCGGGTCACACGCCCCAAAGCTGGACACGTGCTGCATCAGCGCGTAATGAGCAGGGCCGACTTTGCATACTCGCCGCACTGCCGCGGCCGAGCCGGTCACCTTCCATATTATTGATATGAAATTCATTTATTTGGCGCTTCTCTTGGCCTGCGCGACGCTTCCTTTCGCGGGCTGTGCTCATGATTCTGACACCGGGTCCGACTATTCTTACGGACCGCCCCAGGTGCCGGCGCGCACGGGTTCGGAGCAAGAGGATCATAGTTCGGATACGGGTAGCGCGCCGCGCTCGGCTTCGGAGCCGACGGGTGGGGCAGGTGGGGCGGCACAGGAGGAAGGAGATCGGTAGATTTTTGGGAAACGTCCAGATTTCAACTGCCGACTGCCAACTCTCAATTCGTACGCGGTAGCTAGCTAAGAAACTAGCGAGCTGCCGAAGTTGGTGGGGCCGCCTGTCCCCCGAGGAAGCGGAGGGGAATAGAGGAGGTTGCTGGGCGGGCGAGCAGGCGGGCCAATGTGTTTTCGATGCAAATTGGTGAAGGGGGAAAAGATGCGCATCATCGGAGACGAGCTTTTTTATGGCTCAATGCGGAAGCTTCGATTTTGCGCACCTATTCACCCGAGCCGTCTCTGCTTGGCGCGCACAATGGCCGGCTGGGACAGCCGGCCCCACCAACCAATCGGCAGATCGTTACTTGTTTTGCCTTCTAACAATTGAAGGCGCAGCCCACTACAATTTCTCCGGCGTCTCCAAAAGCGCGGCGATGCGCGAGAGCAGGCGGCCGGCCGCGCCGCCATCGAGCACGCGGTGATCGAAAGAGAGCGTGAACTGCGCTTCGGTCACGGGCACGAACTGTTTTGTTTCCTTGTCCCAATGCGGCACGACGCGGCCCGCGCCCATGCCGAGGACGAGAGTCTGCTCGGGCAGCGGGATCGGCGTCGCCCATTCCAGGCCGAAGGTGCCGAAATTCGTGACCGTGGCAATGGAGCCGCCCGTGGCGGTGGGAGGCAGGCGGCGTTGACGCGCCAGCTCGACAAGGTCGTTATATCGGCCCACCAGATCGCTCAACACCGTCTGGTCGACGTGACGCAGCACCGGCACGAGCACACCATCTTCCGCTTCCACGGCAAAACCCACGTCGATGGCCTGCGGGTGTACGATCTTGTCGCCGATGAGCCGGCCTGCGGGTGCGCTGTTTTCGCCGAGCGCCAAAGCCAGCGCGCGCAAAGCGTACAGTGCCGGGCCGGGTTTGACCGAGCTGGAACGGCGATGCGCCAGTAACTTATCGATATTCACCGGCATGCCGACAGTGGCCAGGGGCCGCGTCCAGCTTCGGCGCATGGCATCGGCCACGGCCACGCGCATGGAGGAAGCGGGCGACAGCTTGTGCTGGTCGAGCGCCGCAAGGAATTTCTCGAAATCTTCAATCGTCACGCGGCCCGCCGCACCGCTCCCGGCGATCCCCGCCATATCCGCCTCGTGAATGCCGAGTTCGCTCATGCGCGCCTTCATGCGCGGCGACATATAGCTGGCGCCGGTGGCTTTCGCCGGCACGGGCAGTCCGCGAACGGTCGGCTCAACGCCGCCCGGAGCGGTTTTCTTTTCCGGAGGAAGAGCGGAGGCCGAACCGTTGCTCTGCGCAGTTACTTGTGAGGAATCGGCCGGCGATGGCGATGGCGCGGCATCGAGGCCGAGCCGCGCGACCTCTTCCGCGGCGACTTCCAGGTAAGCGAGCGTCGCGCCTACGCGATAGCTTTGCTGCAACTCCACGAGCAATTCGGCGATCACGCCGTCGCACGGGCTGGTCACGCCCATGGTGGCTTTATTTGTTTCCACTTCGATCACGTCCTGATCGCTCTCCACGGAGTCACCGACCTTGAAGGGAAGCGCAACAATGGTCGCCTCGGCGATTGATTCGCCGAGCTGGGGCATGGTGATGGGAATCCTAGGCATGGACGGTTTCGAACAAGTAAATCACTGCCGGAAAAGGTCTCGCATCGCCGCACAGATGGATCGCGCCGTGGGACGATGCGTTCCCCAGAGATTGGGATGATAAGGCACGGGCGTATCCTTGGCATTCAGGCGCATGGGCGGTGCATCAAGTAACCCAAAACCTTCGCTGGCCACGCGCGCGATCACTTCGGCGGTCACGCCGCCCCAGGGCCACGATTCGCCCACGGCAAGTAACCGCCCCGTGCGCGCCACGGAAGCCAGCACGGTATCCGTATCCAGCGGCTTGATGGAGCGCAGGTCGATCACTTCGATCTCCCAACCCTCCCCCGCCAGCTCCGCGGCGCAGGCCAGCGCTTCGTGCACCATGGCGCTGTAGGCCACGATGGTCGCGTCCCGGCCCATCCGGGCGATGCGCGCCTTGCCCGTGGGCAACGCCTCCGTCGGCAGCGATTCCGCCTTGAGATGATAGTAAAGATACTTGTGCTCGCAGAAAATCACCGGGTCGTCGATGGCAACGGCCTCGAGCAGCATGGAGTAGGCGTCTTCCACCGTCGCGGGCGTCATCACTACCAGGCCCGGATAGTGCGCATAGAGCGCTTCCATGCTTTGGCTATGAAAGGGGCCGCTCCCCGCCGTGCCTCCCGAGGGCAAGCGCACGACTATCGGACACGGCACCTGCGTACGCCAGTGCAGCGTGGCCGCCTGATTCACGATCTGGTTGAAACCGACGGTCGAGAAATCCGCAAACTGCATCTCCACGATGGGCCGCATCCCTTCAATGGCCGCACCCACCGCCGAGCCGACGATCGCGTCTTCGCTGATCGGCGAATCGATCACGCGCCCGGGAAATTCCTGCGCGAGATTTTTCGTGGCTTTAAAAGCACCGCCGAATTCGCCCACATCCTGTCCATAGATATAGACACGGGGATCGGCGGCCAGCGCGTGCGCCTGCGCCTCGCGAATCGCTTCGAGATAGGTAATCATTTCACGCTAAACTGTCGAAGTTCCTTCGCAGAGATGCCGCGAGGAAATGGCGCACCAATCTTCCGTATTCGGATCGGGCGCCGGTTCGCGCAGCGTGGTCGCGACCGCTTCCTCCACGCGCTGCGTTACTTCGTCTTCCCATGATTTCGTTTCATCATCACTGGCCCAGCCGCGGCTTACGATGGCTTCGTGGGCGACGTCGAGGCAATCGCGCCCCACGGGAGACAGCCGCAGATCCGGATCGACATAGTGGCCGTCGTCATGCTCACCGTGGCCGGTCAGCCGGAGGAGCGTTGCCACCACCATTTGCGGGCCTTCACCCGCGCGCGCGCGATCCACAGCTTCGCTCAAGGTCTGCAGGCATTCGCCGAGATCGGTACCGTCGATGGCCACGCCACTCACCCCGTAGCCGATCGCTTTATCCACCAGATGCCGGCAAAAGAACTGCCGCTCGGTGGGCGTGGAGTAGGCATATTGATTATTCGCCACCACCACGACGAGGGGCAGACGCTCGACGGCCGCCTGGTTGATCGCTTCGTGAAAGGCGCCGGTGGAAGTCGCCCCATCGCCGATGCAAGTCGCACCGACGGAGCCGGTTTTCCCCCCAAAGCGGCGGGCGATGAGCATCCCATTCACCACGGAAATCATGGAGCTCAAGTGACTGATCATGGGCAAAATCCCCTCGCGCGGACGGCCCCGATGCACATTGCCGTCGCGACCTTGCATCGGCCCGAGCCGAGACCCCATGTAAGTGCGGATGCAATCGAGCACGCTCTCGCCGAAAGCCAGCCGGCCCGCCTGATCGCGGATTAGGGGAGCAAAAATGTCGCCTTTGCGCAGAGCCATGCCGACGGAGACACTGAGGGCCTCCTGGCCTCTCCCCAGGAAAACGCCGCCCGTAATTTTGCCGCCGCGGTAGAGGCTGGCGATTTTTTCTTCGAGCTGCCGTGCGAGCAGCATCCAGCGGTAGGCCTGGATGTAGTTCTCACTGTTTTCGGAAGGTTCTACACGGGAGCGCGGAACCTCGGCTGTGCGCAACATGGGCCGCAGTTTAAGGGGAGGAGCGCGGGGGTGCAACGGTTTCCTTCGGGGTTGGGTGGGCGGTGGGCCGGGTTCCGCGGTTGGGGGGCAGCCCTTCATCCTACACTTTCACCTACACCTACACTCGTGCAGAGCACGAAACCGGTGCCGCGGCGTGTCGCGTCGCGCATGGAACTCCTGCGCGCTATGTGACCTATATATCCCCATACGAAATATGACGCACTCTGTGAAAGGCAAGCATGATGCTCATTTTCCGAGAGGGGCGATCTTTGGCAAAGCGCTGCCCCTCCCATAGATTCTGCCACGAGAGGCCGTTTCGCGCTCCGCGCGAGTGTAGGTGTAAGTGAAAGTGTAGGATTAATGACTCCCACACCCTCCAAAAAAAGCGGAGCGCTTTCGGGATCCACCCCCGAAAGCGCCCCATTTTTCAAAAAAAAAACGCGAGCGGCGATAAGCCGAATTCTGTCCAGACCCAGCCTTGCGGCCAGACCCGTGATGATCATTTCTCTCGCTCCGCCGAAGCGGAACGCCGCGCCCGCGAACGGACGCTAATGCGACTATTACCCGGGAGCCGCTGCCTTTCGGCAGCCGGGCCAGGCGCCCGAGGCTCCCTGTTTTGTCTTGCACCGCATGGGGTTTTTCGTGCCCCGGTGATTGCTCGCCGGGCGGTGGGCTCTTACCCCGCCTTTTCACCCTTACCGGAAGCGAACTCCCGGCGGTTTGATTTTCTGTAACACTTTCCGTCGGCGCAGGCTTTCGCCCGCGACGCCCGCGCGTTCTGCACGGCATGCTGCCTGGTGGTGTTCGGACTTTCCTCTGGGCGGCAAGCCGCCCAGCGATCATCTGCCACTCGCGAGGAGGAAGGTAGTGGGGGCGGATGGTGGTTGCAAGCGTGGGTAAATGCGGTCCCTGGGAACGCCAATCTCCCGATTGGCGCGGTGGCGAGTGGTCAGGGCGCTTGGCCTTTCATCCTACACTTTCACTTACACCTACACTCGCGCGGAGCGCGAAACGGTGCCGAGGCCGTCTCACTTGGGACTTAGCTATGAGACCCATAGGACGCTACGCTAAATATGACGCACTCCCCAAAAAGCCGCGCATGGAGCATTTTTTAAAGGGTGTTGTTTTTGTGGACTTGTCCTCCTATAGGTTCCATAGCTCGCATAGGTCCCATGCCAATTCGCTCCCTGCGCGAGTGTAGGTGTAAGTGAAAGTGTAAGATCAAGGGAGGCCACCACCTCGCCTCCCGCCTCCCGCCTCGAACAAGAGCTTGATCCCCCGCACACGCCTCGACGATGGTTCACGCAATGATCCCACTCGCCTGTGCCCGCCCCATCGATTCCACGCAGGCCCTCACAGAGGCGATTGGCAAAGGCTTTGAACGCTACGGTATCACTGCGCGCGAAGTCACCGCCAGCGGCGGCGCTTTTCCCACTATCGACGCGTTGCGCATCGATTTAACCAACGCCAAACTTAATCGCGAGATGCGCCCGCCCGGCAAAGCGTCGGGAGACGGCCCCGAAATCCGCATCGAGTCGCTGGAAGTAAAGGCGCATCCGCTCCTGTTGGAAGATGCGCCGGTCGAGTTGGATCTGCGCGCCACCGGAGCCGTCGCGCGACTGGTTTCCGGGAACGGAGAGGAAGCGTTGCTTGTTCCGCAATCCGCGGCCGAGGGACAAGTAAGCGTGTCGATTCGCAATGCCGATCTCGAGCATCTGCTCCAGACCGCGGCATCGATGGCGGCGGCCAAACACGGCGTGGAAATTAAGGAAACGCATGTCTCGCTCACGGCACGCGGCAACCGCGGGCTCACCTTTCGCGCGGAAGTGGTGGCTAAAGTGTTCTTTGCCAAAGCGCCCGTCGCTCTCACCGGCGAGGCGGATCTGGATGAGAGCCTGAACCTGCAACTTTCCAAACTAGCCTTTGAAGGCAGCGGCATGGTCGCAAACCTTGCCGGCGGTTTCATCCGCCCGCACCTCGACAAGCTTCAGGAAAAACCGATCTCGCTCGGCGCTTTCGCGCTCGGGCAAATGCGGCTCCAGGATATTACGATTTCGACGACCGACGGGATCGCGATTCAGGCGAAGCTGGCCGCGGGGTAAGAGCACCCCTTTCCTCAATCTCAGTCAGGCGTTCAGCGCAAAAAGCGGGTTCGGAAGATGCATGGGAAAACCGAGCGCTGGTGGGGCCGGCTGTCCCAGCCGGCCAATGTGCATGGATCGCGTATGAGGTAGTGATGAATGAGCCCGCTCTCCGCAGCCTTCAATCATTCGCGCTGAAGTCACGACAATCAAGTAACTATAAAATGAAAGTGAAAAAGGCAATCCACAGATGGCTCAGATGAGAGCAGATAGGTTTGAGATGCTAGACAAGCGCGCACCACCCGAGCCGATTTCTTTGCGTCCTTTGCGCTCTTTGCGTCTTTGCGTAAATGAACACGGCCTGCCCGCGCGAAGGGTAGTTGGAACGCAAAGACGCAAAGATCGCAAAGGACGCGAACAAGTGGGAATGCCATTAAGGAGCGCGATTTGATGAAAAGTCGCTTCTCCTCCCAGCAGAATGCTCTCTCACCGCGCCTCACGCTTCGGAAAGCATCTGCGCCCATCTGTGGATTCAAATCTGTTTCCAGGTCTCAAATTACCTAAGGCGCAGGACCCACGGATTTCTCACTCGTTCTCGAGGGCTTCGATCGCGCGTATTTATTCATCCGCACATTTTGGCTTTGCACGCACATTGGCCGGCTGAGGACAGCCGGCCCCACCAGGGGGTGCTTTGATCACCACTGACTCAGCT
>FTBG01000018.1_pt1 | contig 13682 bp, 7 predicted proteins | sample 1639311 | NCBI WGS metagenome assembly FTBG01 (sample SAMEA3914864, study PRJEB12502) | metagenome | biome: forest; material: soil | place: USA | collected 2012-03-12 | depth 0.3 m | reverse complement strand
CACCCTGAGGGTGGCGGGAAGCGGGGTGGTGACTTTAACCAACGCTAATACCTACGCAGGGAGCACGAGCATCTTCACAGGAACGCTGACTCTGAGTAACAACGGCTCTTTGGTAAATACTTCCTCAGTTACTTTGGGAGCCGGCACCACGCTGAATCTCGACAGCTCGAGCGGTGCGAATAACAATAACCGAATCGGCGATAGCATCGGCATCACTTCGAATGGTGGGTTCATTAATCTGCTGGGAAATGGAAGTGTAAATACCAGCGAAACCGTCGGCACGCTGACCACGGGTTCAGGCGCCACCTATGTGACGGTGACGCCGTCCGGAACGCAAAGTGCGACGCTCACCCTCGGCGCAGCGGGAACCATCGCGAGCATCTCTCATTCGGTGGGAGGAACTGTGACCTTTTCTTCGACCGGGACAGTCCTGGCGCCCAACCAGACGCTGGTGAATACCTCCGTTCCGGCGAACGCGATCATCGGCGGATTTGCCACCATCGGCACTGTAACCAGTACATCAAGTAACACGCTGGATTGGGCGACAATCAATGGATCGGGACAAATTGTTCCGCTGGGTGCGTACCAGAACCTTACGACTTCACCCACGGCGACGGACAATGCCAAGGCGGATTTCAGCTCCGGGCAGATTACTTTTGGTCAAACGCAGAATGCCACGGTCAATACGCTTTATATCACTGGCAATTCCGGCGCCGGTGACGCGCTCAATGATCACAGCCAGGTCGAGTGGGCGACGACCGATGTCCATAACGTTTCGGCGACTGGCCGGCTGACGATTGTCTCTGGCGGAATCATCTCCAACAACGCGGGTGGAACCGGTCACTATGACAATAAGTCGGATATCCCCAATATGGGTTTTATTGGGCCGAACACCCCAAATCCGGTTGATAACAATCTCAACTATCAGGGCCAGATCACCTCCAATTACTTTCCGACGGCCACTACTGCGGAGCTCGATGTCTTCACCACGCTCACGGGCAGTTTGCGAATTGCTTCTATTATCTCGGATCCTGATGGTACTCACAAGCTGACGCTGGTGAAATCGGGGCCAGGGGTCCTTGATCTTAGCAATGGAAACACGCAGAGCAAGAAGAGCGACATGACCTTCACGGGAAAAGTCGTGATCAACGAGGGAATTCTGCTCATCAATTCCACGAGCTCTAACGCAAATAACCTGGGCCACGCGCCGGCAGCCTCAGACGACGTGACTTTTAACGGAGGCGAACTGCGAACGTATGCGGGGCTCACTCCACCGACCACACAAGGGTGGACCGTGGGGACCCGGGGCGGGATCTTTACCTATTCCGGTGGCGGCAATTCACTCATCGATAACAAGATCACTGGTGTGGGTGGCTTTAGCTATTATGCGCGGCAGGCGGGTGGTGGTGGCGGCGCCACCATCCACGTCGGGAATAATAATTTGGGGACGAATGCCTCAGATAGCGACTATCAGGGTCCGACGAATTTTTGGTTTAGTTACGAGGACGGCAACGATGGCACCGGTAGCAATGGAGCGCCGCTCTTCGGCGCCGCAGCGAATAGCACGGAAAATATACGCTTCGACGATAACGGTGGCACGCCAGTGGCGCGAAACAATCAAGTCCCTGCTACTTCGGCGGTTACTTTAAACATGATCAAGGACGACACCGCGCATACCGTGGTGGCAAATACGACCCATACCGGGCTGGACATGTTTGGCAGCACGCAATCGTTTGGCTCGATTGCCGGAAATGTCGATCTGAAGAATCACAACGGGTCGCTGACCATCGGTGCAAATAACCTCTCCACGGTTTATGCCGGCTGGATTTATGGGGCAAACACGACGACCGCCGGCAACGGATCGCTGACGAAAGTGGGCAGCGGAACACAGACACTCAGCGGCACATACCTCTATAACGGACCGACGGCCGTCAACGGCGGAACATTGCTCATCGGATCTGGCACGAGCACCACGAGTACGGCCACTCTTAATAATACGGCAGTGACTGTGGGCAACGGCACGCTCACTGGCGCGCTGGGCGGAAATGGCACCATCAATGGCGCCGTGACCGTTACTTCCACGGGCCATCTCGCTCCTGCGATGACAAACAGCAATACCAACACGCTGACGATCAATAACAACCTCACAATTAATAACGGGGGCACCCTGGACTTTAATTTTGGCAGCCCCGGAGCCGGTGTTCCTGGAGTCAGTGACACGGTTAACATCACCGGCTCTGGCAATTTTTCACTCAGCGGCGGCTCGGATGTGTTAAATATCAATCAGATCAATGGCAGCTTTGGGGTTGGTACATATGCGCTGATCACGGTGACAGGGGGAGGAACGTTTGAGGATAATGCTGCATTCACGATTAACGGTTCCACGCTGTTTAACTATTCGATTCTTGATCCGGGTGATATGATAGATTCTTTGGCGGGAGGGGGCGTGGTGCCGACGGGCCAGCTCTGGCTGGAAGTTCTGCCTGGGAATCCCAATTTCTTCTGGACCGGCGCGCAGAATGGGATCTGGAATGTGAACCTGACGCCAAACTGGACGGGTGCGAATGTTAAATTTTCTACGGGAGGCAATGTTACTTTTGACGACGCGAACCTCGTGCCTGGCGGTCCAACGACGGTCTCCATCGTTGCAGGTGGAATTTTGGCCAATTCCGTGACTCTTAACAATTCGGCAATAGACTATACGATTGGCGGTGGAGCTCTCACGATTTCGGCAGGGGCGGGACTGGTGAAAAATCAAGCGGGCGGCGTTACTTTTAACAACACCGTCAATACCCAACTCACGACGGTCAGTGCCGGTACCTTAACGATCGGTCCGACAGCGACTCTGAATAGTCCTCTCGTGAAAGTGACCGGAGGAACCTTAAATATCCAGGGCACCTTGAGTCCCGGGGCGGCACTGACCGTGGATGGAGTGGTGACCTTTACCAATGCGGCGCAATCCATCAACAGCCTCGGAAACGATGGCGGTGTCACGGCCGGTGTGGTGAATTTGGACGGGCCGACCACGCTAACCGTGGGTTCTGGCGCTTTTAACGGTGCGATCAATGGATTAGGGGGGCTGGTCAAGAACACCAACGGCACCCTCACGTTGACGAATAACAACAGCACCTTTGCCGGAGGCGTGGCGATCCAAGCGGGGACGCTAAGTGTTTCCGGTGGGCTCGATGGCGGCGCGCCGGGACAACTTGGTACTTCTACTGATCCGATTCCGCTTGGCGGCGGGGCCACCAGCGGAACGCTGCAGTACACTGGCAATTCCGTTGCGACTAGTCGTAGCTTCACGCTGAATCCGGGCGGCGGTGCAATTGAAGTAACTACCTCCCTGCAACAACTCACGATCAATGGCACGATTTCGAACGGCAGCGCGCCGCTGACTCTCACGGGCAGCGGCAATGGTTTGCTGACTACGACGCTGACGGGTTCCGGAAATCTCACCAAAACAGGAGCCGGCACCTGGACGCTCGCCGGCACCGGAAGCCCCTCCGGCGCCTCGGTGATTACTGCATACGATATCCAGGCTGGAACGCTCACGGTTACGAGTGATGGTGTAAACAGCAATCTGGGTTCGGCGGCGGTCACGCTCGAAGGCGGCACGCTGGGATTGAGCAGCACAGCCGCGGCCGTTTTTGACAATGCCGTTACTTTTAACCAGAGCGCCACGATTAGTGCTTTTGCCTCCACGCCAGGAGGAGGCGCCGTGAATCAAAGTGTGACTGTCGGCGGCACTAACAATGTATCCATCGCTACAGGTGCGGTCGCAACCTTGACCACGGCGAATGGATATAGTCTCACCTTTGCTGGAAACGTGAGCGGCGGGGGTTCAGTGGTGGCAAACGGCGCCGTAAATCTGAACGGAAGTAATAACAATTACGCCGGACCTACGACAGTGAATGGCGGTACTTTTACGGTGAGTGGTGCACTGAATTCCGCCGGGGCGATCACCGTGAATAACAACGGCACCTTTCTGGCAAACGGCCCTGTGAATGCCTCCGCCGTTACGCTGAATAATACAGCGACCTTCAATGCATCTCAGCCAGTGACTATCACCGGTGCGGTCCTGGTGAATGGAGGGACCTTTACTACATCAGGGGCGTTAAGCACGAGCGGTCTGACGATTGCCGGCGGTACTTATAATGGGAATGCCGCGCTTACTTCTCCGGGCGGCATCACCGTGACGGGCGGTGCAGCGATAGTGACCGTGGATGGTGGATTGAGCAACGGCCCGATCAGTGTGACGGGCGGGCAGCTCAAGGTCGATCCCGGGGTTGGCAGCACGGTGACTTACGCTGGGCCATCCCTGGCCAACGACGGTCTGCTGCGCGCTGCGAGTGGAACGCTGGATCTGGGAAACTTGGTGATTACAACTACCACGCCGCACAATGCCACCCCCATTCCCGGGCAACTAGCAGAAGCATTCTTCACTCCGGCCAATGCCGGAGTCGCGGATTACAACAGCGCGGCCAATGGCGACCCGCTGATCACTTTTGATAACAACAATAACTTTCTGACCCGCAAGCCAGGGGCAACGGGCGCGCTCACCGCGACTAACCTTAATTTCACCGGCAACGCAGTGCAAGGACGCGCCAGCGGCCTTTTCGGCAATGCCGCCACCGATGAAGAGGGCGCGGTTTGGTACGGGCAAATCACTGTGGGTGGGCCTAACCTTCCCGCAGGTCCGGTGACGTTTTCTACGAATACCGACGACGGCAGCACGTTATATGTTGATTTGAATCAGGACGGGGTTTACGAGGCGAATGAGCGGGTGGTCAATAACTCGGGAAGTCACGGCGTAGTGAATGTAAACAACACAGTTTCTTTGTTGGCTGGGACCTACAATATCGCCATCGGTTGGTACAATGGAACGGGTGGATTGCAAACCGATGCCAAATTTGCCGCCGGCAGCAACATTGCCTTCGCCAGCCAGACATTTATCAACCCCGGCGACCCAGGCCAGGCGGGGATCTTCTCCAGCCCGGCTACGCCAGGATCGCAGATTCAGATCGACGGGGGCGCGCAGTTAAACGCCGGTGGGTTTACCGCGGCCGATGTTAACTTCACCGCGGGCGCGGGAGTGGGAACTTTGTCGCTGGCCAGTCATCCGACCCAGGTAGTGAGTGCTGCCGATAGTATAAACATGGTCGGCAGCAGTCCTGGCCAGGGTGAAATCGCGCTGGGCGCAAACAACACTGTGAACGTCGCTGCCATTAACCTTGGCATCAATGGTACGCTCACCAAAAGCGGCAACGGCAGCCTCGTGGTGACGGGCACTGGAACTGGTACGGGGACCGTTGCCGTCACCGGTGGATCGCTGGTGGTGAGTGGTTCTCTATCGGGAGCGGTCAACGTGAACGGAGGCACCCTCGCCGGTACGGGAAAAGTGGGTGCGCTGACCCTGACCAGCGGCTCGCTCGCTCCGGGAATAGGCGGTCCCGGCACGCTCAGTACATCGGATCTGACTCTCAGCGGTGGCACGCTGGCCATCGAAATCGGAGGAAGCGGCCCAGGGAATTACGATCAACTCAAAACCGTGGGCGCTGTTACTTTTGGCGGACCGGTCACTTTGACGCTCGATTTCAGTACTTACGATCCGGTCGATAACACCGATTCGTTTACGATCGTCGATAATGATCAAAGCGACGCCGTCGGCTTTGGCGACTCGAGTTCAGGGCTTTACTTCAATGGAGCCCAATTGACGGAAGGGATGAGGTTTACTGCCGTGAGCGGCGCTTTCTCACAGCAGTTCCAGGTTAGCTACGCCGGCGGTGATGGCAACGATATCGTCATCAGCGCCATTCCCGAACCGTGTAGCCTAGCTAATGTGCTAAGCGGGCTCGGCGTGCTGGTGGGGCTGCGCCGCTTCCGCAGGAGGTAAGACCTGCGTTGGCTGCCGCGCTTCTTGCCGCTCGGACAGTGGAAAGATGAAGATTGCCCAAAAGGTTTGGAGGCAGATGTTAGTTTTACAATGCTGGATCGCCCAGCGCCTGCCAATGTCCGCAAGCAGCTTCGCCGTTACGACGGGCTGTCAAGAATCGTTGACGGACCCCTTTCGTCCTTTCCTCTTTCTCCCAGTCAAATGAGCATGTGGCGACGGCTGATGACAGGGGTGGGCAATCGAACAAGCTATGTTGAATTCGATGCTCTTTCCGCCGAATTGCAGAACCCCTCTGGCATTAAATCACTGTTCGGTCGCTATCAGCAAGTGATTCCTGGGCAAGTAGACTTGACCGTGCGAAATGCGGTTTACGGTACGAGTGAATTTAACTGGCTTGATGCCACAGTTCGATATCGGGCACCTGCTGTCGGTGCTGCAGGTGCAGGTTATTTATGGTATAACAGCAGCAATCATTAATTATGAATAGTCTCCACGTTCTTCTCGCTCTAATCGCAGTGTTTTGGGTCACATGGTGGATTATTTGCCTAATCTTCAAACGCTCATGGGTGCCCGTGATACCGTTCGTCCCGTTATTCGCGTTTTTGATTGGTCTCGGCTTTAATTACATGCGCGATTGGAGTGGCACGATTATCGTCGCTGCAGGACACCTATTGATGGTGGCGCAGATGATCCGATCGGCTCTGTTAAAGTCTTCGGCGACTACTTCCGACTTGCCGCCTTCGCCACCCACGCGTGGCAGATGAACAACGAAACAAAAACTCAGATTAAGATGCTTCCCGAGTTGATTGTTCGTGCGAGTTCAGAAGATGTCGTGAAATTTACATGCCCAAACCGCGGTGGGAAATTAATAATTAATTTCACATCTGGCGGAAAGAAGGCGTTCACTGTCACACGGAGAGAAAGGGGTCAGTCAAGAATGGCGCTAAGTGAAGGCCGTTTTTTCAGAGTAAACCTCGGTGAGCGCCTGCACAAAAACTCCTAAACTTAGTGCCATTCGGGTCAGTCAACAAATATTGGCAGCGATTTGGTCTTCAAGAAAGAAGCGATGTGACTTGTTTCTCCGGGAAGGGGCGTGTTCTCCGGCCCCGTTCAATCCGCGAAGCGCCACGCGGGCTTGAAATCGCGCGGGAGTCTTTCCTGCAGCAAATGCGCGCGCACCATTTCGATTGGCATCGGACCGCCCTTGAGGATTTCGTCGTGGAATTTTCGCTCCGTCATTTTGCCGGTAGAAACCTCCTGCGCGTACAGGCCACGAAGCTGCATGGCGCCGAGCATGTAGCCGGCTTGGTAGAGCGGCGAATAGCTGCCGTTGGGGGGGGGAGAAGGAGAAAGGGGTCAGTCAACAAATCTTGACAGCGGATTTGGGCGGTGCTTTGATGGCGGGCTATGGCCCGAAGCATTCGCATTGAATATCCCGGTGCTCACTACCATGTGATGGCCCGCGGAAACCGGCGGGAGGCGATCTTTGCCGGTGAGGAGGACCGGCGGTTTTTTCTGCACGCCCTTGGTCAGGCGTGCGAAATGACGGGGTGGCGGGTGCACGCCTGGGTGTTGATGAGCAATCATTACCATCTGTTGATCGAGACACCGGAGGCCAATTTGGTTGTGGGCATGAAATGGCTGCAGAATAGCTATACCCGGCGTTTCAACACGCGGCATCGCAAGTGGGGCCGGCTTTTTGGGGATCGCTATAAAGCAGTGGTGGTGGAGACCGAAGACGGCGACTATTTCGGCAAGCTGTGTGATTACATCCATCTCAATCCGGTGCGTGCCCGGCTCATCCGCACAGAACGAGAGCAAAGCGTGAGCGATTATCCGTGGAGCAGCATCGCCAGCGGCTACGCCCTCGCGCCGCGAAAACGCGCGCCGTGGCTGGAGACCGGGGACGCGCTGGCGACGTTTGGACTGGAAGATACCGCTGCGGGGCGGCGGCAGTTTGTGCAGAGGCTGGATCGCCGGGCGTGTGAGGAGCCGCGCAAAGAATGCGGGGTGCCGTTATCAACCACGGAAGACGCGCGGCGAAGCGATCTGCGTCGCGGCTGGTATTGGGGTTCGGTGGAGTTTGCGGAGAAACTGCTGGAGCTGGCCAAGGTGCGGATGAAAGCCGTGCGCAATCGAACCTATCGAGGCGGAGCGATTCAGAAAACGCATGATGTGCAGGCGGCGGAGCGCCTGGTCCGCGAGGGATTAAAGGAGAGCGGCTTGCGGGAGAAGGATTTGGCGCATCTGCCCGGCTCGGACGCCCGGAAACTGAAGATAGCGCAAAAGGTTTGGAGGCAGACGTCGGTTTCCCAAGGCTGGATCGCCGAGCGTTTGCAGATGCGGAGCGCCGCCAATGTCAGCCAGCAGCTACGCCGCTACGACGGGCTGTCAATAATTGTTAACTGACCCCTTTCTGCCACTCTATTTTTCAGCCAACCAGTTTTGGAAAGTAAAAGGGTTCGGAAGTCCTGTCCTTCTGTCCCTGGGCAACGCCGCCGATCCCGTGGATCGTTACGAAATCATGTCTTTTGCCGCAGAAGCGCGATGTCGTGCTTTAGGTCGAGTCCCTCATTCGATCTCTGGCTTTGATGCAGTGCACAACATGCCTGGTGAAAATATGTGGGGGACGGATCCAGTTGATCCATATGATTTTAGTGATCGAAAGTGGCACAGCGGGCAATTTGATTTTACGAATATGCAGGTCGGAAAATTTTGGTTTCAATTACTAGTCGCTTTTGAACTCAAGTGAAAAATCGCTCTAATGCCTACATCGCGGTGATGTGCGTATCCGTGGGTCTGTGTTGGTGGATTTGGCACGCCTTCCACCGAGCGGTTCCGGGAAATGTGGAGCCGACTTCACCTGTTTCTGCAGAGGTCTCTAGTTCGACTAACTCACCAACTGCGGGCCAGCAACAGGTTGGCCAGGCAACATCAGTGGGAAAAGGCAAGGGCGACCGAGCCGCAGAAATCCTTGTGATGACAAGCCGCACGCCAATCTCCTTTTACGGCAGAGTGGTTGACCAACACCACGCGCCGGTATCCGGAGTGAAAGTGGAAGCAAGTGTTCACGTAGTAACGAGCTTTATGCAGGAACACCGAGAGAAATATGTAACAGCAACCGATGCTGACGGACGGTTCCAATACGTCGGGCTGCATGGCCAGGATTTGGCCATTAATTTAGCAAAAGAGGGTTACCAGTTTAAAAGCAATTTAAAATCCTACGAGTATTCAGGATTGACTCCGGAAAACCAAAGACACCACCCTGATCCGGCCGCGCCAGTAATTTTTGAGATGTGGAAAAGACAAGGCTCAGTACCGTTAATTAGTGGAGACAAATTTTTCAAAGTGAAAGCCGACGGGAGTCCATTTACCATCGATCTGATGAAAGGAAGCATTCACGAAGGGCGAGGTGTCGAGGGGGATTTGATTGTCCTCGTTAATCAACCGCCTGGGGTCGCTCGTGGAACGCATTTCGACTGGTCGTTTACGGTCGAAGCGATTGGCGAGGGCGGCGTTGAAGCAATTAGTTCTGAATACCCAAACGAGGCTCCGCTAGATGGGTACCGAGCGCAAATAGTGTGCGGGCTAAAGGCCAATGATGGCGATTGGAGCAACGTTAGACACGAGAAGTTTTTTGTGAAATCCCGAAATGGAAATCAATACTCGCGTGTGGATGTCGATGTGCATGCTAACTACCAAGGTAATGCAGCTCTATCGATCTCCTACCTAGTGAACCCTTCACCCGGTTCCAGAAATTTAGAGTTTGATCCGAAAAAGAGAATAACTGGTCAATGATCGTTCCCTTCGTTGACCGAGCCCATTCAGACCACCCGGAGGTGCTATCGATATCTTTTAAGAGACGGTGCTAAGCTCAGTTTAGACGACTGATTTATGAGGCCGACACCGTCCTCCTAAACGGGATTTGATTCCTTTCTGTACTAGGATCACATGGTAGCAGTGACCATGGCCGGTGGCGAGTCGTCTCTGACTGGCGGGACGGTACGGAGGGAAAGGGTCAGGTCTCCTTTCAGGATCAGTTATGATCCACCAAAACCCTTCAGCTTTCATGCTACCTGCCTCCTTTTCTACTACTAGTCTCTTGCGTTGCACATTCTTGTGTCGTTCAACTTGACTTGACTCAGGCGCGAGGCCGAATTGACGGTATTAAAACTCAAAGCTCGTCTTCCAAAGGAAGACAAGTAAACGCAAAGAGGAGAGAGGAAGAAAGACTCGCCGTCCGCTTCGTTCAATCCGCGAAGTGCCAGGCGGGCTTGAAATCGCGTGGGAGTTTTTCCTGCTGCAAATGCGCGCGCACCATTTCGATGGGCATCGGACCGCCCTTGAGAATTTCGTCGTGGAATTTTCGCTCGGTCATTTTGCCGGAGGAAACCTCTTGCGCGTAGAGGCCGCGAAGCTGCATCGCGCCGAGCATGTAGCCGGCTTGGTAGAGCGGCGAATAGCTGCCGTTGAATGAGCGCCGCACCTCAGCGGCGGCGCTGGTGCGTTCATGCCCCACGCGTTCCACGAGAAAATCGATGCACTGCTGGGGTGTCCATTCGCCGAGATGAAATTTCAGCGAAAATATGATTCTCGCGCAGCGGTGGGCGCGCCAGAAAAGCGCACCGATGCGGTCTTCGGGGGTCGAGATAAACTTCAGATCCCACATGTGAAATTCCCACCACACCGCCCAACCCTCGATCCAAAATGGCGTCTCGAATAGTTCCCGGTGCTGGTTGCTGCGTTCGCGCCAGTAATATTGCAGATGGTGCCCGGGCAGTAATTCGTGAAACACGGTGGCCCGCGCGAAGTGCCGGTTATTGGATCGCAGGCTCTGCAGTTTTTCCTCCTGGCTCATGGAGTCGGTGGGGAAGGCCACGGTGATGTCGTCGCCGCCGAGGAAGTAGGGCGCGACCTTTTGCCGCTCGGGCGAGGCCATGCGCACATGCCAAACATCCGCCGCCAGCGGTGGAATGGTGACCAGATCGTGTTCCTGCACATAGCGCGTCGCTTCCAGCGCCAGGTCGCGAATCAGCGTGGGCTGCTGGCCCGGCTCCACGTGGTCCTCCTTCACTTTTTCGAGCGCCGCTTTCCAATCGTCACCCAATCCCATGTCGCGCGCAGCGTGTTTCAGTTCGCCGTCCACCCACGCAAATTCCCGTTCTGCGATCGCTAGCAACTCCTCCGGTGTATAGGCAATCATCTCGTGCTCCAAATCCTCGATGAGTCCGTCCCGTCCGATCGGATCCCCGATGACTGGTTCGTCCGTGGCTCTGGGGTCGATCCCGGCGATCTTTTCGTGAAGAAATTTCCCGTAATCATCGAGCGCCGTGGAAAGTTGTTTGTAAGGCTCGCGCGTCCACCAGGCGAAGACCGGGTCATAGCCATCGAAGGTCCTAAACCAATCATCGAGTGATCGCTTCAGTTCGCGGACCCGATTCTCTGCGCGCTGGCCGACCACTTTTGTCGCGCGGAGCGACGTGATCTCGTCCTTTCCCCCTTTCGCGTCCTCTTTCCCCGCGGGGCGAAGTCCCGCTTCAAGAGCGGCGCGTGCCTTTCCCACAGACTCCTTCATTCGGGCCAGCAGCGCCGCCGCCGCCTTTCCGTCCACGGGCTCGAGCAAACGCCGGGATTCCTGCAAACGCGCGATGTCTTCGGCGAACGGCACGAGCGCCGCCATTTCCTGGGTGTGCGCTTTCTGGCGGTCGAGCAGCCGCAATTCGTGGGTCAATTCATAGCGCAGCAGCGTGGCATCGATTTGTCCTTCGACGCCGAGTTTATCGAAATCAATGTCGCCGAGACGGGATTGCCATGTTCGATAAAAAGTCCCCATTCGCTCCGCGCGAACCGCTGAGCCGGGCACATTGTAGAAGCGCTCCAGTTCGCGCTGATCGGCGGTGAAGCGCTCGACCAATTCGCGCAGTTCACTCGAGGCCGGTGTCGTTAATGCTGCAACGTCCGGAACGTAATCAGCGACGGCGCGCGTGGCTGCGAGGTTTGGCTCAGCCGCAAAGGCGGTAGCGGCCAGGATGCAGAAAAGGGCTGGGTAGGAAACAAGTTTCAGCCTGGGTCCGATGTGCATCGAAGTAGATTCATTCGTTGAAACCGAGGGAGTCAATCAACCTTTCGGCCAATTCCGTCGTCGTTCTTTCGCTATGAACCAGGCGCCAAGCCTGACAAAAGCAAGAAAGGCAAGGAAGAGGTTAGGCAATAAAATCTGTGTCTTCGCTATTTTAAGTGGGCCAGGTGCGGAGAGATGGATGTCCGGTCGAACACCGGCCCCGCGACGATTTTCGTAATCACCGCTCGCTTCTTTCCTCGTCAATGCGATAAATGCGCATGAAAAAGGTTCGCCAGTTTAAGCTTCGCGGTCCCGATATTGTCTCGCTGGAGCTGGCCAATGTGCTGGGCGCCGATGCCTGGTTTGAATTCAAGGCGCTCTTTACCATCCTCCATGGTAACCTTCGCGCGGCGAATAACGCTCACGGCGGCGAAGAGATGCTCCGGCTGCGCGCTTACGATAAATTGCAGAATTTCGTGCAACGGGGAATGGTGGAAAAGGTCGGCAAAGAGTATCGCGGGGTCCAGACTGCATTGGCGGCTTTCAGCGCTCCGGCCGAGGTAAAGCCTGACGACGAACCGCTTCCGGCGGTTCCGATGATCTCGTAACGACTTCTCGTTGCGCGTCTCACGACGTGCTGCACTCCATCCTACAGCAGAACTACAGCAGAATAGTCTCGCGCATCATGAGGTCGAGGAGGTCCTCCCTATTTTGCCCAGCACTGTCGCCATTTTCTCCTGGACAATCCCGCAGAGGCTGGAGAGTGACAACGACCCGGGCAAAGGGCTTGGGCACGATGAAGCCGTCCCATCGGCCCAGACGCCAGACGCGCGAGTATTCGACGTTAACGGGAAGGATGGGTGCGCCTGAACTCCGCGCCAGCCAGACGGCGCCCGGGCCCATGTTATATCGCGGACCGCGCGGACCGTCGGGAGTGATATAAACGTCGCAGTTTTCCGCCAGGAGCCGCTTGAGGATCGTGAGAGCTCCGGAACCGCCGCGCGAGGTCGAGCCCCGCACGACCCCACCGCCGAACCGACGGATGCAGCGGGCGAGCAAGTCTCCGTCTTTACTCTGACTAATGAGCGCCGCGCCTTTTCTCTGGCGAAAAAAGCGCTCGTACAGAATGGGGACAATGAGGAGGCGATTGTGCCACAAGACCCATACGACCGGCTGAAACGAGCCATCGATCGAGCGTGCGATCCCGGCCCGGTCATTGAGCTCAATGCGCCAGGTAAAGGCCAAAAGCCGCAAGACCACGGCGATGAAATGGGGGAAGAGAAAATCCTGCAGCCATCCCCGAATCATCGGGAGTGATCTCCGGTCGAGATCACTTCTGCATCAGTGAGCCGGGTCATAGCAATTTTCCTGGTATTGCGGATCACCCGGTGCTGAATGCGGAAGTATTCGACCGCAGAGAGGTCATCGGGCGTGCCGCTCGAGTGACCGAACGTACCTTTAGGCATGGGTCATGATGCCACGTCCCAAGTGGTTTGCGAGGAAACAAACCAAATATATTTGTTCTCTCGTTCCGAAGTGCAACTTCGGAACGAGGAGATGAATGGTGGCGTGACGCGCGGCTATTCTTGGCGTGGATATAATAATGCGCCCAACCCAAAACGGACACAACGGTTGCTAACTGACCTCGCTCCTTACTCGCTATTTCGCTGAGCCGGGGAAAAATTGAACTGTCACATGGATATCACTGGCCGCAGGTCCATCCAGCGT
>FTBG01000085.1_pt1 | contig 13740 bp, 12 predicted proteins | sample 1639311 | NCBI WGS metagenome assembly FTBG01 (sample SAMEA3914864, study PRJEB12502) | metagenome | biome: forest; material: soil | place: USA | collected 2012-03-12 | depth 0.3 m | reverse complement strand
GCTTGGGCCGGTCGTGCTCGGGGGCGTGCTCGTGGGCACCATCGTCACGGGACTTTTTGTCGCTATCTCCATGACCTCCAGCGGCGGAGCTTGGGACAACGCCAAGAAGTATATCGAAGAAGGCAATCTCGGTGGAAAACATTCACCGGCCCACGCGGCAAGCGTGACTGGTGATACGGTGGGCGATCCTTACAAGGATACCGCGGGCCCGGCGATCAACCCGATGATCAAAGTCGTAAACATCGTGGCGATTTTGATTATTCCGGTACTGTTTTAGTTCCGACTCACCCAAACATCACGTGGCATACCGTGATGGACGCGACAACAGCCACCGTATCGGCGATGAGACCGGCGAGGACGGCGTGACGTGTCTGGCGCACGGCGACTGAGCCGAAATAGACGGCGAGCACGTAGAAGGTAGTCTCCGTGCTTCCATAGATAGTGCCGGCGATCCGGCTGACCAAGGTGTCGGGCCCGAGGCGATTGACTAGCTCTACGAAGATGCCTTGCGTCGCCGAGCCGCTCAGTGGCCGCATGAGCACCATCGGAAGGAGTTCTGCGGGAAAGTGGATCAGGTTGAAAAGAGGGCGTAAAAAGTTAGTGAGCAAATCGATCACACCCGCATTTCGCAGAAGGCTGATGGAAAGTAACATGGCCACGAGAAACGGGATGACCCGTTGCGCGGTCGCAAAGGCTTCCTTGGCTCCTTCGACGAATTGCTCGTACACCCGCACACCACGGAGGGCCGCATAAAGCGGAAAGAAAGAGAGCATGAAGGGCACGGCCAGGATGGCGATGGCATACAGGCAACGGATGTGGGGTGGTTTGCCGACGAGATCCGCGGGAGAGGGAGGGGTTTGGATAGATAACGTATGGAGGGTGTCCGGAAAGGCCAGGACGGCAAACATTCCGGCAAAAGCCAGGAGGAACAGCAGCAGCGCAAATGCACCCCAACGCGGGAGCGGGCGAGCAGTGACTTGATCGAGCGCGAGCACGTCATTCTCGGATTGAGCGGTTTCTGTGGTGGAGGCTCTGTTTGTTACTTGTGATGGCGATACCTTGAAAACCGGCAATCTCTCCAGCACCTTCGCGGAGATGACTCCACAGCACGCCGCGCACAGCGTGGCCATAAACGCAGTGGGCACAATGGCGACGGGATTCTGGGCGCCAGCAACCGCCAGAATTCCGATCGCGGTGGTGGGGATCAATTGAATCGAGGCCGTGTTGATCGCCAGAAAGGTGCACATCGCATTGGTCGCGATGCCGGGATGAGGGTTGAGCCGCTCGAGATGCGCCATGGCCCGCAGCCCCAGTGGCGTGGCCGCGTTTCCCAGCCCGAGCATGTTGGCCGCCATATTCAGGATCATTGCTCCTATCGCGGGATGATCCGGCGGCACTTCCGGAAAAAGCCGGCGCATCAGCGGCCGCAGCGCTTTGGCCAGCAATTGCACCAGCCCCGATTGCTCGGCTAGCCGCATAATTCCTAGCCAGATGGCCCAGATGCCGATCAGTGGCAGCGCGATTTTCATGACCGCCGTTTCTGCCGTGTCGAAAGCGCCCTTGGTCATTTCCGGGAGCCGGCCGGTGAACCCGCCCACGAGCACAGCGATGAGCAGGAAAGAGAGCCAGATCCAATTCAGCATAGGGCGAATGACGAATGACCAAGCGCGGAAGGCGAAGGAAGCTAAAAATCCCAATTTGAGCCCTCTGTCCGAAACCTAAAGTCCAAGGCCAGCCTCTCTCTGTGGCTTCTGAAAACGCAGAGGCGCAAAGAATTAAGAGGAGTGCCGCAGAGGAAGGGCAGCTCTTCTGTTTCCTCTGCGAAGCTCAACTCTCTGCCTCTGCGCCTCTGCGCTTTCTCTTTCGCCCGGCTGGCATTCCCGCTTTTAAACAGCCCACCAAGTTAAATTCTATGACGCTTTGCTTGTCTTCCCAACGAGAGGAGCCGTGTTACGTTCTTCGTCCGCCTTTCTCACAGATCGGGCAGCGTCAACGATGGCGCGGACCGGTCTCGAAGGTGAGGCGGCTATCAATGTTGGGAGTTGAAAGTTGAGGGCGGAGAGTTTCTCTTCTCCTCCGCGGAAATTCCAAGATTGAGCAGTATTCCGCAATTGATCGCAAACTCCTTACCGAAAAATCCGAAAGTGTCTGCCGCCATAATTCCGCCTGAGCGCCTGGAGCGCATTGAATTTTCCAACGATGAGATCGCACGTTACTCGCGCCATCTCATCATGCCGGAGGTGACGCTGGAGGGGCAGAAACGCCTCAAGGCCGCGGGAGTGCTTTGCATCGGCACTGGTGGCCTTGGCTCACCGATCGCGCTTTATCTGGCTGCGGCGGGGGTGGGTCGGCTCGGGCTAGTGGATGGCGATACGGTCGATTTTTCCAATCTCCAGCGACAAATTCTCCACGGCACGAAAGACGTGGGTCGCAAAAAGCTGAACTCCGCCAAGGACCGCATCCGCGAGATTAATCCCAACGTGCAGGTCGATCTCTACGACACCTTTTTCACCTCGGCCAACGCCCGGGAGATTGCCGAGCCGTACGATATCATCATCGACGGAACGGATAACTTTCCCACCCGCTATTGCTCGAACGATGTCTCGGTCTTCCTGAAAAAGCCGAACATCTACGGCTCTATCTTCCGTTTCGATGGCCAGTGCACGGTCTTCGCCCCGCATCTTGGCGGGCCGTGCTATCGCTGCATGTTTCCCGAGCCGCCGCCGCCAGGGATGGTGCCATCCTGCGCCGAGGGTGGTGTCCTGGGGGTGCTGCCGGGAATCATCGGCGTGATGCAGGCCATCGAGGCGATCAAGCTCATCATGGGAATCGGCGAGCCGCTCATGGGCCGGCTTGTGCATTTCGACGCGCTCAAGCTGAAGTTTCGTGAGTTCAAGCTGCGCAAAGATCCAAAGTGTCCGGTCTGCGGTCCGAATGCGACCATCACGGAACTCATCGACTACGAGCAATTCTGCGGAATCCCGCAGGCCAAAGCGCAGGAGGAAGAGGAGGCGCATGTGCCTTCGATGACGGCGACCGAGCTCAAGGCAAAACAGGATCGTGGCGACAAATTCGTGCTGCTCGATGTGCGCGAACCGTTCGAGTACGATATCTGCCGCATCCCCGGTTCGCGTTTGATCCCGCTTGGTCAGTTGCCTTCGCGTATGAGTGAATTGGATTCCGCCGATGAAATCGTGCTGCAATGCAAATCCGGTGGACGTTCCGCGCGCGCTCTGAAGTTGCTGCGCGAAGCTGGCTTCGCCAAGCTCACCAACCTTGACGGTGGTATCACCGCATGGAGTGAACAGGTGGATCCTTCGGTCCCGAAGTACTGAAGCTGATATCGTTGTCGAAAATGGCAGCTAGCGATCCATCCATCTGTACGGAACTGCTGGAAATCCTGCGTTGTCCTGAAACCTTGCAAAAGCTCTCGCCCGCTCCCTCAGAGCTCATCGAACGGCTCGCCTCTGGGCCGCCGCTCGTCAACTGTGCCGGAAAGCAGGTGACGCTCGATGCTGGCTTGGTACGCGAAGACGGGGCGGTAATCTATCCGGTGAAAGATGGAATTCCCGTAATGTTAATCGACGAGGCGGTTCGAATGCCGCGTTGAATCGGAAGGTGATCGTTTGCTTCTGCCGGAATAGCGCAGCGTGTGGAAGATTTTGACCGCCAAACTCGGTTGCCGCTTCATTTCTCTGGAAGTTTCCGTTCCGAGCACTAACTCTTTGCGGCCATGCCACCTGACAAAGAGTCATCCGGCCAAAAGAAACCACCCCGCCTCGATGAAATCGAGCATCCTCAGATTGAAGAGGATGATTACAAGAAGAAGCTCAAGGATGCGCAGCTAAAACTGCTCACGTATCAGCGCGCGCTGGCGGATACGAAGCTGTCGCTGGTCATCGTCTTTGAGGGTCCTGATGCGGCTGGCAAAGGAGGGGCGATCAAGCGCGTCGTGGAGCGGCTTGATCCGCGTGTGCTCCGGGTGCATTCGATCATCAAGCCGACACAGGAGGAATATCAGCACCATTACCTGTGGCGTTTTTGGAACAAGCTTCCGGCCTATGGGCAGACCGCGATATTTGACCGGTCCTGGTATGGACGAGTGCTGGTGGAAAGGGTGGAGGAGTTTTGCAGCGAGAAGGAATGGAAGCGCGCGTACCAGGAGCTGAACGATTTCGAACATCTGCTCATCGATGATCGGACCGTTTTCGTGAAGCTATATCTGCATATTTCCAAAGATGAGCAGCTTCAGCGTTTCAAACGCCGCGAGGAAGATCCCTACAAGCATTGGAAGATTTCCGATGAAGACTGGCGCAATCGCCGCAAGTGGAGCGAGCATAACGCGGCCGCGGAGGAAATGTTCGAGCGCACTTCGACGGAATGGGCGCCGTGGTCGGTCATCGCCGCAAACTATAAATGGTATGCGCGTGTGAAAGTGCTGAAGACCATACTGGAGATGCTGGAAAAGTCAGAGTTAAAAAAGCACGTATGAGGCGAGGGAGCCGATTGCGGGTTGCGGATAGGGGATTGCGGATTTGTTGTCGTACAATGCGCTTCCGTGATTTGTGCGTGCAGTTTCGCTTTGCGAATAGCAGCAGCCATTTTTTGCGAATAGGTGCTCAGCTAGTATTGATCGCGTTCTTATTTCTTTTTGCCGGATGCGAGCGGCTCTTTGACAAAGGCTCTGCAAAAAGCATCGAGGCGGCCGAAAAGGAAGCCTCCGCGGGCAATTATACGGCTGCGGTGCGCCTCTACGAGTATGCCCTGGATGGCACGCCCAAGACGGCGGAAGTTCACTATAAGCTAGCCCTGATCTACGCGGATAAACTGAAAAGCCCGCTTGACGCGCTCCATCATTTCAACCGCTACGTGATCCTTTCGCCAAGCGGACCGCACGCCAAGGAAGCGCACGATTTTCGCAGTGAAGGTGAGCGCAAGCTGCTCGAGAAGCTCACCGATGGCACGCCTTTCACACAGCAAGATGCGGTTAAGCTAAAAAACCAGAACCTGGAATTGATAAAAGCACTAGCCGAATGCCGGGCTGCCAAAGCCGCGGCCGCGGCCGCGCAGTTGCCATCTGGGATGAAGAAAGGCGATCAAGTGCAGAAACCAGTTCCGCCCGGCGCGCGCACGCATGTGGTGGAAGCACACGAAACGCTCGCGAGCATCGCGCAGAAATACTACAAATCCAAAGCGCGATGGAAAGAAATCCAGGATGCTAACTTTTATCCGATGGAGGGAACGGCAAAGATCAAGCCGGGGATGACACTCGTTATTCCGTGAGCGAGCGAAGCGGGAGGTAGAGGAAGACGATTGGTTCGGTTGAAGATTTTTCGGGAAACACTCAACTCTCGACTCTCAACATCCAATGGATTTTAGGTGCACAAGCATTTGGGGTAAGTAACGAGCACCCTGGCGCCGGAGAAGCGAGGGTTTTCGGAGAGTTCGCCTTCGAACGTTCGGGAGCGTATCCATGAATGTCAAACTGCCGTCGTGCACGGGGACGCATCCATTGGACGTTGAGAGTCGAGAGTTGGGTGTTTCTCCGACTATCAGTCGAGGTCTTCGTCAGCTCCCTTTTTCGACTTCAGGCCGCGTAGTTTGCCTTCGATAAACGCATCGAGGTCACCGTCCATGACCGCTTGCACGTTGGAAGTTTGCACGCCGGTACGCAGGTCCTTCACCATTTGATAAGGCTGGAAGACGTACGAGCGGATTTGGCTGCCGAAAGCGACGTCTGCCTTTTGGTCGTAGGCAGTGGCGGATTCGGCGTTTTGCTTGTCGACCTCGATCTGCTGGAGCTTGGCCTGGAGCATGCGCAGGGCGAGAGCGCGGTTGTAAGATTGGGAACGCTCGCTCTGGCAGGCAGCCACGAGGCCCGTGGGTATGTGGCGCACGCGCACCGCTGTTTCGACCTTGTTCACATTCTGGCCGCCTTTGCCGCCGGAGCGATAGGTGTCGAATTCGATTTCGGCAGGATTGATTTCGATGGGTGCGCTTTCTGGCAATTCCGGAACGACATCGACTCCCGCGAAGGAGGTGTGCCGGCGTTTGTTGGCGTCAAAAGGCGAGATTCTTACGAGCCGATGCACGCCGCGCTCGGTTGCGAGATAGCCAAAGGCGTTTTCACCCGCCACGCGGATGGTCGCCGATTTGATTCCGGCTTCATCGCCGAGTTGGATATCGATGATCGAGGTTGCGAATCCATGGCGTTCGCACCAGCGCTGATACATCCGCAAGAGCATATCGGCCCAATCGCAGGACTCCGTGCCTCCGGCGCCCGCGCTGATGCTCAGGAAGGCGTTGTAGCGGTCGTTTGGTCCGGAAAGGAGCATCCGCAGCTCGAAGGCATCGAGATCCTTGTGGATCGAGTCGTATTCCTTTCGCACTTCCTCCGCCGCTTTCGCCTGATCCTCCTCGGCTTCGGCGAGTTCCAGAAGCACGCTGAAATCATCGAGTTGCCGCTCCAATTGCACGAGCGGGGTGACCTTCCCGCGCAGTTGTGAAACCTCTTCGACCTGTTGTTGAGCCCGTTCCTTGTTCGACCAAAAATCGGGCTCGGCCATCAGCCCCTCGAGTTCAGCGAGTCGCCCCTGAAGTTTCGGCAAGTCAAAGATACCTCCGTAATTCGCTCACGCGATTTCGGAGGCCGGTAGGATTAACGGAATCAAGGTCGAGAGACATAGGGATTATTATGGTAAGTCCAGGGGTCGAAGTCCAATGCCCAAAGTCGTTTGCGTACGGTGAAATTTGGAGCAAGCTCCCGTGCTCCAAACGCGCAGCCTTATTGCTTCAGCCGCATTTTGGACGGGTCGGGCCGTGTGGCTTCGATACGGTAGATCGTTTCACCCTCCCGCATGAGGTCCAGCTTATCGCGCGCGATCAGGCCAATGTATTCCGAATCGCGCATCAGCAGATTCTCCTCGAGGGTATGGCGCGCCTGCAGTTGCTTTTGCTGTTCGATCTCGGCTTTGAGCGATTCGATTCGGGCTTCCTGTTTGCGGCGTTCACCCAATTCCGGGACGTAGCGATAGAAAACCACGGCCAGAACGGTCACTGCGATCAGCACCGCCAGGAAACGGTTTAGCGAAGTCCAAATACCGCTTGTAGGAGGCTGGGCGTAACTGGATGGGAGAGCGCTCACGAACGAATTGGATGCGGCAACAAGTAAGCGGAAAGCACCTTTTTACGATGGGTGAAGCCAAAAAGCACGGAAAAATTAGACCGTGCGCTCTCTTTTTACTTGTTGCTTAGCTTCGCATCTTACCGCCGTAAACAGCGTTGTCACCTAATTGTTCCTCAATCCTCAACAACTGATTGTATTTAGCAACGCGGTCTGTACGGCAAAGCGAACCGGTCTTGATCTGGCCGGCATTAGTTGCCACGGCGATATCCGCAATCGTGGTATCCTCGGTTTCGCCGGAGCGATGAGAGATGACGGCCGTATAGCGGTTTTCCTTCGCTAGTTCGATGGCATCCAGCGTTTCCGTAAGGGTGCCGATCTGGTTTACTTTAACCAGAATCGAGTTAGCCACCCCGCGATCGATGCCTTTGCGCAGGAATTCGACGTTAGTCACGAAGAGGTCATCGCCGACGAGCTGAGTATCCGCGCCCATCGCTTCGGTGAGCGCTTTCCAACCGTCCCAATCATTTTCGGCGCAGCCGTCTTCGATGGAAACGATGGGGAATTTTTTCTGCAGTTCCTGGTAGTAGGAAACCAGTTCATCCGCTGTACGCTTGGATTGGTCGGACTTTTTGAAGACGTACTTTTTCGCTTTGCCGTCGTAAAATTCGCTCGAGGCGACGTCCAGGGCGATGAAGACTTCTTTTCCTAACTTGTAGCCCGCTTTCTTCACCGCTTCGGCGATGGTTTCAAGGGCATCCGCCGCGCTCTTCAAAACAGGGGCAAAGCCGCCTTCATCGCCGATTGCTGTGGAAAGGCCGCGGCTTTTCAGCACGCCTTTCAGGGCGTGAAAGATTTCGACGCCGGCTCGAAGGGCTTCCGCGAAGGTGTCGAATTTCTTCGGCATGATCATGAATTCCTGAAAATCAATGGGGGCATCGGAGTGCGCGCCGCCATTGAGGATATTCATCATCGGGACGGGCAGGACCTTCGCGTTAGGCCCGCCGAGGTACTTGAAAAGCGGCTGACCCATTTGAGCGGCTGCGGCATGCGCAGTGGCTAGAGAGACCGCGAGGAGAGCATTGGCGCCGAGCTTGGCTTTGTTCGGCGTGCCATCGAGTTCGATCATCACCTTGTCGATTTTCACCTGTTCGGTGGCGTCAAGGCCGTGGAGCTCGGGAGCGATGGTTTTTTCAATGCTGGAGACCGCTTTGGCCACGCCTTTCCCGAGATAGCGGTCTTTTACGCCATCGCGGAGTTCCCATGCTTCATGTTCGCCGGTGCTGGCCCCACTGGGGACGGCGGCGCGCCCGACGGCGCCTCCGGCGAGTTCGACATCGGCTTCCACGGTCGGGTTGCCTCGTGAATCAAGAATCTGGCGGGCACGGATTTCAGTAATGGTTGTAAGGGACATATTCATCTCTCAGTAAAGTTTGGAAAATGGGGCGAACTGGGTTAAGGGAGCGAGCCAGCGCTGGCAAACCAAAACGAGTCGATCATTCGCCGAACGGCAAAATTTTCTTCTCGCGGGATGACCGTTTCCTCGGATTCTGCTTTTGTCCCTTTGCCCTGCTGTTCCCATGCCGAAATTTGCCTTGTCTGAAATCTTCATTGCCTGCGTGTTCTTTTCGGCGGCCGTGCAAGCGGCGGACGAGGCTCCCGCTCCCGTGCGAATCGTCGGTTCAGGGGCGATTTCCCGGCCCCTGAGTCTGGCGGTTCCCATTCTCATTGAGCGGGGGATGCTGGTGAAAGTGACTGCGATTCCCGGCAGTACCGCAGCAATGACGGCGGTCGGATCCGGAGCGGCCGATATCGCGCTGGCGATCCGGCCTATGACGGGTGAAGACCGCGCGCCTTATCCGCAGAGGCTCTTTCACGAGACTTTGATCGGCTACCAGGCTTTGGCGCTGGCGGTGCCAAATGATGTCTGGAATAGCGGTGCGCGCGTTCTCACCCGGGAGCAGATTCGGCAGATTTATGAAGGTGAAGTGAGAAATTGGAAGGCGGTAGGAGGGGAGGATCGCCCGATCAAATATTTCAATCCGGAGCAAGGAATCGGAATCTGGGAATTCTTTGTGACCTGGCTTTACGGGGATATTCGCAAGGCGCCGCTGGGAAAAGATTTCGAGACAGCCACGGCCGGAAGAGAGACTCGGGACATCGTGGAATTCACGAGTGGATCGCTCGCCTTGTTGTCCCCTCTGCTGGTGGATCGCAAAGGCGTGCATGCCCTGGCGGTGCAGAATGACAACGGGGAGGCCATTGAGCCGACGCTTCCAAATATCTATAACAAAAGCTATCCTATTGAACGCCCTTTGCTCCTCATCACCGGAGAAAAACCGGCTGGTGAGGTCAAAAAGGTGATCGATTTCATGTGTGGGCCGGAAGGACAAGCCTTGATAAAGAAGAGCGAATTCGTTCCTCTGCAAAGCCCATGAAATTTGGATTTATAGGATCTGGCAAAATGGCCGGCGCTCTAATCGGCGGCGCGACCAAGACAGGCGTGATCGCTGCCCAATCGATTGTGGCCAGCGACCGGATTCAAAGCGTAGCCGAGCAGCTTGGACGCGAAACCGGCATTACGATTGTTTCCGGGAATGCAGAGGTGTGCGCCGCGGCTGATGTGCTCGTGCTTTGCGTCAAGCCAGCGGATGCACTGGCGGCCTTGCGGGAAATGGGAAGTGCGTTGGCGGGGAAACTTGTGATTTCAATCGTTGCTGGATTGCCGATTGCCGCGCTCCAGGAAGCAGCGGGCGCCAAGGCGCGCATCGTCCGGGTGATGCCCAATACTCCCGCGCTTGTGCACAAGGGCGCCGCGGCTTATGCCCTGGGGCCTGGAGCGACAGCGGAAGACGCTTCGGCCACAGAGTTGCTTTTCGGCGCGGTGGGGACAGTTTGCCGCGTGAAAGAGGAGTTACTTGACGTGGTGACGGGGTTGAGCGGGAGCGGTCCCGCGTATCTTTATACCGTGATCGAGGCCCTCGCGGATGGTGGAGTGCTGATGGGGTTGCCCCGTGACCTGGCCATTCAGCTTGCCGCGCAAACGGTTTCCGGTGCGGCAGAGATGGTCCTCAAAACCGGCCAGCATCCCGCAGCATTGCGCGATATGGTGACGAGTCCGGGCGGCACAACCATTGCCGGGCTGGAAGCGTTGGAGGCGAATGGATTGCGCTCGGCGCTCATTAGCGCGGTGCGTGCGGCGACGGAGAAAGCGCGCGATTTGGGTAAAGCAAAGTAACCGTGCGGTTTCAAATCGCTGTGATGAAATTTCCACTCTTGCGTGTCTGCGCGATACTCGCGGCTGTTACTTTTGCCGCCGAGGCAGCTCCCAAACATCCCGCAACGCCAAAGGCAACTCCGGTTCCGAAGGCCACGCCAGCGCCGGCGCCAGCGACCGAATCATCTCCTGCACCGGAGAAAACGGAGAAGGCAGATCAGCCCGCGGACATCGGGTCTTCGGAGATTCAAACGCCAGAGCAGGGAACCATGTCCGCCGAGGCGCAACAGCTCGCCAAACAAGCAACACAGGAGTTTGGCAAAGGCGATCTCGCTGCGGCTAAACGGGACTATGAAAAAGTGCTGCAGCTCGCGCCTGATAATTTACCGACGATGATCAACCTCGGGCTGATTGCCTACCGGGAAAAAGCTTATGATGATGCCGAGAAGCGCCTGACCAAAGTGGTGCATGCTCAGCTCGAAGCGGGCACGGCGTGGCTGCTCCTCGGGGTAATCTACTACGACGAAGACCAGCTTGATAAAGCACTCGCGGCGCTGGCCCAGGCTGCGGTCCTCGAACCCAAAGACGCCCGCGTCCACCACTTTCTCGGGGTAACCCTTGGCAAAAAGGGCTGGTATCTGGGAGCTGAAGACGAAATGCGCAAAGCGATCGAGATCAATCCGGACTATGCCGATGCGCACTTCAATCTGGCGGTCTTCTACCTTCAGCGGAACCCGCCCGCCGTGGAACTGGCCCGCCGTCACTACCAAAAAGCGCTCGATCTGGGTGCTGCGCCGGATCCTCAGGTCGAAAAAAGCATCGGTCCTCCGAAGGAGTGAGGTGAGGGAAAAACCAGAAGCCCGAAATCAGAAGTTCGAAGGGGGCGTTGTGCGTGGCGCTATGCAGTGTGTGATTTCGAGCTTCGGGCTTCTGGTTTCTTCCGGCTCTCTGCGCCAATTGAGAATCGCAGCGAAGCGGAGATAGAGCCGTGGGCGGAGGTGGGCGGCTCAATTGAGAGTTGAGAATCAAGTTTCGAGAGTTGAGAGTTGTTCCTCAGCCGACGGGAGCAAGGTTTCGATGAAGAGAAACCCAATGACTTCGCTCCCTGCCTAAAATCTAACCTATCATCGATGTCTTCCCACACCCGCGTCCGATTCGCTCCTTCTCCCACCGGCTACCTGCACATCGGCAGCGCGCGCACGGCTCTTTTTAACTGGCTATATGCCCGCCACACAGGCGGGACTTTTGTGTTGCGCATCGAAGACACAGATAAAGCGCGCAACACCCAGGAAGCGGTGCAAGTGATCTTCGACGGTTTACGCTGGCTAGGTTTTGATTGGGATGAAGGGCCGCAAAAAGGCGGCGAATATGGCCCGTACTTTCAGAGTGAACGGGAAGCTATCTATCAGCATTACTTTGAACGGCTTCGCCTCGGCGGACATCTCTATGAAGACAACGGCGCCTGGCGATTTCGTTCGCCGCGCGAAGTTGTCGTCGTCGAGGACGAGATTTGCGGAAATGTGGAATTCGATCTGGCGAATCCGGACACGCATCCCGACATGACGATTCGTCGTCCGGATGGCTCGTGGATTTTTCATTTCGTCAACGTCGTGGACGATATCGAAATGAAGATCACGCACGTGATCCGCGGCGAAGATCATCTCTCCAATACGCCGAAACATCTGGAACTCTTCAAAGTGCTGGGCGCGCCGCCGCCGCGGTACGCGCACATTCCGCTGATCCTGAATCAAGACGGCTCGAAAATGAGCAAGCGCGACAAAGGCGCTGGCATTCGTTCCTATATCGAAGAGGGTTACTTGCCGGAGGCCGTGGCCAATTACTTGTGCCTGCTCGGATGGTCGCCGAAGGATGATCGGGAAAAAATTCCGCTGGACGAAATCGTGCAGCGTTTCGCGTTATCTAATGTCAATCGCAAGAACGCGGCCTTCGATCTCGACAAATGCACGTGGCTCAACGCCGAGTACATGAAGGACGTGAGCGACGAGCGGTTTCATGCGCTTAGTCGTGAGGCCTTATTGCGTGCCGGCGTGAAGCTCGATGAATTCCCCTCCGCGTACGTGCACGCGGCGCTGGAAACGTGCAAAGGCAAGCTGCGAGTCTTTCGGGAATTGCCGGCCTACGCGGGTTTCTACTTCACAGACGATTTCGCGTACAACCCGGAGGGACTCGCCAAACAATTCGTGCCGGAAAACAAACCGCGCCTCCAGGCCGTGCGCGACGCTTTCGCAAGCCTCGATTCATTTGACGCCGCAGGCATTGAGACCGCGCTTAAGGCGACCGCTGCTCAGCAGGGGGTAAAAGTCGGGGTTCTGGTGCATCCGACCCGGCTCGCGACGACCGGCGGAACGGCTGGACCGAGCCTCTATCACCTTCTGGAAGTGCTCGGAAAGGCGAAGGTCTTGGAGCGGATTGATCGTGGCCTGGCGCAATTTGCTTCGTAAAAAATCTGCAAGGCTTCAGTCTTCGGACGTATCCATGGGATGTTGGGCGTTGAAAGTTGAGAGTTGAGAGTTTTTGGCAAACCATGGACACTACATCTTCCCATCCACCCTTTCCTACCGATACCACCATGGAAGAGATCGTTCCTTTTCCCCCATGCCTTGAAACGGCGCGTGGCGAGCAGATCGTGCTCGCTGGGAACTGTTCGCTCGGAAGGTCTTCGGAAAATACCGTAAAGATTTCTTCGGAAAAAGCCTCCCGTCGTCACGCCACCATTCATTCGCAGGACGCGGGAGACTATTGGCTTATCGATCTTGGCAGCATCAACGGGACGCTGCTGAATGGCCGGCGGATCAGCCTTCCCACGCGCTTGAATGACGGTGACCAGATTTGCATTGCCGGCCAGGAGTTCGTCTATCGCGCAGGCTCGTCCGAGGCTTTCGGTGAGGAAAGCCTCTGCGCGGCCACGGTGATGACCGCGCCGGAAATTCGCAATGAGCATTGCTGGCTTCTGCTCGCGGATGTGCAGCAGTTCACGCAGCTCAGCCATCGGCTCGATCCCGAAGCACTCGCCATGATGATGGGCCGCTGGATTCGCTCCTGTAAAGCGCTCGTCGAAGAGCACGGCGGCATCGTTAACAAATATCTTGGTGACGGTTACCTGGCCTTCTGGCGGGGCAAAGAAGAACTGGCGCCACGCATTGCAGCCGCTGTTCTCGGTTTTCAAAAAATGCAGGCGGAAGAAGAGCCGACCTTCCGCGTCGTGATCCACCACGGCAGCATCACCATCGGCGGCGCCGCCACGCTCGGCGAAGAATGCCTCATGGGGCCGGAGCTAAATCTCATCTTCCGCGTGGAAAAGGTCGCCAGCTCGCTCGGCGTCCACCTCTGCCTCACCTCGCAAGCCCGCGCTTTGTTATCTCGTCACCTCAGCACAGTT
>FTBG01000639.1_pt1 | contig 13779 bp, 9 predicted proteins | sample 1639311 | NCBI WGS metagenome assembly FTBG01 (sample SAMEA3914864, study PRJEB12502) | metagenome | biome: forest; material: soil | place: USA | collected 2012-03-12 | depth 0.3 m | reverse complement strand
TTTTCGAACTGCCGGATGTACCGCTCCTTCGGCGAGGTGTGGGAGGGGTTCAGCAAGAACCTGCGCGGCGCCTTTGAGGACTCGCTAGTGGGCTTTCTCGCTGTCGGGGCCACACAGGCGTTCTGCTTTCTGCTGCCCTTTGTCCTGCTCCGTTTTCCTATCGGAAGCCGTTCGACGATTTTGCTAGAGGTCCTGCTCATTTACGGGATCCGGTGCATCCTGACGCTCCGCTTCCGGACCTCCTGGCTAGGCTGTGTTTTGCATCCGCTGGGCCATGCCATAGCATTGGCGATCGGGTTGAATAGCTGGAGGCTGGCAGCCTCAGGCAGGATTCGCTGGAAGGGCCGCTCTTACTCAGGGAAACAGCTGGCGAAACTCGACTGAACCGGCATCGCACTTGAAGGTTTGCTTCGAAGTGCAAACCGCGATGAAAGAAACGCAAAACTGCACGCTGCAGAGGGAAGAGGGCCTTGCAATTTTTTGAGATTTCCTCATCGTGCGGGTTTCGCATGCAGCTCACCCTCTTGAAGTCCAAAATCCATCGCGCCGCGGTGACCGGGGCGAGCTTGCACTACGAGGGTAGCATGACCATTTCGGCTGACTTGGCTGAGAAGGCTGGCTTGCGTCCGCACGAGAGAATCCTTGTCAGCAATATGGGCAATGGAGAGCGCTTCGAGACGTATGTTATCTACGGAAAGCGCGACCAGGCTCAGACCCAGTTGAATGGTGCCACCGCGCGTCTCGGCAAGATCGGCGATCGGCTGACCATCATGAATTTCGGCGCCTTTACCCCCCAGGAAGCCGTCGGGCACAAACCACGAGTCATCGTGCTCAACGAAAAAAATGAAGTTCTCCGCTATGAAGGTGGAGAGATTCCGGATTGCACCGGGACAATACTCGCCTAAAACAACCCGCATACACCTGTGCCAAACCAAGAATTACTCAACGACAAATTCTTCACCAGCCCGTTTGCCTTCGGCTTCTACTTCGGGCTCATCTTCGTCGTCCTCGCCTTGTACAACTACTGGCGTCTTCGTGGGGAGCTCTCCCGCTTCCGCCGCCACTTGAGCGACAAGCTCGAGATCGAGGCGGAGACGATGAAAAAGATCAAGTCTGACCAGGAGGCCCTCCGCCGTGAGAACGAGAGCCTTCGTATCAAGGTCAATGCCTTGAACGAACTCCCGGATCGCAAGCTCCAGCGCGATCTCGAGGTCTACGCTCGCGCCGAAAAGAAAATGCTCATCCAGGTGCCTGGCTTTGCCCCCGCATGGGAGACTGCCAAGGCCGAGGCGCACACGGAATTGGTGGAAGAAGAAGGTGGCCGCAGCGCGCCTCGCCGGATCTTCTCCCGCCTCTTCGGCGGTGGCGGAAACAACTCTGGTGCTCTGCCTTCCCGCGAAGACGCAGCGAAGCACAACCCGGAAGGCGAAGCCATTCGCGGAACGGTCTCCCAGGAACCCGTTGCCGAGAAGCAGGCGTAATCGACCTCCAACACCCGCTCTAACGACAAAGGACGCAGTGAAAACTGCGTCCTTTTTTGTTGTCTGATTCGTTGTCGCTCTGGTCCTGAGTGAATCACATCTCAGTGCAGTGCGAGCAAATTTTGCCCACCGCACTTCGAAGCCAAACTTGGGAAGAGCCGATTGGGGCTATAGCTGGATAGTGTGTCGTGCGACTCTTGCAGCCTCGCGGGAACTTACCGTAGCGATCCCTTGGACGGCATTCCGATTTCCGGTCCCTTATTGCCATGAGCACGGTCGGGCTCATGGCAATATTACACTAGGCAGAAAGGACGACGTGGGCGCTTACGCGAGCGCGTCTCGGCAGTACTTGATGGCGCGTGCCAGCTCAGTCATGCGGTCCGACCCGGCCGGAACCTTGTATTCGAATTCGATCGTGGCCTGGATATTCCACTGATTGTCTCGGATCAGGCGCAGTACCTCAACGATGGGCGTATCGCCTTCGCCAAACGGGAAGTTCGGTCCGTTGTTGTACTTGCGGTCCTTCACGTGCACGTGAGTGATCCGGTCGTGGTACTGCTTGATGAATGGAACCGGGGAGGTGTTGTTGCCCGCGACGAAATGGCCGAGGTCCACATTCGCGCCGTTGAATTTCGCGACCGCGAAGCCGGCTTCCCAATGCTCAGGCTTGGTCGTGGAGTGGCCGTGGTAGCCCACCATGAATTGATGCTTGTCCGCAAAGGCTCCGATTCGCTTCAGATCGTCTGTCTTGTGGGAAATCTCCGTGGAGATGGCGCGGGCGCCAAGCCCCTTGGCGAGGGCGAAGGAATAATCGATCTCCGGATCCGTCATGCCAAAGATGCCGTCAGCCTTGACGATGTCGATCGCGACGCCCGCAGTTTCGTACTTCGCGCGGAATTCCTTTAGGCGATCGAGCGAGACCGTCGTACGCCAAGTCCGAAGCTGTTGGGCGCTTTCAGAGCGATTCTTTGCGGATTCGAGCATCGGGAGGCCGAGGAACGACTCAACCGGCTGCATTCGCAATTCGACGGCGCTCAAGCCGAGCTGTACGCAGTTCTTGAGGATGTCATCGCCGCTCATGATTGGATTGGCGAAGCTGTAGGGCACGTTGAGGCCGATCTGGACTCCCGCGACTTTTGAATTGGGTTTGGCTCCAGTTTCCGCCGCTACGAGCCGATTGGCGGCAGACACGAATGCAACCCCCGGCAACGCGGCCAGGGCGATTTTCGCGAATTCACGACGAGAGTAGGAGGACATGTTGGTGGGCATTTTAAATGGTCAGGGAAGCAGCGAGCGAAATTCCGTCATGCTGTACCAGGAGGCCTACGAGGCTTGGCATTTCCATTGGGAGCACTTGGGGTTTGGCCGTCACTAGCGGGTTGCACAAGACTCGGCGTCTGGCAAACTCAATTGTTACAAATCAATAAGAATTCGGGAAGTTTGTTAGCGCTAAAAATAGATTGGTTATCGCAAATAAACTTGGTATCCCCGTAAAGCTTGCGAGTTAACTAACGGATAAATGGCGATGTATTAGTCGGAGCAGATAAGGGCGGGGGCCAGATATGGGCAGAGTATGAGCGGTTGGCGGTATGGGCATTCTTGTGAGCAGTGAATGCGTGCCTTCGATTCCGGCAGGGGATTTCAGCGACGCCGGAGAGACGTCGTCTCGTCAAAGTCGTACCGGCCGTCGGTCTCGGGGAAAGCAAGGGGCGGTCAGTCACGAGCACATGCGGAAAGGTGACTAGAACAATACCTACTAAAAAGATAAAGAAACCGCTTTACATCTCCTCTCGCTGCGGTGACGATGCGTGCGTCTTCCCCACTCGGGGCGACGATGAACTGCAATCTTGGGGCGCAATACCGCCCCGTATTCCAGCCGAAGTGAGGCGAATGCCGCCAGCTTCCGAGCCAATTTTGCCCGCGGGCCACGCATTCGCCCATGAAGTATCCCATCGTCTATCCATCAGTCTTTTTGTCTCTCTTTGCCGCCGTTTTGGCTCATGCCGAGGATTCCCCCGGCAATTCCGATCCTGGAGTTGATTTCTTTGAGAAGAAAGTGCGGCCGGTATTGGTTAGCCATTGCTACAGCTGCCATTCGGCCGATACCAAGCTCCTTGGTGAATTGCGGGTGGACGATCGGAATGGCCTGCTCATGGGTGGAAAGAGCGGTCCGGCGATCGTTCCCGGCGATCCGGAAGCGAGCCTTCTCATCAAGCGCGTCCGCGGTGATATCGATACCAAACACAAGCAGATGCCCAAGGAGGGGGATGTGCTCACAGACGATGAAATCGCGGACTTTGGTACGTGGATCAAGAATGGCGTAGCGTGGCCACGGGAGCGTATCCCTGCTTCGCTCGGTAGAATCCGCCCTGTATATGAAAAGCTGAAGCAGGAGCATTGGGCGTGGCAGCCCGTTTCAGAACAGCAAGCACCAGCTGTGAATGATCAGGAATGGCCTCGTACCGATGTGGATCGCTTTATCCTCGCCGCGCTGGAGAAACAGCATCTTTCACCCGTTACCGAAGCCGGGCGGGCGACACTGATCCGCCGAGTTACTTATGATCTCACCGGCCTTCCGCCGACTCCTGAGGAAGTCACTGCTTTTGAGAGCGACTCAGCTCCGGATGCATACGAACGGCTTGTCGATCGACTGCTAGCGTCGCCTCGCTTCGGCGAACGGTGGGGGCGGCATTGGCTCGACGTGGCGCGCTATGGAGAATCGACCGGGCCATCACGGAACATTCCATATCCTTTCGCGTGGAAATACCGCGATTACGTTATCAAGGCCATCAATCGGGACGTGCCCTATGATCGGTTTCTGCAGGAGCAGATCGCGGGCGATCTATTGCCGGCGGAGAGCGCGGAGGAGCACGACCGGTTGCTCACCGCGACAGGCTTTCTTGCTTTGGGCGTCAAGGATGTGAACCAGCGCTTTAAGGTCCGGTTCATCATGGATAATGTCGACGAGAAGATCGACACCGTCACCCGGTCCACTCTGGCTCTTACGGTAACCTGCGCGCGTTGCCACGACCATAAGTTCGACCCAATACCCACGACGGACTACTATGCTCTGGCAGGTATCTTCACCAGCACGGAAGATTGCGCCGGCGTGCGAAATAAGATGGGCGGCGGTGGGCTGGATTACTACGCGCCGACGGAACTGGTAACCTTGAATCAAAAGGTTCCGCCAGCCCCGGCCGAAGAGGTTGAAAAGCTCACAACCAATGTCGAAGCAGCCAAGGAGGCGTGGGATAATATCCGCGGGACTCCGGAAGGCCTCGCCAAGGGTCCAAACGGGCAGCCAGTCCAGCGGCCCTATCGACTGAAATATGAAAAGCTGAATGCCGAGCTGTTGGCTCTGACGGATCCGGCTGCGCACGGGCAGGCGGTTCATGGGGTCCGCGAGTCCAAGACCATCGGCGACACGGAAGTTCGGATCCGCGGTGAAGCAGAGCGCCTTGGGCCGACGGTGTCTCGGGGTTTCCTAACTGCATTTGCAGTGCCCCACGCCGATCCGGTCGATACGCACCAGAGCGGCCGGCTCCAATTAGCCCAATGGATCACCAGTTCGGAGAATCCGCTCACAGCGAGAGTCTTTGTAAATCGTGTGTGGGAATACCTCTTCGGATCAGGCATTGTCAGTACAGTCGATAACTTTGGAGTAAATGGGGATTCGCCGTCGAATCCCGAGTTGTTGGATTACCTGGCACACCAGTTCGTAAGTGACGGGTGGTCGCTCAAGAAACTCGTTCGTTCGCTGGTGCTCTCTTCCGCCTACCGCCTGGGATCTGATGCGCCAGAGTCCTGCATCGCGACTGATCCGGGAAATCGCTTGATCTGGCGGCATTCGCCGCGGCGGCTTGATGCCGAAGAGCTGCGCGATTCGGTCCTGGCCGATGCTGGCGATCTCCAGATTGAGCCCTCGGCGTCTGCGACGGCAAAACTTAGGATGGTCGAGCTCCGCGACAACGGCCCCGAAGCCCGTACCATCAACGAGGCAGCCAATCAGAGCCGCTCGCGTAGCATTTATCTCCCGCTTCTTCGTGGAGTGACTCCTTCCGCGATAGAAGCTTTTGATCCGGTCTCGCAGACACTGGTGACCGGACAGCGTGATTCGACCACGGTTCCCACTCAGGCGCTTTTCCTGCTGAATTCGCCTTTCGTCCAGCGGGAGTCTTTGTCACTCGCGGAAAAGCTGCAGAATAGCGGGCAGCCAGAGGCGAGTGCGATCCAGCGGCTCTACTTGCTAGCCCTAGGGCGTCCTGCAAATCCGAGTGAGGTGGGTCGGGCGAGTGAGTTCCTCGAGTCATACGGCCAGTCGTTTGTGCCCGACGTGGCGCAGAACGATTCCCAAACAGTCGTGAACAAAGACGAGAAGGCTGCAGCGTCGGAAGTCCCGGAAAACCCGGATGATATCGATACGACTCCGGTAGCAGTTCGGGAAACCACGAGTCGCCCCGCCACACCGCAACAAGCGGCTTGGATGAGTCTTGTACAGGCTTTGTTTGCTTCCGCGGAATTTCGGTTTGTCCGCTAACCATTTCCTCTACGTAACTTCATGTCTAACCACCATCTCTATCATCACCTGTCGCGCCGTACACTCCTGCGCTCCGCAGGCGCAGGCTTTGGCTATCTCGCCCTGGCCGGGCTCCTTGGTCAGCAAAACCTGAGAGCACTAACCGCTGCCGGGCCAACGAACCCACTCGCCCCGAAGCAGCCCACTCTCCCGGCGAAGGCCAAACGGCTCATTTTCATCTTCATGGAAGGCGCCATGTCCGGCGTAGATACTTTCGACTATAAGCCGACCCTTCAAGCGAACAACGGGAAATCCGGGCCGGGGGGAGGTACTCTTACCTCGTCCAAATTCAGCTTTAAGCAATATGGCCAGACCGGCTCCTGGTTTTCGGAACTTCTGCCAAATATTGCAGGTCACGCAGACAAACTCTGCTGGCTTAGGGGGCTGCACACCGACACCCCGGCGCATCCGCAGGCCGTTGTGCAACTCCATACAGGCAGCGCCAATGCTGCGCTCACACGTCCAAGCATGGGCTCATGGCTGCTTTACGGGCTCGGCTCGGAAAATCAGGATCTGCCGGGTTACATCACGATCAATCCGTCTCCGAACTTCGGCGGCGCGGTCAATTACGGCAGTGCCTTTCTTCCGGCCACTTACCAGGGCACTCGCATCACGGACGAAGGATACTTTCCGAATATTCACGCAGCGCAGTCGGCCGACCTACAGCGCAAGCAACTCGACCTCATTCAGGGCATGAATCGCGATTATGCTGCGAGTCCCGGCGCGCCGGACCCGGTAGATGGGATCATTCAATCCTATGAGCTGGGTTTTAGAATGCAGGACAAGATTCCGGAGCTTCTTGATATCTCGAAGGAACCGGAGCACGTAAGGGAGGCTTATGGCGTCAAGCCAGGGCGGGCAGGATCTTTTGCGCGCCAGTGCCTGATGGCGCGGCGGTTGAGCGAAGCGGGTGTCCGTTTCGTCGAGATTACCGCACCGGGTTGGGATCATCATAAGAATCTCCACAATGGTTTGATCGAGCGTTGCGGCGCGGTAGATCGCCCGACCGCTGCCTTGCTCGCCGATCTCGAAGCACGCGGGTTACTCGAGGATACGCTCGTGCTGTTTGGCTCCGAATTTGGACGGCAGCCTACGGCTCAAGGCCCGGATGGCCGCGATCATAACATTACCGGATACTCCATGTTCCTGACCGGAGCAGGTGTAAAGCAAGGCTTCAGCTACGGAGGTACGGACGATCTTGGAATTGCAGCTGTCGATGGGCGGATGCATACGAATGATCTGCACGCAACGTTGCTGGCGCTGATGGGGCTAAATCACGAACAACTAACCTATCGATATGCCGGACGGGATTTTCGTCTGACTGACGTAGCGGGTGAGGTTGCCTCGGCAATTTTTGCGTGAACCAAATGACGCGCCGTTAACCGCTCGAAGACACAAAGATCGAAAACAAGGGCAGGTAGTCAGGCTCAGGCGGGCACAACGGACTGAGCGCGGAGGCAAAAAGGACAACCTCGCGCCGGGTAGATGCGCGGGACGTCAGTGGCTAATCGCCACTGACCAGAAAAAGAAATTCACAAATGACATCGAGATTACTACGCAAACGTAAACTGCATTCCACGCCGTTCATCGGGGCGAACATCGCAAAGCTGTTGTCCCCAGGACGTTCGGCGCAGTGCTTTCCGCCGATCGGTCGTGACAACGCGCGGCGGACGATATCGGGTTTTTCCGTGGCGGAATTAGTCGTCGTGATGGGAATCATGGCGGTGCTGACCAGCCTCACCGTTCCTGCCATTCATGGAATCAATAATGCGACGGCAGTGAGTTCTGGCGGTGGAAGATTGGCCGGTCTACTTTCGCTCGCTCGTACGGAGGCAATTGCCCGACATACGATCGTACGTTTCGCCGTCGCTACCAATTGGGATGGCAATGCTGACGCAGATTTGCGCAAGGTGAGCATTTGGGCGTGGAACGCGGAAGCTCGTCAATACCTGCAATTGACGGAATGGGAGACTCTGACTGACGGCACTGTCATGGAGCCGAATCTGCCAGGGTATATCCATGAAGTAGCGTATGCCAGGAAAGATGGAGCCTCGGTGCGCGGGGATTGCGTTTTGGATCCGGGCTTTGCCGGTCAGGCTGAGTTTCAAGTGGAGACGCCCACTCCTGTTGGGGGGCAGGTCACCTCGCGATTCATTGAATTCCTTCCAAATGGAGGGGCTCAGGTGCCCGGAGGCACTTCGCGGAACCTGATCTTTGTGCTGGCTCCCGGTTTTCGGAATACCGACGGCAGCATCACCTATAACTCGCAGTCTGCGGGGCATCCTACCAACTGGGCGCAACTCAACGTCGATACCTTGACGGGGCGCGTGCGCTTCTATCAGCCATGACGATGCGACTGGATGCTAGTCACTCTTCCAGGTCTCGCCGCTCTGCATTCACCCTTACGGAGATCGTTCTCGCATTGGCAATCATTGCGACGGTCATGGTGGCTGTGATTGGGATCCTTCCGGTGGGGATGGATAGCTCAAGGCAGGCAGCCAGCCAGACGGCGGTCGCATTGATTCTTGAAGATCTCCACAATCGATTGCGGAAGGAGCCGCTTCAGCAAGGGACAGCGTCTTTCAGTCCGGCCTACTTTGATGTGCATGGTGTTTTCATTAACCCAAACGCTTCCCAGACTGAACAAACGGCCCGGTTATATCGCGCCGATGTGGAGATCGCAAATTGGCAGAATCCGCCGGCGAACACTAGTGGGCTCCTTATTGCGACCATCCGGCTCTCGTGGCCTGTGAATGCGGCATCCGGCGAGGCCATCGGAACAAACAACCCGCGGACGGTTGTAAGTTTTGGCGTGACCCAGCTTACAGGCCCTGCCTGGCAGGACATCGATCCCACGTTTACTCCGAAGATCGAATTTTAGCGATGAAACAAAGGAAACATCTTTCGATGAAGTCTGGAAACAACCGAAATTCAGGTTTTACGCGATCAGGGCGTCGGTCCCAGTCCGGCTTTACGCTTACCGAACTCCTGGTTTCGATGGCGATCCTTGCATTTCTGATGCTCATGCTGGTTTCGGTTACCGACTCGGCGAGTCGGGCGTGGCGGGACGGCGAGAAGCGCATTGAGACTTATCAAAGTGCTCGCACGGCTCTGGAGATTGTCGGTCGCGAACTGGCGCCCGCAGTTGTCGATACACGAATGCAATTTGTGATTGCGCCAGGTAGCATATTGACGAACGCGGGTGCGCAGAATCTTGCTCCGGAATCGCCGACGGTCCTCTGGATGGCACCAGTCGGTAACGGCGGGAGTTTAAGTTGCGTCGGTTATTACCTGTTTCGAGATGCCAGAGCGCAGTTCTATCGGCTGAAACGGATATATATTCCCGCCAAAACTGCCGATGGCCAGGTTTCGCCTTATTTCCCGAAGATTGCCAATCTGAGCAATCCGCAGGATACGGCATTTCGAACCAGTCCGGTAAATGCAAATTGGTTCACAAATCAATGGGATGCCTCTGCATTCGATGAAGAGGATCCAACGAATACGGCCGCAGTGGTCTCCTCAGCTGCGGACGGTGTTGTCGCCTTCTGGGTGCAGGCAATCGACATTTTGGGTAATCCGGCCCCCTTGGTGTCGCAGTCGCAAATTCATCCTGCCTCGGAGTTGATGTTCAATTCTGCGGCCTATTTCCAGGTTGCGACAAGCGCCCCGTTCGACAATGGCTGCGGTTTGATATATCTCGCTCAGACAGCTCAATCAATGAGGGCGAACCGGCTCCCAGCGGCTGTGGATTTAACGGTTGTCACGCTTGATAACGCAATTCTGGAGAGGGGAGTGGATGTTCCCACGCAGGCCAACGTGCTGGATGCCAATGGCGCGATTGATGTTCCGGCGTCAGTCGAGCAATTCACTGCGGATTTGCTTGCGAGGCATATCCAGGGCGCGCGGACGTTTTCGACCCGCGTGAAGTTGATGAATGGAACCTAACTGAACGGCTTTTTATGGCATCGTTATTCTTAAAGCGGTCACCGAAGCGTCCCGCGGGCGCGGCGCTCGTCATCACGATCTTCTTTGTCGGGATTGCGACTGTTCTTGTGGTTGCGTTTCTGTCTACCATGCGCACCGAGAGGCGCGCGGCTCAAGCCTACCACGAGACTGCGCGTGCCAAGCTCATAGCGCAAGGTGCAGTGAGCCACGCCATTGATCTGCTGCGGACAAATATCCCGGAACCCGCGCGTCTCGCCGAGGGACCGGCGACTTCCGCTGCGGTCAATTGGATCATCAATCCCGGCCAACTTACCATTGTCGGAACAGGCGGGACCAAACAGGTTCCCTTACACTCGGGCGCGGTGGCTAGTCCAGATCCGACCAGGCCACTCGATTATGATTCGGTTGATCTCAACCAGCCATTGCCCGGACGGACCACGCCGGCGATTACCGGGACGCCGGCCACTGGAGTTAGCGCGCCGCCGATGCGTGTCCAGTGGGTGAATGTGTTGCGCGATCCGGCTCAGGCTGCCGGAGCAAATAATCCGCTGGCCGGTCGCTACGCCTTTTGGATCGACGATGAATGCGCTCGCTTGAATTTCAATGTAGCGGTAGGTAAGCCTGTGCCTGCTACGGGGAATATGTTTGGGGATCAGCTTGCAAGTGGATTTACCACGCCGCTGTTCAGCCGCGGCGATGGTTCGATCAGCGTTTCGGGGAGCAAGCCCCAGTGGGCGCTGGGGCGGCCGCAATCGGTGAACCTGGATGTCCTGTTCGATAATCCGGCGCAGCTAAATTCGAACGGTTTACTGGATCAGGTGTTCCTGCATGGATTTAACAAGTATCCGGAGGCGATCATGGACTATGCCGATGTGCCATCGCCTCGCGCATGGTTTGATCAGCGGAAGTTCTCTCTCACCTTTTACAGTCGCAGTCCGGAGTTTAACGCCTTTGGTCAGTCGCGAATCTTCACCACCTTTGTGCCGCTTTCTCTCGAGGCCGGTCCGAGTTACCAGCATCCATTCATCTACGATTCTTCGGGCGCCTTTGACGGGAATTCCCAGGAGGTCTTGCATTTGAATTCCCTTCTTGGCACGTTCGGGTTTACGAGTTCGGTTGCGAGCGATGATGGTGGCACCGTGAACGGAGGGAATGTGGTGAATCGGGCGCAGTTGAACCTGTTGCTTTCCTACATGCAGCGGCGCTGGCCGGGATACAATCGGAGTTTCTACGATAAATACGGGCCGACTGAATGCGCGCAGATTGCCCTGAATATCCTTCTCATGGCTCGGATGTCCACGAGCCAGATTTCGAGCGATCTGACCAATTTCAGCAGCGACTGGGGACTGCGCACAACAAGCGTCAATTATTCCCCATCGAGCAATGAAATGCCGGGCTGCACGCCGGAGCGATTCTATTGGAACATTCAGAATAACGGCCAATCGACCCTGATGCTGCCGCAGACGCCAGGACCGCATATCATGGAGGTCCGGCTATTTGTGAAACCGGTGCCGGCGGATCCGCCACCGAAGAACTCGGCCGCGCTTCTGAAGGGATATCAGAGCCCTTGCTACATCCAGTATTATTACGAGGTCGAATATTACATGCATCCTTTCGGTCCGGTTGTGGATCTTTCGCAATTTCCAACACGGATGGATTATCTCGAAGTTACGGCAAGTGGTGGTGGGCAGAGCCAGCGTCAGCAGTTTGGGCCATCTGATCCGTCGGATACGCGGCCGGCGCGAAACTGGAATACCGCAGGAAACCTTGCTTTGCTACAAGCTCAGCCCGCTGCCGGGCTGACGCTTGGACCAGCTGGAGCGAGATTCCAGGGGCAGGCGGTGCCGAATCGCAGAGTCGTGCGTAGTGCGATCGCGGTGATCGGTCAGAATGTGACCTCGGTACCGGCGATCAATGGAAACGACTACAGCAACTGGAGTCCGCTTGTCTTCGATCCAGCAAAAGGAAACAGCGTGTCAGTGAAAATTCACTTTCGACCGGGAATGGGTATCGCGGCCGCTCCTGCTCGGCCACGGCAAATGATTCCACTCGGAACTACGTTGAACGACACTTTGAAGGCGGATAACTTCATCGTCGATCTTACACAGTTAAACAAAGAGCAGGTTGTCTCCTGGCAGATCAGCGATCCGCGTCTGAGCTGGGATCTCAACCAATGGGAAAGCAACAAAACCGGGCCTGGAGACCCCACATCGATTGGCACACCGGGGCAGCAGAACGTCAATGAACCAACGGAGAGCGCGACGGAGAAGAGTAAGTTCCGCTACATCGAGCGTGGGCCGACTGGTGAAACCATTGCTGGCTATGCGGTGGACCGCCCTGACGAATATGAGCCGGCCAGTCGGGTCTCCTCGCCAGGCTATTGGTCGTTGATCCATACCGGGATGCAAAGCAAGAAGCCGTGGCGCACATTGAACTTCGGCCCGGATTCGGGACAAGATTCACCTCCGGACTGGCTGCTGCTGGACCTGTTCGGCGCGACCTATCCGATGGCCCATGCCCAGTGGCAGATCGATAACACGCTTCCCGATCAATTTTCGACGGTCTCCTTCATGAATAGTACGGCGGGGCAGGTGAACCTGAATTCGCGCATCTATCCCCGGACACAGTATTTCAATGTGCCGGACCGTCGGCTGCCATTGAAGGCTGTCTTTCAGAATCTTCCGCAGGTGAGTGCGAGCCTTGTGGATGAGATTGTGGATTACCAATCGGACCAGAAGGGGTTTAATTACGTTGGTGAATTGGCAAATCTGCCGAGCGTTTCAGGGGGCGGATCCACGCAATGGGATCGTGAATTCCTGCTGCGGAATCTCGCGGGCTGCCTTACGACCAAATCAAATACGTTTGGAGTCTGGGGAGTCTCCCAGGTGGTTACGAAGAATCGCGCTAATACCGGTTTCGACCGTTTTGAAAGGGGAGATCAGGTCGTCGCTGAGAAGCGCTTCTTTGCGCTAGTCGAACGCTATGTCTGGCCGGGCCGCGATGGCGTCCCTGGAAACGGCCATGCTGATTCTTCAGGACGCTGGGACCGACTCGCCCGGCAGGCATCGCAGATAAGCATTAGCGGTGGTGCAACGGACACGCTTTTCCAGTTGCCTGGCTCGCCGCCTCTCACGCGCACCGCTGGCCAGACGCGGCTCAATCTTGATACTTCCGGCAGTTATCCGGTATTCGATGGTCCAGAGGCTGTCGGGACGGATCCCTATACGCAGGCAGCGCTTGGCGGTGTGAGTTATAAAAAGAGCTCGCTGGAAGAGGCCGATAATCCACCGCAGGCAGTCATCAAATACCGCGTCGTCTATTTCAAATATCTCGACCAATAGTCGAGACGATGACGCGGGAGGCTGCGTATCGCGATGTGTCGAGGTGGCCTCGACGAAGCAGCCATCAGTGTCTGCTCGATTGCGGGCCGATCCATTGGGCTTTCCAGAGAGGGATTTCGTGTGGCTGGAATGTTACCAGCCACACGGCTAATTTCTTTTATTTGGCTGCTTTGATCTCCTTCACCGACCATTTTGCGACGGTGATGCCCTTTGATGTGCGGTTGCTGACGGGCAAACGTGTAAGATCGACGTCCAGTTCGCGCACGCGCGCTCCGCTGCGGCCATCCAGAGAGATGTGAAGCTTCTTCGGCATCCCGTCCTCCGTGGGGCTGATGTGCAGGTAGAGGATCCGCGAATCCTCCGACTTCACGATCGGGTAGAGTTTGTCACGGGAGAGTCCGCCGATCTGGAATTTCTTCGCGAAGGCGTGGCTCGT
>FTBG01000264.1_pt1 | contig 13784 bp, 10 predicted proteins | sample 1639311 | NCBI WGS metagenome assembly FTBG01 (sample SAMEA3914864, study PRJEB12502) | metagenome | biome: forest; material: soil | place: USA | collected 2012-03-12 | depth 0.3 m | reverse complement strand
CATGAGATCGACTTTGCCGTTGGGCGTGGAAATTTTTTGCCCGCTCAGCATCGCGGAAGGATTGAGCGAACTCAGCGCCGTCACCATCAAGCCGTCGTCGGTGAGCACCGTTCCGATGCCGAGCACCGTCTGCTCCCGGGCCGGCATGGAGCGCCCGCCCGCGCTCGCGCTGACGCTGATCGCCGAGCTGAATGCTAAAATGGAATCCTGATGCGCGCGGATGATGGCGCGGCCCTGTTCGCTCGTGATTTCAGAGGCAGGGAGAAGCGTGGCCGCGGCCAGAAAAAGCGCCGAGGCGCACAATGCGAGTTTATTCATAATCGTGTGGAAGCGAGTGCAGCCTCGCCCGTATCCGGGACAAATGCCATCACCAACGCGGCTCGATTTCCACGAATCGAGTGTAGATGCCGCGTTTGACAAAAAAGACCACCCGCCGCGCTTTGCGTTCCTGGCATTCGGAAAGGATTTGTTTGAGCTGGGACAGCGATTCGGGCGCCTTTCCATCGGCGGTGATGAGCAGGTCGTCGCTCTTCAGCCCGGCGAGCGCGGCCCATCCGGCGGGCTCGACACGGGTGACGAGCAGGCCTTTTTGCTCGGGCTTCAATTCCCTATCCAAGCGATCGGCCGGCGCCAAATCGCGCGCCGTGAATTCAAACTTGGGATCGTTATATTCCGCGGTGCCTTCGGCGGTCTTCGGCTGCAGATCGAGCGGGATGCTAAGCTTCAGAGGCTCGCCGTCGCGCAAGACATCGAGCGCGATCGACGATCCCACGGCATATTGGCGGATCAAATTGGGAAATACCTCCGTATCCTCGGGGCGATTGGCATTGATAATGGAATCGTCGAGCCGCGTGACGATGTCGCCGATTTTCAGCCCGCCCTTCTCTGCGCTCGTCTCCGGCTTCACCTCCGTGATGCGTACGCCCTTTTTGGCGCTGAGCTGCAGCGCCGTGGAAAGTTCCCGCGTCAGCACCTGTGTGCTCACGCCCAGCCAGGCTTTTTCGGGAAAGGTCGAGGTATCCTTGTTGGAAGTGGCGCCCACCTTGACCACGGTGAGCATTTTTTCCTTGCCGCGATCGAAGGAAACTGTGGCCGGCACGGCGCCCGTTTTACCGGAAGTAAGATGTTCCGTGGCCAGGCGCAGGCCGCGCACATCACCCACGGCCTGTCCGTTGAGCGCGGTGATGATGTCTCCGGGCGAGAGCGAAGGCTTGGCCTCCAGTGCCGGGCCGCCATTGCGCAGGCTGTGGATCTGCACGCCTTTCGTATCGGGCCGATGCTGGGAGAGCGCGGTGATGCGGCTCAGGTTCCTGGCCGTCATTCCCCAATTCGTAAATTCCTCCTCGCGCGGCAAATTGCTCTCGCGCTCGATCGTGGTTACTTGCCAGCTCATCGGTTCGCCGTGACGCCGGCCTTTTAAAGTAACAGCCGCGCCGACTTTCGTATCCAGGATCAGGCGGTTAAAGAGAGGCACATCTTCACGGGCGCGGCTCGCGGGAATGGCGTGTCCATCGTATTCGGCAACGACATCGCCTGCCTGCATTCCGGCTTTAGCCGCGGGGCTATTTTCGATGACCGACGCCACGAGGATGCCGTCCTTGTCGTCCATGCTTTCGAGCAGCGGCTGAGCTTCCAGGCCCGTCCAGCTCCGTTCGACTTTGCCTTTTTCGATCAGCTCTTTCCCCACGACTTTGGCGAGGTTTCCCGGGATGGCGCCGCCGAGGCTGCCGATGCCTACTTCATTCACGCCGACGATTTCGCCCTGCAAATTCACGAGCGGACCGCCGCTATTGCCGCCAAAAATTACAGCATCGTGACCAATCCAGCGTACCAGTTCGCCGACGTTTTCGCCTTCCATATCCATGTTTCCCATGGCTTGCGGCGCGATCATTTCCTTGTTGGAAACGATGCCGAGCGTAACCGATTGCGAAAGGCCCGCCGGGCAGCCCATGGCCAGCACGCTTTCGCCTACTTCCAACGAATCCGAATCCCCAAATTTCGCCACGGCCAGCGGCTTCGCGCCTTCACGACGGTTGCTAAGATCGAGCTTGATGATCGCCAGGTCGGCCAGCGGATCAGTCGCGACGAGTGTGGCGTCGAGCTCTTCATGATTTGTTAACTGGCAGACGATGCGCGTGGCGCGTCCCGCCACGTGATGGTTCGTCAAAACATAACCATCTGCGGTGATGATGCTGCCGCTGCCCACGCCCGCGACTTTGCGCATGCGGCCCTCGCCGCCCTCTTCCAGCACGGCTTCGATCCGTACGAGCGCGGGATAGACCGCGGCGACAGCGCGATCGATGGCCGCTTTCATTTCCGGCTTCGGCGAAATAACCGCGGGTGTGGAATCGGGAGTCTCAACCAGCGGAGCGGCAAGGGAGGGAAGCGCCCAAACGGAGCAAACCGAAAAAAGGAGCGCAGGTAAAAAGGAGCGGGAGAGGACAGGTTTCTTCATGCAGATCCAACGAGAAAGAAAGGAGACAGCCGGCAGGAGTAAATGTTCAAAGGTACATCTAGTTTGCAAGCGAGTGTTGCTGGAAGCGCCGGCATCTTGCCGGCGAAGTTTCTGAACGAGTGAAAGGTGGACTGGCAGAGACTTGCCGTAAATGCAATTGCAGCCATGGACCAACACGCCGGCAGGATGCCGGCGCTCCCACGCGCCTCCACGTTTACTCTCGCCGGAATCTAGACCGTGCCCTACAGTCGTGAAGCCATGGAACAATTTGTCACGGCAATCTCCTCAATCGTCGTCCTCGCGCTCATCCCGGGAAGTTTCGTGGCGGCGTACTTTCTTTGCCGAAAATGGATTACTAACACGGTGGGTCGCGTGTTCTTTATACTCATCGTCGGAGTGCTCATTTTCGTGGGAGGGACGACGGCGATTGTGGCTGGCTGCGCGAGTCTCTATCCGTTTAGAATTCAGTGAAGGTCGATGCCTAGAGATCTTCAGACATGGAAAGGATGGGTATGGCTGCTTTCTCCTGCAATCGTGATGGTCGTGATGCCGAGGGTTGGAAAATGGAATCGTGATCACTATTATCCGCTTTTGCCTTTTCTTTCCCCCAAAGATTATGAGCTCGGATTCGGGTGTCTAGGATTACTCCTGGGACTACTGATTTCCTTGGCCTTCGGTCTCTGGTGGGCGGGACCGCGAAAAATCGGGTTGGGCTGGTTTATTGAAGGAATTGTGTTGGGTTTGGGTGTCGCCATTGTGAACGCGATTCTTGCACTCCCCGGCTGCAGATAGATTACAACGTTAAGATGCACCTCGTCGCTTCCGAATCGCTCCTGAAGGCCACCACCTCGCGCTGCCCAGTGTGCCGGCGTCCTTGTCCGGCGCAGGTGTGGAAGCGCGCCTCGACCGACGGACAAACTAGTGTTTGGATGGTTCGCCGCTGTGCCGAACACGGCGAAGCCGAAGCCTGTCTCGCCACCGATGCGCGCTTTTACTGGCTGGCGCAGGGCGATCCGCGAAATCAATGCTGTGGCGGCGGCGCGTGTTCAGCGAGTGATGGTGAAGTGCGGGGTGTGCTTGGGAGAAACGCAGCGGCCCAGGGTGGCGAGTGCGAGACACTGTCCACGTGCCTCGCTCTCATTGAGATCGTTAACTCGTGTAATCTCGCTTGCCCGACATGTTATGCCGATTCGCCTCATAGCAAGCAGATCGATGCCGTGCCGCTCGCTGAATTGCAGGCGCGCATTCAGGGCGTGATCGACCGAAAGGGGCGCATCGAAATTCTCCAGCTATCCGGCGGCGAACCGACTTTGCATCCGCAATTTTTCGAGCTGCTCGCGTGGTGCCACGCCAATCCCGGCCTCGATTACGTGCTGTTGAATACCAACGGCGTGCGCATCGCCCACGACGACGCCTTTGCCGCTCAACTCGGCAAAACCTTTCGTTATGGCCGTTTCCAGCTCTACCTGCAATTCGATGGGCCACAGGAGGAGGCGCAACGCGCCTTGCGGGGAGCGGATTTGCGAGCGACCCGCGAGCGCGCCATCCGCCGCTGTGTGGAAATGAACATTCCGGTGACGCTGGCCATGACGGTGACACCGGAAAACCTGCCGCATCTGTGGGCTTCCATCGAATACGGGTTGCAATGGCCGAACGTCCGCGGGATTTCCTTTCAGCCGATGTTTGCCAGCGGGCGAGTTCCCGCCAATGGGAAACAAGTAACGCCATCAAATGGCCACCCTTCCCATCCCGTTAAGCGCCTGAACACCGCGGATATCATCCTGGCGTCCGTGGAGCAATCGTGTGGGCGACTGGCTTTCGATGATTTCACACCGCTCCCCTGCGGTGACCCGAATTGCGCGACCATAGGTTACTTGTTGAAAACGCCGGAAGGCCCGCGATCCATTTCCGATTTTGTCGATTTCACGCAAGTGCAGGCTTTTCTCCGGGATCGCATTCGCTATTCGCTCGACGACCTTGCGCAGTGCGGCTGCGAAAGCGAACCGCTGGGCCGGCTGCTCCATGAGTTCGAGCTCGACGAGACCCACACCTTCCGCCTTTTTATCAAGCCATTCATGGATGCGTGGACCTGGGATGAAGATCGCATCGACCGCTGCTGCACCCACGTGATCCGGCCCGATGGCAAGCTGGATTCTTTTTGTCGCTACTATGGAAACACCGCCTCCCCTGCCTGAAAAGCCGCCGCAGCGCCAGAAATGGTATGATCCCGTCTGGCTGCCGCTCTGGCTTGTGCCGTCGATCCTCACCGCGCTTCTGGTCGCAGTGCCGGTCTCCATGTCAAAATCGGTGGATGGCAGCGCTGTTGGGTTTTTCTGTCAGTTTATCTTATTCACTTCGCCCTTTTATCTTTACGCGATTTCGGTCGTGTTTTTGAAACGCGGGCCGAAGCCGGAACAAGCCTACGGCATGGCGGTGTTATATGCGGTGATCCTCATTGTTATAAACGCGATCCTGTCTTTCGGGATTTTTTTCGCCGGATGCCTCTGTGCTTTCCGTCGGTAAGTCCGTTTAGATAAAAGCTGGCTATTTTCCTTGAGAAGACATCACCGCCATCGCGGCAAGACATCTCTTTTGATATGGCTTGTCCTGCTTTTCATTCCATCCCTCGCGGGTTTGGGCCCCTTTTTCATTCCCTCACTCGGCAAGGATCCCAAGTCATATTTCATCGTCTATTTGTTGATCACGCTCTTATATTGCTACGGCATCGCCATCGCGCTTCACACCTCACGCGGAAGATCGTTCGATAGTGCGTGTCTGGTTGGCCTGTTGACCGCATTGGGATGCACACTCGGCAATTTCATTTTAGCCTTTGTGGTTTTCTTCGCAGGTTGTTTCTGCGCAGTGAGCTCCCACCGATGAAATCGCCAGAAGAATCCGACACAGTGCTTTCCGGTTTGTGGCAGGAAACCCATCCGCATCTGGGGTGGATACTTCTTTGTCTGCCGCCTTCGTTACTTGGCGCCGCGCCCTTTTAAGCACTTTTTCCGCGGTGCTCGCGAACGTTGCGCTAGCCGTAGCACTCGGTTTCGTCGGTTGCTACTTTTCGGCGGAAAACGTCGGGTTTTAAATAGGCTAAGGAAACAAAATCAGCCGACATTGGATGTTGAGAATTGAGAGTTGAAATCTGAGAGTTGGCGTCTCCTTTCCCCATGCCCGCTTCTCCCTACCCGCTCCTCCTGCTAGCCGGCATCGCTGTCAGCCTCACGCTGTGGACGCGCCTGGCGAAGCGTGATGATCGCCTCCTCACGATCTATTTTGCCGCGCTCATTAGCGCATTTTTGGGAGCGAAGATTGTCTATCTCGCGGCGGAGGGCTGGATGTTTTGGCATGACCCCAATCGCTGGATCATTCTCGCCACGGGCAAGAGCGTGCTCGGCGCGCTGCTCGGAGGATATGCCGGCGTCGAGCTCGCGAAAAAGGCACTCGGTTATGCTGAGACCACCGGTGATTTTTTTGCCATCGTCGCTCCCGTCGGCATTTTTCTCGGCCGCATCGGCTGCCTGCTGCACGGCTGCTGTCTGGGTCGCGAGTGTTCCTCCGCATGGTGGACCATGCGGGATCGCTTCGGCGTGGATCGCTGGCCGGCGGTGCCTGTCGAGATGGCGTTCAATCTCCTCGCGCTGGGAGTCATCCTTATCCTTCGGAGAAAACACGCGCTGCCGGGGCAACACTTTCATTTGTACCTCATCGGCTACGGTGCCTTCCGTTTTCTCCATGAATGGATGCGCGCCACGCCGGAGATCGCACCTGGGCTGAGTGGTTATCAGCTCGCGGCACTCGCGGTTTTTTTACTCGGATTCTTAGGATTCGTCCGTCGGCGGATTGGCGCGAGGCGCGCGACATGCTAGAGTGCCGCGAAACCGATTCGTCGTGAAAATCTGCTCGTCGTTGGTCAATTGTCTGCGCCCGGTCTGTGTTGTTTTGCTCAGCCTGTGGTTTGCCGCGCACACAGCCGTGGCCGCGGGTGACAACGAGGAGTTTACCGCGCAGTTGGAGGCGATCCGCAAAGCGAACCATCTCCCCGCGCTCGCCGCAGCCGCGATTTGCAACGGTGAAATTGTGCAAATCGGCGTGACCGGTCTTCGCAAATTCGGCGATGACGTGCCCATTGAGCTCGACGACTCGTGGCATATCGGTTCCTGCACGAAATCGATGACGGCGACGGTTGCAGCCATGTTGATCGATCAAGGCTATCTTGATTGGGAAACCACCCTCGGCGAAGTATTTCCCGAATGGGCCGACGTGATGGATTCCGGATGGCAGGACGTGACACTTTACGAATTGCTCACGCATCGCAGCGGCGCGCCGGCGCATCCGCCGGATGACGTGTGGGTGCGTGCCTGGGGCCAGCACGGCACACCCACGGAGCAGCGAAAGGAATTCGTGGAGACCATCGTCGCGCATCCGCCGGAACAGGCGCGCGGGAGCAAATTTGTCTATTCCAATCAAGGCTACGCCATCGCGGGCGCCATGCTGGAGCGCTGCACGGGACGCGCTTGGGAAGAACTCATGGAGTCGATGCTCTTTAAGCCACTCGGGATGAAGACGGCGGGTTTCGGCGCGCCGGGCACCGCAGGGGAAGTGGATGCGCCGTGGGGTCACGCGGGCACGATTCGACGGCCGGAGCCGATTCCGCCCGGTCCGCAGGCTGATAATCCGCCAGCGATCGGTCCCGCAGGCACGGTGCATTGCTCCATTGGCGATCTCGCGCGTTACGCGGCCTTTCACGCGAGCATGGGAGCGACGGCGCCGGGTTTGCTGAGCCGCACGGCTTTTGAAGAATTGCACACCTGCGCTCCTCACGAGCTATATGCCTGCGGCTGGTGTGTGGAACCTCGTGAATGGGGTGGCGGCAGCGTGCTCTATCACACCGGCTCCAATACGATGTGGTATTGCGCGATGTGGGTGGCGCCGGAGAAAAACGTGGCTTTCGTCGCGGCAACCAATTGCGACTCGGATCTGGCGGATGATGGTTGTGATCAGGCCATCAAGGCGATGCTTACGCGCGTGCTGGGGACGGCGGTGGAGTAGGAGGAGAGGGCCAAGTTTGGCCCAAATAACCAGTTGAGGGGGGTGAGGGGGAAAAGCCCGAAACCAGAATGACGAATGACGAAGGAAGCCAGAAGCTCGAAATCCGAAGCCGGCGAGGACAGCATGCGACGCGTGCATTTCGGGCTTCGGGTTTCGGGCATTTCCTTTGTGCACGCCGCGGCGCATCGACGCTCTATAAGGTTAGACATCACAAAGCCCGGAACCGCACGAAGCAGTCCCGGGCTCGCTATGATGGAAATCAGAAAAGCTTACCCGAGAGACAGCTCTGCGTAAGCGCTGAGCTGCTTCGGAATCCTTTCGAGTTAGTATTCGTAGTAGGCCTGGACCGTAACCTGGCCCATTTGCTTGCCGGACGAGAAGCACCCTACTCCAAACGGCATTTCCCCATAGAAAGGCAGCGTGAGCAGCACGCCTGTGTAGTGATATCGGGCCCTCGTTTCCGGATCGGAAAAAGTTCCCGTGAATGTACCGTTCATCGTGCTGACCTTCATTTGCGGAGCCGCTTTATCCGAATTAAAGATGGCCGCGAAGGGGCCGGAGAGCGGGTTCGCCCCGAGGAGACCGGAGGCATATACCGGATAGGATAGGTTTCCGCCGTTGGCGAGGAACTCGATAGCCCCGTTGTTCGAAATGGTTTCGAAGAAGGGCTGCCCTTTTCGCGGGGCGACAAACGTGCTGCCGAGGATTCCCATGTTCAGACCGGAGGCGGGTTCGGCTGTCTTCGGCTTGCGCATGAACCAGGTCGCTGGACCCTGCACTAGATGAAATTGCGCGGTGGGAATGTTAAATTCGTTTACCGAAGTCGAAACGTATAGCGAACCAATCACACTGCCTTTTCCCGAATAGATCGGCGAATACACCGGGATGATTTCTTCACCCTCCGGCTGCGGCAGGTTATTGGACGAGGCGCCGGGAGGCAGCAATTCACCCGACTGTACAAATGTGCAGGAGCTGAACGGCGTGCCATCGGCCAGTTTTCCGACCATCGTGGCTTGTCCGCGGGCGTTGATGCGAATGCTGGTAAAACCGGCGAGTCCTTGCAATCCACTGGCGTTGGGTTCATAGCCATATTCCTCTTCGCTTTGAAAAGCGGCGGTATAAAGCCCGACGAGGTCGCTGTCAAAAATCTGCAACACATTTTCGCCTGTCTGGAAGCTTCCGTTATATGTCGTGCCATCAATCGTGTACGATGCCTGGCCATATAACGAACCGACGAAGTATTGCGGCGCGCTGATTTGGACCTGGACGGTGGGCTTGCCTTTGCCCTGCGCGACGGCGAAGAAAGGCTCATCCAAAGGCAGAACACCTTTGATCGCGTAGGCATAGCCGGCGACGACGAGCTTGGAGGTGAAGCTGCCGGTGCGGTCCACATTCACGCGGATGTATCCGGAGCTTTCATGGGTCTGCGGATATATGGAGTAATCCGCGATAGGCGCGCCGTAAACGCCCGCCGAGGTGAAGAACGGATTCACCAGATTGACGTAGGTGCTTTGCGTATCGAAACCATCGGTCGCCGTGTACCAAAAGCCGTCCTGGCCCGGAAATGATCTGCCCGGCGAATAGGTGATGACACCGCCGGTCAAAGTAACCGTTCCGTACTGCGCGCCACCAACGTCCAGGATGGTGATGCCTTCGGATTCTTCCTGGTCCGTGTAGTCATTGGAGAGTAGTTGCCCCGCGCTGATAGTGACGGGTTTGTTAACGGCTCGTGACGGGATGTAATCGCTCGACAGAGAGAGTGTTGCTTGTGTGGTGAGCGAGGTTAATGCAAACGCGCCGAGAGCCAGAGGTAATATCGATCTATTCAATGGAGTGGATGTTATGTTATTTAATGTTAGTCTATGTTAGTTTAACACTCCGAGATCATCGCAAATCACGCAGCCGCTTCTCGAAGTGGGCCGCTCGCTAAGCAGCGCCGGTGCCAGGAAGCGGGCGGGCGGCCAAATTACGGAGTCGCCCGCTGCGCATCTCGGTACTTATCCCGATTGATTTTGCCTTCGCGCACCTCTTTTCGTGCTCGTGATTGAATGGACCGGCCTGTAAGCCTTTCCGTTTTCCCTTCCACCTGAACATTTCATGCATCCTGCCGCCGATTACCTGGAAAAATCCCGCACCCTGATCGCCGCCGTCGAAGCGCAGCTTGCCGGCATTCAGCAAGCGGCCGATTGGTTTGCTAAGACCATCCTGGCCGGGCGCATGGTGCACGTGTTTGGTTCAGGTCACAGCCGGATTATGGCCGAGGAAATGTGGCCCCGTTACGGTTCGTTTCCGGGTTTCAACCCGATTGTTGAACTTTCGCTGACATTTCACAATCTAGTGGTCGGCGCCAATGGTCAGCGCCAGGCGATGTTTTTGGAAAATGTGAGCGGGTTGGCGGCGCGCATCCTGCGCAATTTCGATTTGTCCCGAGAGGATTCAGCCCTCGTGATTTCCTCCAGCGGATGCAACGTCGTGCCGATCGAAATCGCCGAGGAATTTCAGCGGCGCGGCGTGCGCGTGGTAGCGATCATTTCCAAGGCGCATAGCGAAGCCAGCACCAGCCGGCGCGCGGATGGGCGCAAGCTGCAGAATTTTGCGGACATCGTATTAGATACCGGAGCACCGGTGGGAGATGCCATGGTGAAGATCGACGGTCTGGATACGCCGGTGGCGCCGGGATCGAGTGTGGGAGGTTGCTTGCTAGTAAACAGCATCAAAGCGGAAGTCGCGGCGCGCCTCACCCACGCGGGCCATCCACCCAAAGTGCTCACTGCCGGAGCGATCTGCGGACCTGAAAGAGCGACGGCGCTTTTCGAATCTGCTTACGATGAGCACGCACATCGTTTGGCAAAGATGTATGAAAACGTTGGAAATTCTGGAAACGAGTGACAATGAGGACGAGACGAATAAAGACGAAACGTCATATGGTAGCGCCGCGAAGGAATATCATTCCTTTGCGGTACCGAAAATATTGCGCGCGCGATGCGTATGACGGTACGTGAGTACAAATCCCCAGGTTACTCCGGCCGCCCGAGGCGGAATTTGCAAAAGCGTTACGGTATTGGACCATTCCTCCCAACCGTTCTCGCTAAAGTCTTTGCGTTGGAAGGACCGGGCGGTTTTGCAGTGATAGGATTGAACGATCTCCGTCATCGCTGACAAGAGATTGGCCGGGACCGACGAGCCTTCGAGTGGTAAGAGAAACCAAGTAACAAACCCCTCTTCGGGAATAAAGGCCTGGAGGCTGTATCCGGCCGCCGTCGTGTGAAAGCGGCTTACCCATACCTTGCGTCCATCATCAAGTGTGACTGTGGCCAGACGCCGATGACTAATATGGTCACGCGTGATGGCGGGGAGTTTTATGCCGGTATTTTGTTTTCAATGGTCCGGTTGTGTTCCGTCACATCTTCAATTTCCGCTTTAGAGTGATTGCGCAAAGCACGAGCGTACACGATTGCCTGTGAAGCAGTGCGCGTGGCGAGATGATCGCCCTCGGTTGACAGGACAATGATCGCTTTGGTCCCCATAAATGGAACCGGACCATCAAATCGAGCGGGCAATCCCGAATGGCCCTCACGATTCAGATGCCACCCACGTGGTTGGGACACTATCAGCGTTGAGCCGTAGTCCGGCACGGGCGCCAGACACTTGTTGCGCGCAAAGGGTGCGGGTCGCACCACATCGGAGTCGGACGCGCAGCTGGCGAGGGGCGTTAGTAGTACGGCGCAAAGCTTGGATTTCCATTTCATTGCGGCCATAAAACAGAGCTCCTCTTCATCGATTGATCCGCGTTTCGTTACCTGAACAGCGTGCCTATTCTAATGTTGTGGCCCCTGGAAGGCATCCCTCAGCACCTGCATGGTGTGGCGCACTTCGATGGGGGAGGCGAGCCTGGCCAGATGCACGCGCAGTTGCGTGAGACAGCCAATGTTGCCTGAAACCACCTTTTGCGCACCGGTAGCCATCACCGCACGAGCTTTCTTTTCGCCGAGGGAAGCAGCGATTTCCGGCTGATCGATGTTATACGTGCCGGCGCTGCCGCAGCAGAGGTGGGCGTCGGTTAATTCGCATAGTTCCACACCGGGAATGGCGCGGAGCAATTCGCGCGGTTCGCGGCGGACGCCCTGTGCATTGGCAAGATGGCAGGCATCGTGATAGGCAAGCCTTTGCTTGTTGCCAGGACCCGCCGACTGCTCGCGCAAACCTAGTTTGGAAAGAAACACGCTCACATCGACCACGCGTTTGCGGAAGCGGTCAGCACGCGCTTCATCCGCGGTGCCGCGCAGGATCAAGTGATACTCGTGCATGGCCGAGCCGCAACCCGCGGCGTTCGTGACGATCGCATCCACATCTTTCGGAAAGGCGTGGAGATTCTGCCGCGCAAATGCCTGCGCCGCTCGCAAATCGCCGGTATGCCAGGCCAGGCCGCCGCAACAGCCTTGCAACGGCGGGACCAGGACTTCGACGCCATTGCGCGCGAGCACTTCGATGGTTGCGGTGTTGATATCCGGATCGAGCACGCTCTGCGCGCAACCGGTGAGCAGCGCCACACGGGCGCGTCGTTCTCCGTACGCGCGTGTTACTTTAGGCCAGTGCTGCCGCGGCGGAAGGTCTGCCGGGACGAGGTCCAGCATCGGACGCATCCAGGCTGGCGTGAGGTGGCGAAAGCTTTTAGCAAAGCGGCCGGCAAATGCCGCCCAGCGAAAGCGCGCGGGATACGGAATCGTCTGCGCCGCGAGAAACCGCCGGATTTTCTCCGCCAAGGTCCGCGGAAAATGCGTCTGTGCCACGGCGCGAAACGGGCTGATGAGATCGCGGTAGGGTACGCCGCTTGGGCAGGCGGGTTCGCAAGCCAGGCAGCCGAGGCAGCGATCCACGTGAGGCTGCGCGCGCTCCCAATCGAGCGTGCCTTCCAGCACTTGCTTCATGAGAATGATCCGCCCGCGCGGTGTATCCATCTCCTGTCCGAGCTCCTGATAAGTGGGGCACGCGGCGAGACAAAAGCCGCAATGCACGCACGTTTGCACGGCTTCGGCCATGGGTTCGCCGAGCGGTCCGTGCGCTTTGGGATCGATTGTATGAAGCATTCAGGGGAAGGGAAGAGACGACAACGCTCAACCTTCAATTGAGTTCTGCCGCCTGCGCTCGCAACTCTATCTCCGCTTCGCAGCGCTTCTCAACATCCAATATTTCGCCGGCAAACTGCGAAAGTTATTCGGTTACTTTTGGGGAATGAGGCCTTGGCAAATTCTGAATGGTCTAGCCGATGTGCTCAAGTTCATTGAGCTTGCTACATTTCGCAGGTTCTGATGCGATCCGCCGCGGAGTTGCTGGTTCTCTGTAAAGTTGATCGGAGAATTGCACACATGAGTGAGCACTTGCCCGAGGCGTTTTCCCCAAAATCTTTAATACCGTCGAACGCATGAAATACACTAAGGATCGCATCACTATCGAATTTCTCGAAAGCCGCATCGCGCCTGCGCTCTTTTTCGTGAGTGGAGTGGATTTAAAGATCCGTGATGCAACGGGTGCAGATCTCCCCGGCGATACTAGTGCCGCGACGGCTGCCGGTGCCGCAAAAGCGCTGCTCCTGCATAAAGGCGATTCGCTGGTCTACGATGCCAATGGTGATCACAAAGTGAGTCCCGGTGAGCCGGTGATGTTCATAGATTCCGCAGGGCAATCGATGGTGTTTTTCACAGACCTGAATTCCGATAGCAAATTTGAGCCCACCGATTTTTCGGGGCTCGCCGTGGGAGATGGCTTCAAAGGCACCATCAACGGCGTATTGCACGGTTCCGTGGCGACTCTGCTGCGGACGGATGGCGGCTTCGACGCGACGACGATTCAGGCTTCCTCGATTGCCGGGATCACACTCAATGGTTCCATCGACGGATCGGTCGTCGCCGGAAAAAACATCACGGGCATCGTGGCCAAACTGCCGCCGGGTGGAAATCCGGTCGCCTTGGATATCACTCGCAGCATTTTCGCCGGCAATAGTTTCAATGGCGGTTCGCTCAGCCTCAATGGCGACAACAAGTCGCTGATGCCATCTTACACTCCTGGTGATGGTGAGGCGGGAGGCAATGTTTCCAAAATCACGCTGCCCGGCGGTGTGGTGGGCATTTTCGCCGGTAACGCCGGAAATAGCGCCACAGGCGACGGAGCAAAGGGCGGCGACATTCTGTCTATCAATCTCGGCGGTAGCGCGGAAGCCACACTGTCGGCTGGCGCCGGAGGCAATGCGACGAGCGGCGTGGGAGGTCCGGGAGGAAAT
>FTBG01000069.1_pt1 | contig 13804 bp, 20 predicted proteins | sample 1639311 | NCBI WGS metagenome assembly FTBG01 (sample SAMEA3914864, study PRJEB12502) | metagenome | biome: forest; material: soil | place: USA | collected 2012-03-12 | depth 0.3 m | reverse complement strand
GTTGTTTTCCCCTCAGGGATTTACCGGTTCGCTCCGACGGCGTCCGCCTCTCGGATGGTTTGTTTGGCATACTGCCGTTCGTCATTCGGGCGGAATAAGGTTCGTCAAGCCTGCAATCCCGTTATCACGCACACGGGCGGGGCCGGGCGAACCCCAATGCTGAGCTGGAGCGAAGCGAAGGGTGAGGCGGCAAGGGGTAAGGGGCCTGTGGCCGGAAAGATTTTAAGCATAAGTGTCAAGCTGGAGTTACTGAGTAGGTTCCACACAATGATTCTCAAACCGTGCCAGGTCTCCGCGGAAGGTAAGTTTGAACTCACAAGGTGGACCGTTTCGCGCCAGCGGGATGGCGATATTGCGCACCGTATCATCCTCATTCTTCTGGGCATCGTATACCTTCTCGATCTTCAGCCGCATGGTGCAATCCTGCTCGAGTCGGGACGATTCCCGGGCGTCCCCTTGTTTGTTCTCTTGGGCCAGGAGGATCAACGGCACGCCAAGCTCCAAGTTCAGCCCCCGGAGCGTCGTGGAGATATCGGCAACAACCTGCTCGCGATTCTCGTTTTTCCCCTGTGGCCGGCGGATCAGCTGTGCGTAGTCCACGACGATCGCACCGAGGTTAGCGTGCTTCGCCTTCATCGCCCGGCAGATACTCACGATCTGGAACAGAGAGTTCACATCAGACCGGACCGTGATCTTCGATTCAGCGACCTTGGAACTATGAGCAGCGATGGCCGAGATATCCCGATCCACCAGCCAGCCTCGGCGCATCCTCGTGAGCGATGTCTTGCTCTGAGATGCCAGAATGCGCTGAAACAGGCTCTTCGAGCTCATCTCAAGGCTGATGATCAGCGTTGGTCGACCGCCAGAAAACCACACGTTCTCCGCGATGTTTTGAGCGAGGATCGATTTCCCGCCCTTGGTTGGACCGGTGAGCAGGATCATGTCATCGCCGCGCATCCCGCCGCCAAGCGAGTCATCCAGGGACTTAAACCCCGTCGGAATCACATCGTCGGGCGCCCCCTTCTTCTCGTACGCATTTTGAATGTCGCCGATGATCTCCATGACGACATCCTTGTTGGTCTTGGGTGCAGTCCGTTGCGTTCCGAGCACTGCCAACTGCCGGCTGATATCATCGATCGTCGTGCGGATCTCGGCAGCCTCCTCATAGCCGCGGCAACTGGCTGAATACCCAATGCGGATCAACTCTCGGGCGAGATACACCTGCTCGATGTCGTCGAGATACTCGACGGCTCGGCGGGGACTGATGCACTCCTGCCACAGTGCACTGACCGCAGCGGGCCCACCCACCTCTTGGAGCCGCCCTCGCATCCGCAAATCCTCCGTGACAACAACCGGATCCAGCTCCTTTCCATCCGTCCACATGCCGAGGATAGTCGAGTAGATCAGCGCGTGAGCTGGCACGTGGAAATGCCTCGCTTCGAGGCCCCGCTCAGCGCACAGGTTTCCGACCTCGCGGGGCGCAATCAGGAAGGCTCCCAACAGAGATCGCTCAGCATCTGGGACACACGGCAGGAGCCGGTGTGTAGGTTGCGGTTGCGACTCATCTTCGAATGGTAATGCACTCATTGCAGGAACTCAGGTGGTGGTGTGGGTGGTGGTGGCAACTTCCTGCGCACTGGCGTGATGCTGTGGCCGTTCTGGCCGGAATGCTGGGATTGACGGCTCCTCCACTCCTGGCCGTACTCGTGCCAATGGCGCACGAGTTGGCGTTTCCAGTCGATGAGCTTCCCGCCAGAAATCCAGCGGTGTCGCTCCGTGGTTTTGGCGTGGTACTCCCGGCAATACGGCGGGGGTACTCCAGCACGCTCCCCATGGGTCACGACCTCGGACTCAGTCGGGATTTCTGCGTCCGCCGAAGGCTCTTCTCGTGATGGTGGCTCAAGCTCCTCGTGCGTGTGCGCACGCGCGCCACCACCCGAAGGTGTAGATGAAGATGAAGACCCCTCTTTTTGGAAAACCTCAAGGTTAACCCTAAGGTTATCCCTCTGCTTAACCCCATGGTTAGGATTTTGCTTAAGCAAACTGGGATTGCCCCCAAGCTTTCCGGCGTCCGATCGGACTTGCCGGATACGTTCGTCTCTCTCCAGTCTACGGCTGTAGAGTATGCCGTCCCCCGTGCGTGAGCAGACGCCGCAGTCCTCCAGCTCCTGCAGCATCCCGGCAGTGTCGTCCGCGGAATTACCCGTCATTCTGGCGAGTTGTTCAGTGGTAACGGCTCGGCCTGTCGGATGCACCAGAAAGCCTCTGCGCGCGCTCTCCCACATGAGGCAGAGCATATCAATCCAGAGTCCGCGACAGGCAGATGAAACAGCCCGTAGTTGCGGGTCTTTCATCCAGTCACCTGGATAGAATTGGAATGCAGGGTTCTTCATCGTGTCGGCTTGTTAACGCGGCATTGCCTCCGCGCCCGGTTCGGCCGGGTGAAATCTTGTTCCGCCTCCCATTGCGCATTCCGCATGCGGATCAGCGCCCAGATGCGGCGCAGGAGCCGGTTCTGCCCATCGACATCACCGCATGGGACCTGCCGCAACTCGGCGATCCACTGCGTAATCACACGTGTCTGCCGCTCGTATGCTGGTGTTGTTTCAAACCTGATCATGCGGGGTCCTTGAACGGGTTCACAAAAAGCTCACGCCTGCCCCCGAAGTCGCACCCGCTGTGAAACTCAGCGGCAACGAGGAACAGGCGTGAGCCCTCAGATAATGTGGAAGTTTCATGGTCAATGACCTTTGCCGGTGCGAGCGGCTTGTTACCGTGCTTCATTCGGGCAGCGGCGAGTTAGTCGAGAAAAAGTTTTAGAGTTGTGTCTGCTGTGATTCCGCAGTTGCAAAATATCTAAGAAGCTCTGATCCAACCCACTCACCCACGGGCACAGACACGCCATTCCCGATCATCCTGTAAGCATCTCGATCGGATCCGGTGAATGAAAATGTGTCGGGAACTCCCTGCAACCGCGCGTATTCACGAACTGTGTAGGGGCGTACTCCCAACGGAAATCGCTTGTCTACGACAAGACGGGTGCTCAGGTCTTTCGCATAGTGAGCCACACAAGTTGGGGCCATGTCACCCATTGCTGGATCGCTGACGATGGGTCGGTCACGGTAAGCGCCAATCAATCGCTTTGCCACATAATCGGGAATCTCCACACGCGGCTCCTGCTCCACGATCTCCGCCAGGGTGACACGCCGCCGTGCTTCCGGTTTGCGCCAGGCAAACGGTTTCCGGCTCCCCAGGATGATAAGACGATCCCGCTTTTGCGGCAGCCACGTTGACGAGGTTACCGGGCAAAACACATTCACGAAATAATCCGGAAGCCGAGTCATGGCTTCCATGACCACAGGAAACTTCCGCATCCCCGGCACGTTTTCCACCACGTAGACCTCCGGATTTCTCATCGCGATGTGCCGGAAGAAATGCAGGAACAGCTCATCACCTGTCCGCGCGCCGTGGATGTCCGCGATCGTCGAATACTTGGTGCACGGGTAGGTGGCCACCATCACGTCACAAGGCTTTTCTTCTGAAACGAGTTTCTTGGTGATGTCACACGAATGAATCTCGTGACCGAAGTTCTTTCGGAGCGTATCACAACACTTCTCATCGATTTCGAAGCTTTGCTGAACCGTTATGCCAGCAAGTGAAAGCCCGAGGTCCATAAGCCCGGCCCCGGAAAAATAGCTATTTGCGAGGATTTCAGTGCTCACTCAACACCACCTTTCTGAAGTAAGCCGACTAATGCAGCCAGGCGCCTAGGGCTCATTTCGAGTCGTGTGCCATGCCGAACCCCATTGCGGATCTGGCGTATCAGCCACTCCGCACGCATGCGCTCTGCCTCTTCACGAATCAACAAATCCCGTGAAATGTTGATTCGTGCGGTCTGATACTTAACTCCAGCAGCAGCAGCAGCCTGCTTGATACTCCCGGTGCGCGCATAGACCTTTAGAAAGGCCGATCGCCAGGCCAAAGGCCGGGCACGCCCGCTCTTCGTTCCCCAGTCCTTCTTACGTACCTTTGTCGGCTTCTCCCTTTTACGACGGGAGATATCCGCAATCGCCGCACGAAGCGCGCTCATCTCCTCACGGGTAAGGTTTGGATCGTTGAAGGGACGGTTTCCCTTCCGGCCGGTTGTCTTGCGGATCCCTCCGACTGCACGTGCACCACTCAACGGGCACCTCCGATCCGCTTGAACGTGATAACCCATACCCACGGGTTTGACCGCCAAGAGTCGGTCCCGTTGATGCTGCCCCAGAGTGTTTCAAAACAGCCTCGTGCCGTGGAGTGGGCCCATTTTCCTTCGTGGCCGGCGACATGATACGCGCTGCCACGATCGATAGCCACCCCTTCAGCCAAGGCATCCGCCTCATTAATGTCCTGCAGTCGCTCCGTTCGAACGTTCGTAATCTCCAGAGTGATGCGGCTCGCCCACCGCGGCATGAAAATCGACGGACGCCATTTAATAACCTTGTCGCGATCAAGTTGAACTGGATCGGCTTGGTACGAGAACCAGCCACACGCCTTCGTATCTCTTGGCTTATGTGACGCAAACAAACCCGTGGGGCGAAACGTCTCCTTCACCCACAAATGATCACCAAGTTTTCCGTAGGGACACGTGAAATACTGATAGTGGACCACCTTTGCGTCTGGCTTATCGAGGCACACCGGCCCACGCGTCTCCCAATACCTTTCGCGAATCGAATCACGTTCCCGCTGAGTTGCTGCGGGAAACCGCTCGTCAACGTCCACTGGTAGATACTCCGTTGTGTGCGGATTGACCTCTTTGATAATCCTCCGCGTTTGTGTCTTGCGGCCATCAAGGATGGCGCGCACCATAGGTCCTGAGAACAGAATCGGACGCTCTGGGTGATTGATAGGATCGGCTTTGGGCATGGTAAGTGAGAAAGGGTGAGAAGCACCTGCTCTCAGGCGGTCACGTCTCTGTTCCTGGCGCCGACGTTCGCGCGGTCACGCTGGTTGCTGTTAGCTAAAATGGGACGTCGTCTTCTTCCACGTCCGGAGCAGACTGCTGCGGCTTTCCCGCCGGGCTCGCCGCCGACCGTTCGTTCATTGTGGTTTGCGCAGGTTTCCGACCGAGATACTTTCCATTCCCAACTATGGCACCGCGCTTGCCCGCCTCACGCTCCTCCTTGCTGACATCGATGGAGAGAAAGCCGTCATTGCCATACTCGTCCTGTCCGTCCTTGTTTTCGAAAAAAACGAGGGTCACGTACTTCCTCTTCTTTCCCTGAAAGATTTTGTCCCGAGGAATCTTTGTTACATCGATAACGAGCTTGATCATAAAAGAGTGTCTGTAAGTTCAGGGACGTGGGCGGGCTCCCAGATCTCGATCTCAATGCGCGCCGCTCCATCGATCTCCGCATAGCGCTTTTCCACTTTTGCATCGGTGATCTGCCCGTCATCCCTCCAGAACCCGAGCTTCGAAAGCTGATCCTGCAAGCCCTTGACCAGGTTGTCCCAGTCCGGCCGCTTCGGCGCCAGGATCAATCCACGCGGGTCTTTCTTCCGGCAGAGTGCCTGTGGCCGCGAAAGCACGAGCGTCAGCTTGATACCCACCGGCCCCTCGATCGGATGTGCAGGCTTGTGAGCCGCAGCCAGGGCAATGATCGAATTTTCGTAGTTGGCGGTTGCCCTGTCCTTGAAGAACAGCGGCTTGCCACCGCGAATCATCATTCGCTTGCCGCCTGTTTGAACAGGCTTGGCCGAGATCGGGATGGTGAACCGGATCATAGCGGGGCGTTAAATGACCTCCTCAAACTTCCGCATCTGCCAACTGGGGATGCTCACGTCCTGGCCATCGAACGGATCACCGGGCCAGTGGTTCTCGGCCAAACAGTGCCGATAGAGCGCGAGGTCCCGGCGATATAACATACGGCCCAGTGTCTCAGCATCCACCGACAGCGGGCGGATCGTGACCAGATACGGCGGATTCTTCTCCACGAAGATAAACGCAAAGACCTGCCGCTGGATGCCAGCCATCTTCAAAAGGTCCAGGTAGTACGCTCCCTGCCGGAACCAGTGATACGACCAGATGGCCCGCTCCACCGATTCGTTGTCAATCTGCTCGACGGTCTTCACATCCACGATTGCATTGCCCGACTTCGGAATCACGTCGACCCGAGCCTTGCGCTGCGTGCCATCTTCGTCGGTGGCAAACACGCATGTCTCAGTCCGGGCGCCAGTGAGAAGCGCACGAGCGCCGCGATGCGCCCACACCGCGTCACGCATCCGCATGGCAAGCTGGGCATCGGATGCGGAAAGAACGGGCCGGTCCGAGTGTTCCCGCATCCACTGATCAGCTTCCGAAAGCGTTCCATTCCACTCGATGGTGGCCTTATCAGAAGTCTGTGAGACCACCTTTGCGCTCTTGAGTTTCTTGAGGCGCTCCACATTGATGTCCAGCGTTTTGGGCGTGACGTAGAACGCACCATTCATCGTATCCGGCTCAAGGATCAGCCGGTGCACAAGGCGACCGAACCGCTTCGCCTCCGTATCTTCGTCAGTGATCTCGCCCGTGATATACCGCGCCCGGAAATGCGCTGGCGTGTAGGGTGGATGCATCCATTTGAGCATTGAGTTGCTGATCCCGGGCGTTGCCTGGTACGCTTCCCAAGAAAGAGATTCGATCTTACCACTCATGCTCACCCTCCTCGTTCTGGCTGTCAGTTTCTGCTGGGGCCTCTTCGGGAACGGCGGCAGGAGTGATTGGTTCTTCCGGATACACAATCCGTCCGCCAGTTACCTGTGCGGCGGCAGTGGCATCGATCGCGTCGTCATCCGATTCCTGCGCCTGCATGAAATCCGGGCTGATCTCCCAGCGCTTTGAGTGGCGCCGAACAACCGTTTTTTTCCGCATCTCGTTTTCATCCGTCTTCCATGGGCCGGAATCCTTGGCCTTCGACCGCGCCTTTACGGCGTTGATCTCCACCACCGTCATGTACTCGACATCGATGTTGCCGTCCTTATCCTTCGTCATCGAGTACGCCCCGATTACCTCACCGCGTTCCTGTCGCACATCGAACTCGTGGAGGATGTGCCTCCCCATGTCATCCGTCCAGATCCGGAAGACATCACGTGCACGGACAATCTCGGCAAACACCGTTACCAACCCGCACCGCTTCGCCAGGGCAATGTATCCCTTGTAATCGATGATGAACTGGCAGGTGTTCCCGTACTTGACGAGGTGGCAATCGCGTCCATTCAGCTCGAGGCCGGAGGCGACCGACTTCTTGACCGAAAGCAGAATACTCTGCGGTGTGCATTCCAGCAGGCTGGGGTTGGACAGCAGTGCGAGCTTCGCTCTGGAAACAAGCGCCTCAACATCCATTCCCTTCGGCAGCACGAGCGCCAGCTCTTCTTTAGTGCGGTCTCGCTGTAGCAGTGCAATGGTGGGATGCACGTTAGTTTGTGTCGCAAGTTGACTCATAGGTTCCTCGGTTGGGTGTAAGTGTGGGATTGGAAATCAGTTCTTGCCGTTGGCGTTCGCCATCCGTCCGTGTGCGACACCGCGCTTGAAATGGAAGACACAGCCCTGCACTGCCTTCGCGCCGATGTCTTCCAGCGCTGCGTCGTGCTTCAGCCGGATCACCTTCACCAGCTCGGCATGACCGCGAGCCTGAGCCGTAAGCCGGCGTACCACATACTCGCGGCTCGCCAAGAACGAGAGGATTGCCCCGGAGACGAACATGAATAGCAGTGCGCCGATGGATGGAAGATCGGAAGCGTTCATGGTTAAGCAGGCGTTGCAGCCAGGCGGACATCCTCGGGGCATTCTCCTTCGATCATGGGCGGATAAGTCGCCTCCTCCTCTGCCTCCACACCAGCGTCGTGAATGAAGACCGTCACTTCCTCAAACCCGATGAGCCTCCCTTCCAGCATATTGTCGATGCGGGTCCAGGTGCTGGAAAGCGCGGCGACCACGGGCCCGATTGGGTTACCCTTCGGCCATAGGCTAATGCGAGGGGTATAGACGCCTAAGCGAATGTCCACATCCCACCCTTTCAGAAGATCGTTATGGAACAGCACCGCTGACTCGAGCTGGAAGAGTTGCACGCGCAGGTTTGCGAAGGTGCCAACAAGCGAGTGATCGTCGCGCATTGGCAGCCGTGTCGCGATCTGCTGCTTGCAGAGCGTTTGATCTATCTGGCGCTTTGCCGAAACCATCACCTCGTCTTCCGTTGGCTGGATGTCGGTGAGCTCGTACTCTGGCCGAATCGAAGCGGCAATGTCGCCATCCTCACGCTTGTAGGTCCGGATGGAAAAGCCACGATACTGCGTGATGTTAAGTAGAGTGTTCATAACTGGGGTTAGTTGGGTGTCTGAATGGGTTACAAAAATCGGTAACGGCAGGCTTTAGCCTCCGCCTTGAGCAAAGCCTCCTTGGCTTCCTCCTCTTCCTTTTCAGTCAGCGTGTAAGATTCGCCTTCGGGACCGGTGACTGCGGTGATCTCGCAGTCCGCATCCTCGTCGGGCTCCATCTGGAGGCCCATAGAATCGCGGCTGCCGTAACTGGCGGCATACATCTCGGCCTCAATCTCCACTTCGACCAGGTCGTCACCACGTTCGATTTCAAATAGGATGCTCTGGAAGCTCATGGTTGGTGGGGCTGGTTACTTCCCGAACGCATCCACGACGCTCTTGCGGATGCGGATTTCAGTAATCCCGGATGCGCGCTTGATCCGTTCCGAGTGAACGAGCTCATAGACCTTGTCCTTACTGAGGCTCAGTTCCTTGGCGACCTCGGCGACAGTGAGAAGCGGATCATGCTTCACCGCATAATGCTTCTCGATCCACGCAATAAACTTCGGGCCGAGCTTTGCCAGCACTGCGTCCGCCATCTCGTCGGTAAATGCGTCGAATGCAGCGCTCATTCCTTGCTGCCCTCCTTCTGCTCGTGTTCAGGCATCACCGGCGCGGCAGCCGTGAATCCGAGGGCGGTCTCATAGTGCGCCTCGTCGCTGTCATGGTCGCGGTGGTCATCCGTGCGCCCCTCAAGCTCAAGGGCGATCGCGCGGAGTTCTTCGGCATCAGACTTGGCAAGTGCAGTCAACGTCCGCTCAACGATGTCGCACGCCATCAGGTCGGCTTGCCGATTTCGGGAAAATGTACGGGCGGTCAACACGGATCCCAGGACCGACCTGGCGAGCCGATCCACCGCCAGGCTGAGTTTTGTTCGCGTCACTTGCATGACGTCTTTATACGTCAGACGTTTGTACACGTCAATGGCGATGTGAGAAATATTTTCTGTAGACTTCTTAAAACGTCACCGGCACATTACTCACACACATGACGAAGGTAGAAAATACCGTTGGTGGTATGCTTGAGGCCGCCAGAGAGAAACGAATGTTCAGCCAGGGTGCCGCCGCCGAAGCATCAAAGCTGAGTCGTGACTACTGGCGCCGCATCGAGAAGGATGGCGTTGTCCCAACACTCGCCGTCATGGTGGATATCCGAAACGGGTTGAAGCTGACCCAGGATGAATGGGACCCTCTTTTGGGACGGTTCCTCGTTGAGTCCGGGGCCGCAACCGCATCGTCAACCCCAACTCTCAACCGATTGCTGGATGAGGTAAATCAAGTTGCGAGTGCAGACTCTGAGAAGCGGATGCAATGGCTGAAGCGGACTGCAACGAACATGCTCCGGATGACCGACGAGCAAATGGATCTGTTCACTGGGTTGAGCGCATTCATGCTGCGCTACCCCACATTCTTCGCAGCAGCGCAATCGATGATGGATCTGGAAGCCGGAGTTCTCGAGCCCTCCCCCGACTCCACCATCCCAGAACATCCTGCCGTCCGCGAGCCACGCGGCGAACCTAGCGACCCGGTGATGGCGAATCTCAAGCGCAAACAGGAATTCAGCCGACGCCAAGCAGAAGTGGCCGCACATGACATCCGATCCCGGCAAACCAATCCGGACTCCACCACCCCAAAGGTCCAGGCTGAGGCCCCCGGCCAGCCCAGCGAGCCCGTGATGGCCAAGCTGGTGAAGAAGAAGGCTGCGGAGAAGGCGGCGAAGTCCTAAAAGCAAACAAGCGCCATGCAGCATTGATCTGCATGACGCCGGTTTTGATCTACGATTTACGGATTAAACACACGATCCAGCAATGTGGATCGGAACGATTCGGCCTATTGGTGCCGGAGCCTGAGCGATCGTCAAACTACCGCGCTTTACGCGGCGAAAGATGATCGGGTTCCCGCACAGTCGGCAACTGTACGTCCTCGCCATGTGTCACCTCCTTTCGTTGGTGTCAGCCTGGTGTTGACACGCGACGAGGCACGCTTACCGTAACAGTGACTATTCTGCACGGGGTACTACCTCGTTCATGTCCACCCGATCAAGCTGTTGAATCGGGTGATTTTAGGCCGTCTGGGATGTTAGCGCATCACAGACGGCCAAATTTTTGAAAGTTAAGGATTGGGATTACGTATTCACTTTAAATTGGTCTGAACGGAATGATGCCGGAGCGTCCAGAGTCTGGCGGAGAGCTTGCAGGGGTATTCCCCTTGAATTGAAGTGAGATCACCTCGCCAAATCCATCATTGAGATATCCGATGGGTAATCCAGCAAGCTCTTCGATATCAGTTGAGGCCAAGCAGAGATCGTCCACGATTTGTGATCGCGTTTTGAAGTTGCTCTTCAGCATCATATCGAAACACTGCCGCAAGAGTGTAGGTTGCTCAGCAGGCAAACGAGTATCCAGCGGCTCACATTTCCGCCATCCCCGGCGTCCAAGGTTGATCCAAAGCTTTTCAGTCTGGGACTCGTTGGTGATTCCTAGTTGTGAACACCGGATAATCATGGCAGCGATCGAGACCTTCCACCGCTCTTTAAGGGCAGCAAAACTATCGAGCGTTGCAGCGATCAATTCCTTTGCAAAATCCTCCTCCGGAAGATGAAATGCCCCAGCGAAGTGATGTGCCTGCTGCTCCATTAGCTTGTGATCCTGGGCTGAAAGAAGGCACCGCTGTTCTACGTTTTTGTGGAGAACAATATGCGCCAACTCGTGAGCGGCATTGAACCTTGATCGGACGCATACCCCTTTTTCCGCACCAAGCACCACAAATGGCCGGCCCGCCGAATCGTTTTCGGAAAACGCATCAAGTGTGTCCGTATCCAGATAAATTCGGCTCACGACAACCCCGTTTTTCTCAAGCAACCGGATCACATTAGGAACCGGTCCCGCATGCAATCCCCAATGCCTGCGGCACTGTTCGGCATACGATTCGATCATTGATTCACTAATATTTCGGAAGTCCTCAGGAATATCCAATTCAGGGAGCGACACCTGAGGCAGATCGAAATAGTCCTCAACATATTCAGCGATTTCCCGCAGCCACTCAAAACGGCTTTCCGCTCGGTTTCGCGCCGACTTAGTTGCCGCGCTCATCGATCGATAGAAAAACTTGGCCTCAGGATGACAGGCGACCGGCCGCAAAAAAAACGCCTTCGGTACATTGAGCACAGAAGTCAGACGATCGAGAACTTCTGTTGTGGGCTTCACTCCATCTCGTTCGTATTGCGATATCGAAGCGGGGCTCACATCGATCATCGTTGCCAGATTTACCCCTGATAGTCCGCGGGCTTCTCTGACCTGAGCGAGTCTCACACCATAAAATTGTGGAATTCCCTTAGCCATGTCTTAGGCCTCAAGAATACGCGCCTTGCTCTTCCACCGCACGATGATCTCGTCATCTTCACTCTGAGCAACAACAGCGGGGTAGGATCCAAGAATCTCATAAAGATCGAATCGTGCACTCCATCGAGAATTACATGGCGACGGAAAGCCGATCCGGACGTAACCCACTTTATTTTTTTCCCGCAGGTCGGTGCCGTGGTAGATGACCGCATTCAAAAGCCCAGCATCATCGTTTTCGGAAAACACCTCAAACCCAGCTGAGTCAAATTCCATCTGTGACAGCAGGGAATTCAAAGTGGCATTTTTTTGCCGAAAATAGGAAGAGCGAAGCATCTGCCAATCCTCTCCAGTTTTGTGAGAGCAGGTCAAAACAAGCCGGCCAGCCTGGATCTCGGTGAATTCATGATTTCGCGCGAAGTTCGTACAGACCTTCGTTGAGAGGCCCAAAGAATTTGCCACTTCTCGCAACTTGCTTTCCATGAGTGCCCGCCGCATGTGCGGGTAAAGGTACTCGCTCTCTGGCCGGCCCATTAAAGGATGGTTGAAGGCAGAGTTGTAGGCCTCATCGTATACCCACTCAGTTACGCGGAGAACTTCGCTGACGAACGGCTTCGGGAGCGATTTTACAACTTCAGACAGGAGGGCAGATTCCATAAGGCGCTATGTGGATTAAGCGAAACGTCGAAAACAGGCAATCTTTTTTAGTCTACCGTCGAATGTTCGCCATTTTCTTCATCGCAGAAGAACGATACGGAGACGCCCTGACCCGAAACGGGAATTCCCGTTTCGGGACTGATTGTCGCAGCTGAGCGACAATCCGCCTTCATCGACCGAACGTCACCTTTGCCGCCATCCGGGCGGAATGCTCTGTTCGGTTCTGAACGTAGGTCTTCATTGCGAGCGCCCCGCCGTCTTTGTGGCCGAGCCACATTGCAAATGTTGGAACGTCCACGCCAGCTTCCAGGCACGTCGTCGCGAACAGGTGCCGAAGGTTGTAAATCCGTTGATGTGCCAGTCCTAGGCGCTTGCAAGCATTCCGTAAGGCGTCCCTTGGCTTGGTGATCCAGAAGACGCGCCCCACACAAGTGTTACCGGCGCGCATCCGTGCCAGTAGATCCGCCATTGCCGGAATAATCGGAACCTTTCGCGGCTCGCGGTTTTTCGTCCCTTCCTTGCCGCCATAGACGGCAATCACATCTTCCCCGATATGCTCCCACAGCAAATGCTGGATTTCTCCAGGACGCATACCGGAATAGGCCATAAATTCGACAAAATCGGCGCTTTCGGAATTCCTTACGGTTTGCTGTCTCATCGATTCGACCACAGCAAAAAATTGCTCGCGGGTCGGCAATTCCAAGCGGGTGCGTGGAATCTTCACCGGCTTTAATTCGCTGGTCGGATCCGCAATCAACGCGCCTTGCTCACGTGCCAATTTCACCGCGCGCCGCACGAACATCAGCAAATGATTGGCCCTCTGTGGGGAATACGCTTCACACGTCTTTTTCCACCACTCCTCCATGTCACGCGCTGAAAGCCGCGAGAGCGCATCCTCTGGCACGGCAGCAGGCCAGCCAGCCTTCATGCAATCCAGTTCCTCCCGGTAACTTTGCCGCGTTGATTCCTTTAGCGACGGGTCGGCCTCAATGCGTACCCTCAGTACAGCCAAGGCTTCCGCGAGCGTGCTCGGCGCTCCCCCTTTTAGCACGGTCCCGGCGACGGCCCGCAGCGTCCGCAGCATTTCCACCGCATTCCACTTCGCGACGGCAAACTTTTTTGTGTCTAGCGATTTGCGAATGATGCGTCCGCGAATTTTCGCACGCAGGTAATAGGTGCCGCTCGATTTATTCCGCAAGACATACTGTGCAGCCGTCTTTTCCCAAAGCTGGCGCTTGCTCGTTTCGGTTTTTCCGTCCTGTTCACGCGTTGCCATAGCAGGGGCAACTCTGCGGTGGTCAAACGCGGTGGTCAAAAGAAAACATGCGGTCGTCGTAAGTGCTTCGTACTGAGCAATGTTCCCTCCGCAATCACCGTTTACGCACGAGATTATCAATCTGGCGCGCGTGTCGTTCTTTATCCTCACGCTCGTTTGCATTTGCGTCGTGGGCATGCTGACAGTTGCCCTCATGCGCTATC
>FTBG01000382.1_pt1 | contig 13825 bp, 13 predicted proteins | sample 1639311 | NCBI WGS metagenome assembly FTBG01 (sample SAMEA3914864, study PRJEB12502) | metagenome | biome: forest; material: soil | place: USA | collected 2012-03-12 | depth 0.3 m | reverse complement strand
CGGCTATTCCTTTGACCACCGCCAGTTGCTCCGGACCAAAGAGCTCGTCGCAATCCAGCGTTATTTTTCCGAAAACCTCATCGCCTAAGAAAATCGGTATATCGATCCAAATGTGTTTTTTTTGTTTTCGAAACGCTTCAATTCTGTGACGCTCGGGGTGCATCAAAAATTGTTTCGGGTCGCGATTGAAGAGCGGTTCCTTTATATTAAAAAATTCTAGGCCGAGCGAGGTTATTCCTTTTCCCGTAGGCGGATAATCGTCGAGCAAATCCGGGAAGTAGCCAAACGTAATAATGGCGCCGCCGAGTTGAGTGTCGCTCCTAGGTTGGAAGCATTTCCAACTTTCAAGTTCAGCCTCGGGACCGCCGTTTTTTAAGCAAAGATCATTTGTCAATGCCCGGAATTTTGGCACGCGATCGGGATCATCAAGGTCGAAGGCGTCAATTGGTTTTAAAAACTCAACCCTATCGTGGCCGTCGGAAATCACTTGTTTTCTATATAAACGCCCTGCGCGGACATGATGCGGGGCAAGTATCTCTCCTAATTCAACAAGAAATCGAGTGCGGTCATCACATACGCGCATTAATCTTTCTGCTGCCTCAGCAAAGCGGAATTCGTTTCGGAGGGACTGAAATGAAACAACGGCTCCACCGCGGTGCTGACGCCAGGTGAATGGGGAAAAATGGATTCGCTGCTGTCCCGAATTCCCTTTTTTGCTCCCGTCTCTAAATAGCGAGAGCCTCCTGCCATTTTCTAACACCTCAGTTTCGAGCGTCTGATTGAAACTTGGGAGAGGCTCATGGGGGAGAAATGTGTCCAACGGTTGTAAGCCAGGTGAAAAAATACGCTCAAGGTCCAAGATTTCCAATGCCAGCCGAGAAAGAAACATCAAGGAGCACCGGGCGTCGAAGACGGCAACTGGAACTGAAAGTTCTTCTAAAGTACACAGGAGAAGATTTATGCGTTCGCTTTCAGCGATTAATGACGCGAGTTTTGCTGCGAAAGCCAATAGGTCATCCTGCTCAGCGTGGGTAGGGACCGTGTCGTCTAGGCGCTCGATATGGATGGTGCCGATACAGTAGGTGCCGTTGCTGCTGAGAATTGGCAAAACGACGAATGCTCGTATTTCTGCAGCCTGGATGAGTGTTATGTTTACCGTGACCCTATTGAAGCCGATAGGCACCTTTGCGGTGTCACGGACTCGGATTGGGATTTTTCTCAGTACGCACGCGGGCTGGATATCTATTTCGTTGTCGTCGCGATCGACCTCATTCAGCCAGAAATTTGTAGCTCGCGCTAAATCGACAGGCGGTGTTTTCCCCAATGCAAATTCGAGAGCCTCTCCTTTTATCGATCGCCGTCGTGTATCAACAAGTGAAATAAGAACGCGCTTATACGGGAAAGATGCGAGCAATTGACGTGCGACATCGCCGAGAATCGCGCCAGCATTGACGGGGGTTCGATGTAACTGCTGAAAGCTATCTCCGATTATGCGGGCGAAATGTCCGCGACTTTCGAGTTGGAAGCGGTGAGCCGCAATTTCAGTCAATCGCTGATGGGCAACTGCGAAGCTCTCCAAAAGACGCCGCGCTAATCTATCGTGTTCAGGGCGGCACTGGCCATTAGGCTCCCGTGCAATTAGTGCTTCACGTTCTTCGTCCATTGCTTCTAAGGCAGATTCCTCTGCATTGGACCACGGACGTTGCCGTTGGAGCAGTGCACGAGAACGTCTGAGTATCTGTAAGATAAACGGCCTTTCTTTGGTTGGAAGGTGAAGCCCGGGAGAAAGGCCGCTAACATCGATGTTAAATCCCTCAGATCCAAATGTCGACGAGGCGTGCGACGGATCGATCATCGGTCGCCACGGACGAGTATAGTCTTTTCTCCAAAAGGCAACAGCTGTGTATCCTAATACAAGCCTTAGCGCAGTCGTTAAGGTTCCGCGCAACGCAACAAGTCGTGATTCAAGTGCAGAAGATGGATCTAAAGCGGGATCTTGCGTAACTGCGGATAGGTGATGAATGTCAGCGGCATATGCGTCGACGACGTGACTCAATTCCGCGATATCCTCAGCATCTCTTGGTAGAGACGCCCGTTCGGCGATTGGCACTCGCTCGAAGCATTCACGCGCAATGCGCCATTCACGGTGGAGAGACCAAAGGTGCCCCCACCGACGGGATGTAAAATAGCTATGAGCAAAACGTTCTGCGAGCTTGGAGGACCAGCGAAGTTCTTGCGTAAGTTCATTCCTGACCGCAAGTCCACTTAATTCCAGTGCAGTTGGGGTGGGAGTCTCCGCGCGGGGACTCCCGTCCGCGGCGCGAATAAGCGAGGCTAGGAGATGTAAACTTCGATCTGCATTTGCTTCCAATTGGCGTGGAAGTGCACGGAAGAGATCAAATCCATAGCGACGCAGATGCGCGAACAAACGTTCACTCGTCAAAAAGGATCGCAGATCGTCGGTGGCAGACCGATGCGCATTCTGGAAGCATTCTTCATCAACGGCCCAAAGGATTTGCCGCAACAAATGGAGTTGGCCCCCAGTCTGGTCAAAGAGTTCATCGATGTCCGGGTCGTCGGACTTGACGGCGCAGGCGGTGAAACGCTCGCGGACGATTTGAGAAAAAGTTTGTTTATCAAATCCTTGGAGGACAATGGAAAGGAAGTGCTTAGAGATCTCGGTCGTGCTTGAAAGTAATTCTGGGATACGTGCTTCTCCAGATAGAACGACGGAAAACTGACCGCACGATATTCCTTCTGCAAGTTCAGTCAGAAGCCCAAGCGCCAGCGTTTCCGGAAGATCATCGAAGCTAGCAAGCAGGCAAAACAGGCGGCATGAGTTGGTTCTTGCATAGGAGTGCCAGGCGTCGAGAAAATGGCCTCGAGCCGTTGAAATTGGGGGAATGAAAGCTGGATCGTAATCTGTGATCGCTTTGGCAACTCTTTGACGCAATGAGGTGTTGTCGATCGCCCCGTGAGACTCAAAGTTCATTTGGACGACCGGGCCGATCCCCATTTGCGGAACCGCTTGCCGCGCCTCGGAGGCGATTTTTTGGAGAACATAGCGCTTCCCGGCGTCCCTGGCGCCAAGAAGCGCTACACTCCGTCCTTCTGAGAGAGTTTTGGTGATCTCCTCAAAAAGTTCCTCGCCTATACGGCGATACACGGGGAGCAGCATAGCGATACGGTCAAAGTGGATTCAAATTCGCCGCTAGCTGGCTGTGGACATTTTCAATCGCCGCAAGAAAGGCATTCAGCTGCTTACGAATGTCTGGTTCGCATTCTTCTCGCTTCCACTTGTCAAATGCGGCTTCGAGGCGCAGAAATGGGTCTTCGGCGATGGCGTAACCAGGCGCTCTGAAGGCGGGCGCCGGTGGAAAAGATTCAAATGGATCAAGATTGAATTTATGAAGGAACGTTTTGACGAAAATCATTCTGGCGAAGCCCCACGCAATGCCGAGTTGCAATGCTAGCGTTGCGAGCGCTTTTGCTTGCATTTCCGTCACGTCGTCAAAATTCGAAAGCTCGATGTTTGAAAACCATCGATCCAAGGATTGAAGTGGTACGTCGGCGCGATCGGCGAGCATTTGCAGCCATTCGTTCAGGAATGGTATACGTCGGGGCTCATGGCTGCGCGCAGCGGTTGCCAAGCGCGAGAGCGCATATGCTTCGTTTGCGGCCGCTACGGCTGCATCCTCACACTTTCGGCGAAGTTCGTCTGATGCGACGGCGGGGTGAGCGCTGCTTACGAGGCCGAACAAGTGTTTAAGCCACCCTGGGGGTAAGGCGGCAGGTGATACGTCGTGGTTAGTAGTATTCATGGTGAGCTATTTTAGTGTGTTACGCATCCAACGTTGGAGGCGGGGATCGCTTCTCAGTCTTTGCTGAAGGCGGCGAAGTGCGCGGAAGGCGATAACGCGCGCATGAGTTTCAGTAATGTGCAGGCGCAGGCCTATCTCTGCGAAAGAATGTTGCGGATTTAGAAACCTGAGTCTTAGCACCTGGGCCGCGCGGACATCGAGATTGGCAAGTCCTGCGTTCAGAATATCCTGCAGTTCTGTGCGTGGGTCTGCTTGATCAGAGAATTCAGTAGTTGTCGCCGCGCTTACTAGTCGATCTAAAAAGTAATCTAATGGTTCGGTGGGTAAACCAGAGCGATGCCAATTGACAAGTTCGTTATTTGTTATCACTTGAACCCAGGCCTTGAATTTGAAACTTTCATCCCGCGATCGGAAGTATTTGAGGTTCAAAACAACAGCCGTAACGGTGTTCACCGTAAGGGAGTCGAGATCGGCGCCGCGGACACCTCGTCGAGCCAAGACAGATCGGATCCATGGCACGATCGATTTGGCAAGTTCTTTCGCGGCTTCCTCTCGAATCAGGCCGTCGCCTTGAAGTATCGCAACGGAAAGCCGACTGAGGGCGTCGGGCGAAAGCTCGGCGCGGCTCGGTTCAACGGGATAGCGGCTTATTATTTCTGCAGACATTTCTAGAGGGGGAACGCAGCTGCGTTACAGAGTCGACGGAGGCGCGCCAGTAAAAACTGGAGGCGGGCGGCGCGAAAAGTGCTTGGGTGTCGAAGGGTGGCACGACGTCGGGGTGGGTTTCCGGCATCAGCCGGTTTATAGGCCATCATCTCGGAAATATGGCGCGAGCAGCGCCCGGAGTCGTTTTCGCCACCACGTAAATGCGCCTTCGGTGCTGACTGCTGCCAGCGTATATGGGGTCAACAGGCCCAAAATTTGGGTGAGCGCGATACGTGCGATACGTTCTGCATCCTCGGGTTCCCATCCGTAGTCGAGGACAAGGGTGACTGCTTCCAAGAGCACGAGCTTGAAATACTCTTCAAATGCCTCTTTCTTTCCATGACATATGCCTTCAAAGATATGGAAGAGGCGATGATTTAGGAGGGCGAGGATTTCCGGGTTCATCAGTTTATTCTTTTGGGGGTGAACGTTACAGTGTTACAGGGCAATCCAACTGGAAGTGGGATGGAGGAGGTTGCGTGCGTGGGCCGATTGAGTGGAAGAGATTGCAATTTGTGGGTCTGCAGGGGGGGAACCGGGAGTGGGTGGACGGATGTTCACGAATTTGAAATATGACGGTGGACATTCAAGATTGTAGAACGATTCCGCCGCCGACTGAATATAGGGATAGCCCCTGAATTTTGAGAGCGTGCAGCCGGCGCAGTTGCGAGTCTGCAAAGCGGCTTTCCCTTACAAACGGCGGAAAAAACCCCGACAAAACTGAAAATACACGAGCAATTTGGGATGAGCTTTGGTTTTGTGAAGTGTTCTGTGAGGGCAAGATTTTAATCGAGCCCAGGCTTTGAGGAGATCATTGGAGACGAGCAAATGATCGAAGTATGGCGGAACGCCGCGGAAAGTGCGGCGTTTGGGCAGCCGTGCCCTCAAGACATTTCTCTCTTGTGAGGGGCCGGCGTGAAAACGGTCGGGTTTGGCGGTCTGCCGATTTGAAGGTTGACCTCGGAATCGACCTGTGGTACATCAACTGTGTCTTCTGCGTGGATTTGGCACCCGCATGAGATCAGGTGATGAGTGAGAATGACGACGGAATTTCGCGGTTCAGGAGCTCTTGCTACGGCTTAGGAGTAGAATCCGCTACGAATAGCACTGCGCCCGGTCCGATCACTGCTTTGGTATTCGTGAACCTCGCAATTTGATCCATTACTTCTTTCAAAGGGGCATTTTTCATCGAAAGTCTAATCCTCTTCGAATCAGCCAAGACGTTTTCTCCGCAAAGGAGGCGGGAGTTGGCTCCATTAAAAGTCCGGCAAATTTCGGCTATGGACGCATTGGTGATTTCCACATTGGCGACAATTCCACTCTGCACTTGCTGCTTCTCCTGCATGATGCGTCGCTGAGTGCTTAGAAATTCACTCCGCTGTTCAATAGTATATTTTCCAGCGTCGGGATTGCACCCGGAACGACTGTCGGTCTGTAATTTGCCAGCGAAGTGACGTAACGCAACAAATCCTCGGCAGAGACCTGCTCCAGAGAAAGCGTCAGCCGAGCCCCAAGCGGGCTCACCGAAAGCAGATCATCACGACGAGAGATGGGCGCCAAGCCCGGAATCGTCGGAGTGGCTACGTGGTCAGATTCAAGAATGGGATGCAGCTCCGGAAATATGCAGGCAATCGACACCGGACATTTACGGCAAATAAACTCGAGTGCTTTTTGCAGGGTTACGTCTCGAAATTCGACCTTGGGAAAACCGTCCGCTTTAGCGTCTCTTGAAGTGTCGAAGAGTTTGCGACGCTGCCCGAAGAGCTGACGCTGCGCATGATTCGCTTACAGGTCGCAGCGAAGGGCTTTCGCACGAAAACGGTCGTCCTGGTGACTACGCTCCTTGATGCGACGATCTGTCCGGCCGATAAAGTGCGGGAACTCTATGGCGAGAGATGGCAGGTGGAGATGCACTTTCAACAGATCAAGGCCTTCCTGGCCATGGACGTCCTGCGCTGCAAAAGCCCCGACCTCATCGAGCGAGAGGTCATCATGCATGAAATCGCCTATAACATGGTGCGCAGCCTTACGCAGCGCAGCGCGCACCTGCATCACGTGCCGCTTGCGCGGATCAGTTTCAAGGGCACGCTGGATACTTTGCGACACTGGTCGGGCATTATCGCCGCCGCAGGAAGGAATCCTCGGAAACAACAGAAACTGATCGATTAAATGCTCGCGCTCATTGCCAAAGACCCGGTGCGGGAGCGCCCCGGTCGGAGCGAACCCAGGGCAAAGAAACGGCGGCCAAAAAACTATGCGCTTTGACTAAGCCGCGGCGCAAAACCGGAAATCTTCCGCACCGAAATCGGCCGAGAGCTAAACGTCCCAAACCTTCTCTATCTTAGCGCCATTCAGAACAGACCCAGAGCAGATTCCTTGTGGTTCCGGGTGCCATTGTTCCACGTTGATGGAGAAGAAACAGAGTTTCAGGACTGTGTCGCCGTTCCCAAAGCGCTTCGCTAACTTTGGGAACGAGAGGGGGCGCCCAACGCTGGCTGCGCGCTTCTTTTCTGCCGCAGCTTACGGCAGAATTGGGCTGCTTCCGGCGGTGCCCGTAGATCCTGCCAGAGGCTCTGGCAGATTTATCGTTCTGGAGGGCACGAGCGAGAGTTCCGCGGCAGAGCGGAGCTTGCCACGCAAGAAGTCACCGACTTTGCCGCGCCGGTGATTGTCCTTGATACCAGAGGAGGGGGATTAATGTCCAATGTCCTTTAGAGCTTTCTTGATTTCACTTGCCTTGATGATGAGGCGCTTCGTCGTTCCATCGAAGTAATGCCATTCCGTGATCTCTGTATCGCTGTCGAGGTAATTTACAAGGCTTGGGCAAGGGTGGATCATGTAAATCGTGGCTGTTTCGTCGTTCCAAAGATAGTCCAACGCGCCGTCGGGGATTTCGAAGTTCTGCCCGCTCTGCGTATCGGATAGTCTCGTGTGCACCGGCGCCCGGCCGGTCCTATAACCGGGGACGTTATGGGGAAGTGGTCCCGCAAGATAAAGCAATCCCTTGCCGTGGCTTTTTACCCCCTGCAGCTCTTCGTCGTCTCTTAACGTGAATTCGGTTTCCTGGAGGCGACCGTCTTCGAAAGCCTGCCGAATAACATTTATTTTTCGCTTGCGGGCGAGGTTTTCGAACATTGTCGTGACCCGATCCTTTTGGTTGAATGTCGTCCGGTATCCTGCTCCATCGGTTGCAGTCATGGCCAGCGCGACAAATTCTCTGGGGTACCAGTCACAGTTTGAGCACCTCTGGCATGAGCCGTTGCTCACGTTGAAGATCTCTCCCGACGCGAGATTTACGGAGAAGGCGTTGCCATCTTCGGCGGCTCCATCATGCCAGACCATGGGAAAGTCTTTTGTGCCGCTGCCGCTCCACGTGGCAAGCACTTGCTGCCTTCCCGACTTTGTGACCAGCAGATCCCAGGGAGACCACATGTGGCTGTGGACGCACATGACGGGGATCAAATGCTTAAGCCCGAGGATCGGGAAGAGGGTCAACCCTTCGCCGACATTTCCAATGACCGTCGCCTGCATCTGGCTGCTATCGGTTGAATAACTGCAAAGGGTGAGTTTGTCGCTGAGTTTGTTACTGCCGTGCTCATAGAACGGCGCTTCGATAAGGGTCTCTTCGACGATGATGCCGATTTTTCCGTCGATGAGCGTGAAATCTTTGATTTCTTGATAACGCTTGCGTTCACTGCATGCGGAAAGAAAAGCGGAGACGCAAAGCAGGATGACGCAGAGGATCAGACTTCGACGAAGGCAACGGGTGTAGGGCGGTCGTGGATTGCGCAACATTCGTCAGGGGTGTGGTAAATTAAAGTATGGCGTACCCTTCACGTATATAGTTTGTCGGCGGACCGCAATGGGGGGGGCGGTTCTCCTCATGCACACTCGTCGCCGGAGGAAGGAGGAAGTCAGCTTAGTAAAGGACTTTGACCAGGTGAAGCCCGTTCGCAGGGGCGGCCTGCTCCCATTGGGGATCACGGCCGTTGCGGAGGCGGCTCTCGATCGTGGCGAGATCGTCCCGGCCCTGGGCGACGCGGACGATCGCCCCTGTGAGCATGCGGACCATGCGATAGAGAAATCCCTCTCCTTCAAAGGTCAGGCTGATTAAAGACGCCTTCTTCACGACCGTGATGCGGTGGATGGTGCGCACTGTGTTTCCGGGCGAACTCCGGTTGGCGCCGAATCCGCCGAAGTCGTGGGTCCCCACGAAGATCCCGGCCGTGGCGCGAAGCACGGGAAGGTCGAGTGGCTCCGGCACTCCCCAGACTCGCCCCGCCTCGTGAGGCAGAATCACCGCTCGATTGCGAATGAGATAACGATAGACCTTCCCTCGGGAGGAGAGCCGAGCGTGGAAGTCGCTTCGCACCTGCTTGCAGCCGACGACCCGAAGGGTCGGGGGTAGGTTGAAATTAAGAATCTGTTGCCATTTCTCAACCGAGAAACGAGCTGGCGCCTCGATGTGCGCACTTTGGCCGAGGGCGTGAACCCCGGAATCCGTCCGGCCGGCAGCATGCACAATCACGCGTTCACCAGTGATCCGTTTCAACGCGTCTTCGAGTACATCCTGCACTGCGGTGCCGTTGGGTTGACTCTGCCAGCCGTTAAAGGCGGCGCCGTCATACGCGATCGTGAGCTTCAACTTCATGCGTTGACTAACCTAATCAGTCGCTAGTCTTCTTCACGTGTTCAATCCCGCATTTCACTCATTCCTCCAACCGTGAGCAAACCGTGAAATCTGCAATTTCGAACTTGTATCGATAAATAGATCAAGCCCGGCAAGCACCTCTCACCGAGAGAGAGTGGGCAGAGCTGGATTCGAACCAGCGAAGGCGTAAGCCAGCGGATTTACAGTCCGTATTTTTCCCAGGTAGATGACTTGAAATAGCTATTTTGCAGCGAGTACTTAATGATGTGAAGTATTTTGCAGCTACCGGATCACGGCGGAAAGTTTTCGTCGCGGCGCACTGCATTTTCGCCTTGGGGTTGAATGGAAAGATTTCGACATGAGGATCAACGGTGTCTGGTCCGTACCCTGAGGGCAAGGGTTCGATGACTTTTCGCTGAAGCACATCGACGTGTGATGATGATTTGTACTACGATACTATTGTAGTATCGTAGCACCGTGAAACCGATAATCACCAGAGATCAAGTTTCGACGGCGATCGACTCGCTGAAGGCCACCGGCAAAAAACCGACCCTGGTTGCGATCCATGCAGCACTCGGGAACAAGGGCTCGCTTTCCACCCTCGTGAAGATCAAAGCCGAGATTGATGCAGAGCAAGTCAGACAGCATGACTCGGAAGAGGGCCTCAAAGCTTTTCGCGAAGTATGGGCAGCCGCTGTGGAAGAGGGCCGAAAGCAAAAGGAGTCCGAGTGCGACGAACTTCGGCAGGCGCTTGAGGGGCTTGCATCCGAAAATCAGTCTCTCAGCGGTCAGCAAGCCGCGATCAGCGAGCGTCTCGCGGTTACGGAACAGCAGCGCGATCAATTGCTCTCTGAACTCAGGACTGCCAGCGAGCAGATTACCGCCGCCCGGGCCGCCGGTGAGCAGCACGCTTCACGGCTCGCCGACGCGCTCACGAAGCTTGGCGAAGTTCAGACGGTCCACACGACAGAGATCGGTGCGCTGCGCCAGCAGATTTCCGATGGCAAAGACGAAAATCACCGCCTGGCTCTCGCCTTGGCGCGGGCCGAGGCCAAACTTGAGCATGCAAAGCTTTAGCCGCGACAGTTTGCGCGAAAACAGGGGTTAACCGCGCGCGAACCCGGCTTTGAGATCGTTGGCCTGCTGGACGAACTTCTCTGAGTTCGTCCTCTTCAGCTTCGTCAGGTTGAGAAGTTTCCATTTCACCGCGGGCAATTCGCGAAGGTGCGGGAACGGCATCAGGTTCCATTCCGGCTCTGCAGTGGCGAGCGAAAGTAGGAAGCGTTTGTGGTTGTCGGTGAGAATTTCCATCAGCTCCCGCCGCAACCGCGCGCGTCCCTCAACCAATACTTCAAGCGAGACGGGGGCCGTCGTCATGCCCTGGAACTCGCCGGCGAAAGCCGCCGAGATATCCTTGTCGTTCGAAAACAGGACCTCGTGAATGGGCCGATTGTGCCCGGCGAGGTAGCCGACGAAGCAGTTGGCGGTTTCGGCGGTCAGCCCTCCGTGCCTTTGAACGACGGTGATGTCGAAAAGATCACGCGGATGCTGCCGGTCCAAAGTGGCGACGATCTTGCCACCATAAAGTTCCGGCGCGGCAAGAACCGGAAGGGGGGACGGCAGCGTGAAATGTTTGCGGGCCGCTTCGCTCAACCCCGCCCGAACTACGGGCAAAAGCGTCCCGCGGAAAACGTGATTGACCTCGACCTTCACGAGAATGTCAGCGCGACGGATCAAAAGCTTTGCCTCGTCGCCCGCCTTCGAGCCCACGAGCTTTGTCTCGAAACCGCGCTGGCTCAGTTCCCGGCTGGCTGCCGCGAGGGCGTTGGAGATTTCCGTCAGCGCTTCGGCGCGCTCCTTGGTGTGATCCAAATAAACGAGATCGATGTCGACCGAAAGCCGAGGCATCTCGTGAAGGAAGAGATTGAGGGCGGTCCCGCCTTTCATGGCGAAGCACCCAGGCCGAAAGACCTCGGGTGCGATCTCGAGCAAAAGTCGGACGGTTTCGAGATAAGTCTTTTCCATCAGGGTTTCAGAACCAGCGTTCCGCCGTCGCGCATCCGTGCCGACCATCGGCCTCGATGCGGAGTTGCGTCCAAAGCTTTGCGGGCGAGCGGCGCCCAGCTCATCTCAAGTTCTTCTGCCCATTGCGCGCAAAGCCGAAGGACTTTGCCGCGCGCGCAGTTCCTGAGCAGCGTTTCGAGGACATCGTCGCGCACGGTGAAAAGTCCTTCCATGATATTTCGCGCCTCGTCGACGCCTTGCGACAAGCCGACTTCGGAAAGCAATTCGAGCAGGGCGCGTTCACGCACTGAGACGAGAGGTCCGTCTGCATTTTCCGGCATTGGCTCAAGGCCAAAATCTTTTGGAAGTTCGCTCGTGAAGAGATGCCGCGCCGCGTAGCTGCAAGAAAACAGACTGGTGAACCATTCCGGCAACGGCTTCGAAACGTCCCCAATCAACGTGAGGTGTTCGCGGAACGCAATGTGATGGCGTATGCCGCGCCAATCGAGCGCCGTCTTGCCAGCGACGTGCAAACCGGGAACCGTCCTGGCGAGGAATTTGAGGCAGGCGTCCCTTTGGAGCGTGTCATTCGGGAATGCAAAGACGCCGCGACCCAAGCTCCGCAACCAGCCGGAATTCACGTAATTCCGGGCATGCGACGCCGAAACGCCGAGAGAACGGAGGGCCGGAACGTCAAGCGGTCCCCCGCGACGCACCTCCGTTTGGAGTTTCTTCAATGGATTATGCCTCATTGATACAGCCATAATGCATTATATCTTATTATTTCAAGCAACGCAAGCCCGTCGGAGTCGAAGTCAATCTCAGAGGAGCGGCTTGTTCGATATCCGAGGCGCGAGCCTGCTTCCTGCTTGAAATTCCAGGAGATTTTCGACCAGAAGCCCGTTCTGCCGTGCAACACGCCCATTTCCGCCGAACAGAAATTCCGCTGACACAGAATTGCGCATTCTGTGTCAACGGCAGCAACCGTAGCGCAAAGCGGCACAGCAACAAGCGGATTTGCGGCATTTTCGACGTGACGTTCGGTTGAAGCGGCAGTTTTAGGAGGAATACCGAGACCGGCCAAAACTCCAACCATTGGTTCGAGAAATTGATTGGGGCGAGAATCTCCTGGGTGCCGATGAGGGTCGTCGTGAATGAATAAAGGCCTTGGTCCGTTGGCGAGTTCGGTACGGCAATCGGGAACCTCAGGGGCTTACCAACTTCTCCAATTCATTGCGGTAAACCCGTTCCCCCCAATGGAATTTCAGAGCGGTTCGCCTTAAGAAAGTCTTCGGTGTCGTGGGAAGAGAGGTCGAGAAATTCACCCACCTGCCGCCGCGACAATTGGCCGTTTCTGTAGCCGTGAACCGCGAAAACCTCACGGACGCGCGTTTCGGCGTCAGGGCCGTCCAGCCCAAGACAGCGGGCGAATGCGTCAGGAAGCGCAACCGTGAAGTTCATCGAAGCCTCTATGCCCGAAACAATTCGGTTTTCTGGCGTTCGCCACAGACGCTCGGCGAGTGATCGTTCCTCCTGGCCTTGCACTTCGAGGTAGATGGCAGTCGTTTCGATTCTGGCATGCCCAAGCCACGTCTGGAGCGTGGGAAGCGGCACTTTTACGGCTACACATGCGATGGCGTGCCCGTGACGGAGGCCCTTTGGCATGGCCATTCCACCGATCACATGCGCCGCGTCCATTTTGGACTTGATCATACGGTAACCTGTGGAGCGAGAGAAGCCCCATATCTTCGCCGCAGGGCCCTTTTCCGCGAGCAGTTCACGGAGTAAATCCACAAGCTCGTCGGGCACTGAGACCGACCTGAAGCACCCGCGCTTCCTGCGCTTGAGCGTCTCAAAAACCACAGCCTTGGCTGCGAAATCGACGCGCCCGGCCTGTAAATTCAGCGCCTCCGAAATCCGGCATCCCGTGTAGTAGAGGGTCAGCAGGAACGCTCGTCGCGACGGGTCGGTTTCGGATCGGCTCGCCTTCAGGTAGGCTGTCCGTTCGCTCTCATTCAGGTATTTGCGTTGTCCAGTCCGATCAAACACAAGCGCCTCCCGCGTTAAGGCTGAGACAGAATGCGCAATTCTGTGTCAGCGCCTATTCAAAAATCACTTCAAGCTCGACATTATCCATTAAAATGACTGCCCGCTACAACACTTCAAAAGGACTTGGGACTCCCAAATCGCCAAACCAGCTCTCAAAAGCTTCGGCCATCGCCGCAGTCATATTGGCTTCGCCATTCGCTCCCCTACACGCCGACGAAACATCTGTCGCTCCCGATAAGCGAGAGTTGCAACTACTTACCGGCGAACCTATAATCGCCGGCGGGATTCAGGGGCCGACGCATCCGCAGACACCGATGATGAGCCTCGCAGAGCCGGGCTCCGGTATCATGACCCTAGATTGGTCGGATGCGGCGACCCCAGGTCAAGCAATTACAACGATACCGTCAACGGACACAGTCGATGATAATACCGGCCAGTATTCCGTACATGTGCTAAGCCAAGCTAACAGCTTTTTGGTCAATGGCACCCTGCTTGCGCAGCAGCCAGGAGAACAAGGCCACATCGGGGCCTTCGATCCTGGTCTCTATTATGTCGCACCAATTGATTATGTCTCCGGCATTGCCGTTACACCGTT
>FTBG01000425.1_pt1 | contig 13952 bp, 14 predicted proteins | sample 1639311 | NCBI WGS metagenome assembly FTBG01 (sample SAMEA3914864, study PRJEB12502) | metagenome | biome: forest; material: soil | place: USA | collected 2012-03-12 | depth 0.3 m | reverse complement strand
GAGTGGGGTGCCGCCGCAGAAGTGGACAATGATGTGCCTGAGCGGTTTTATCGATATCTGAGTTCATACAAAAATTCAGTGCAATGGTCAATGTTGCCAAGCGCGTTCGTATATGGTTTCCTGTACAGTTTTTCCCAATTTTCGTTTGAAACGTGCAGCATTGCGCGACATGTAGTGGGCTTTCGGTTGCCCGCCGTAGTAGCGAACGCGGGATTCTTCAGAGTGAAGAATGTGTGTTCCGATATCGGATACATCAATCGTTCGCCCGATCAGCGCGACTGTGGCAAGTGTGTAAAGTATATCGTCATCTGCGTGCCCGTTTGCTCGATACTTAGTGTCATAGCCGCCGATCTCGTAAAATACGTCTCGCTTTACTACCAAAAAGCCCGCGAAACCTCCATCGCGCGGCCAACCTAGATGGAATTCTTTATCATTTAAGTGAGGGAGAAGTCGAAGAGCAAAATCGGAGCGAAGTGCGATATCGGCATCACGGAACACGAGCCAATGGCCGGTGGCTTCTTCGGCTCCAATATTTGGACATAAATGTTGGTTGTATCCAGTTAGACCCAAAGTTTCGACGATTTTGACTGAAGGGCGATTAGTTCGTAGCCACTTGCCCATGTTTGCAGGACAACTCCATATCGATACAATCGTTTCAGAGTCAGTTTGGGCGAGAGAGGTATCGACTGTTTGTATCATGCTTCGAGTCGATCTTTTATGGGCGTTATGATGCTTAGCTTGATCATAGCATCTCCGAAATGGGTCTCGATTGTACGCGTTTCCAGAGATTGCGGTCCAGCTCTTCATGCGCAAATGTTCGCCCATTGGTGCCGGCACAGTTGTGGCATGCTTGCAGAGGTGTTGTTGATTGGAGATATAGTGTTAAAGTCTCTTCTGTTGCGGATGAAAGGATGAGACCGTCGTCGATAGGGGTATCTACCGCCATATTTATATAAGGCGACCGCATGAATCGGTAAAACGCCCGTTTACGATTCCACGGCAGTTGTCTCTTGTTGTGCATTTATTCAAAATTGTCGTGACTTTTTGGTTGTTTTGGTTGCGAATGTAAGAGAATGTTTCTTTGAAAAGTGGCGAGTCGATGATCAAGAGTTTGCTGCGATGTCTTTCTTCGCATTTGATGGGGACTCCAGGATAAAGTGAGATCTGTGCAATGTCGATGGCGTCCCAGAATGATTGATCCATTCGATGTAAGCGAGTTCCATTGGTAACTATGTGAATGGCTTCGACAATGTTGCTCTGCCGGACTGTATTAATAATCTCGATTAGATGCGGGTTGAGTGTAGGCTCGCCTCCCAGGATGCGAATAAAGGATGCGCGAATCCCAAGGCGGTTAATGTGGCGCAGGTCCTCTTTTACGCTACCTACAGAGACGGCCTGGGGTTTTAATAGGGGGCTTGCGTGATTGCATGCGCGACATCGCATGTTGCAGTGGGTGATGACATGTAATTCTAAATACGGAAAATGCATAAAATGTAAAATGTTTCAGTGTGGGCTTATGCGCGACGCGCATCAATGTGTCGTAATATGAGTGAAACGTATCGTGGACACAGAGGTGCGACGCGTGAGTGGCATAACGGAAGGGGCTGAGAAATGTTTTGAAGGATGGCGTTTTTTACTCGCATTTAGAGTTAGGAGCATTCTGCCGGAATGCGATGAAATTTGGTGGCCTTTCGTGAATGATGATTCAAATCCGCTTTGGAAACGTTTTATTTTCCTTGCAATTCAGAACGGATGACAGCGAGGGCGGTCTTCTCGCGCTGACGCAGCTCTTCAGGCGATATTTGGACGACGTTTCGCTTCACCGTGTAGCCTCGTCTCTTTTCCGGTTTTGGCGTTGGAGGCGGCGGCGGCAGGGCTCTCAGGTGTGCGACGAGCTCGTCCGGGTTGAAATACCGGGTTCGGGTTGCAGCCTCCTGGCCAAGGCTGTTCTTTACCGCAGCCTCGATTTTTGCGAGTTTCGCCGCATCTGTGCAGATAACCGCAATTTCGGTGTATCCGGCCTTCAGGCATTTCGAAACATTCCCAACCTCGTGGTCGATGGTTGTGGAAATCGAGATCTCGCACGCGATCTGGTGTGGCGGGCGCTTGAGCAAGATGTTGATGCTGCCGCGCCGGCTGGAAGTCTCCTTTTCCAGGATGGCTCGAAATCCAAGCGCCTCGGCTTCGAGCTTTAACCGCTGCTGTATTGCCTGGTGCTGTGCGCCGCCCCGGCCTAGGTCGGGAAGCTCTCGCGCTGTGCGCGTTTCGGTCGCTTCACTTTCGGAAGCATTGATCGGTTGTATTTCAACAGCCGCGGCTAGTGGGTCGGTAGGCTTCGTGGAGGGAGGGTCTTCTAATGCGCGCGGTTTAGGCGCAATTTCGGCAGGCGAGGAACGGACACTTTCCGCTTCAGCGGCAGGTTCGACTTCCCATGGCGGGGCCTTCTCAGTTGCGTTATTCGGCGCTTTAGTTTTCTTGTTGCGCAACGGCATTTCCTGCTCTTGCCATTTAAGGCGCAGTTCCTCCTCCACTTCAGCGCGCGGTCTCGCGTACCGGGAATGCGACGAATCCGCAGCTGCCCGCCGCCGAGCATCTGCGCCAGATACCTCTTGCGCGAGTGGAACTGCCAGATTTAAGTCGCAGTCGCTGCGCTCCACTCGGCAGATCGCATTGCCCTTCTTGAGACTCTGGAGGTCCGCCGCATCGAAGTCGGAGAAACCAGACTCAAGAGCGCGCGCGTCGCTGTCGCTCACGTGAAATGCGATTCTCGTGCAGGAGTTGGCAAGGACCGAAGCCATTACGTCGCGGTCGGCCTCTAACTGGCGAAACTCCTGGTGCGCAAGCACGAGTCCGAGCCGGTACTTGCGCGCGCCGGAGAGAATCTCAGCCATCGAGGGGGTCAGGAAATTCGGAAACTCGTCTATGTAGCACCAGAAATCTCGCCGCTCGGATTCCGGCACCCGCTGACGGGCCATGGCTGCCTGCTGGATCTTGGAGACGAAGACGGAGCCGAGGAGATATGAGTTCTCCTTGCCGATTTGTCCGTGCGCCAACTTAACCAAGAGTATTCGCCCTCGGTCGAGAATGTCAGAGAAGTCGAGGCGGTTCTCCTTCTGCGCAACCATGAGGCGGATCTGCCTGCGGCCGAGGAACTCGTCGAGCCGCGTAAGCACAGGCCCGATCGACTTGTTGCCTGTGAGCTGCGGGAAGGCGTGCCGCCAGTAGATGTCGATTTCCGGCTCAGAGACCGTTGCCAGGAACCGGTTCCGAAATGAGGCGTCGAGCAAGAAGCGCCGCAGGTCGACAAGCGTCCCGCCTTCTGAGCTTTCGAGGAAGGCGAGGATCGCGTTGCGCAGAACCGAGTTCATCTGGTCGCCCCAGCTCGAAGAGAGCCGGCGAAATGCGGAGACCAAGTCCGAGGCGAGCAGCTCGCGCTCGGCATCGGAATGGGCGGCCAGAATATTGAATGCGACGACGTGGTCCTCGTCTGCAGGATCAACGAGGACCACGTCTTCAAAGCGCTCGGGTGGAATGGAGCCGAGCACGTTCTCTATCAAATCTCCGTGCGGGTCGAGTACGGCAAGGCCTTGGCCATTCTCGATGTCCTGCCGTACCATATTGAGAATGAGCGTCGATTTGCCCGATCCGGATGTGCCGATTAGATGCGTGTGACGCACCCGATGCTCCGTTGAAAGCCAAACCTCCGTTTTCTTGCCGGCGTGGCAGTTTGAACCGAGGCAAACCGATCCTTGATGCAGGACGCTTTCCGGTGCAGGGCGGGTGCGTCTCGTGGCACGCCGCAGCCGGCGCGATATACTTGCCGTGGGCAGAAAGAGCAACGGAATAAACTCGTCTAGGCAAAGCAGCATACCCGAACGCCGGCTTAGCCGTTGCAATAGGTCCGATTCGCGGTCCTGTGGAGGATATTCCTCGGTGGGGAGGGGAGTAAGGTAGTTCGTGCCGCGCTGCGCCAAGCTCGCAAATGGGCTGGCCATCTCCCGCACAATTTCCCAGGCGCGGTCCGGGTTGTCGGCGCACGCAGCGAAACGGTGGCGAACGGCCAGTAGGGGCGAGGAAATCTTGCGCTCGGCACAGGAGGCTAGATCCGGCCGATTTGCGAACAGCGGGCTGCCATCCTTCCGCCTAACTGCGCGGGTGATGGAATCTTCCCACGGGGCAGAGGTCGGCTCGAATAGGAGCTGGTACACGGCGCACTCGCCCTCGTGGAGATCATCAAGAGCTTGGGCGAGGTTCGAAAGAACGCCTCCCCTTGGATCGCCGAGCGGCACTATGAATTCGGCGCCCATGCCGATGTCTGCGATTGCGGTAAAGGCAGCGGCACCTTGCCACACGTTAGAGAGGGTGCCGTGTACGGGGAGGCTTTCGGTGCCGGGAAATGACTGAGAAATTGCAAGGTCCAGTCGTCCTGCGGATCCCGCAGCCATGGCGAACTGCGGGATGATCTCATTTGAAGTGGCGATAATCTCGAAGGCGATCAGCTCTCCTGCCGCGCAGATCCGGCGTAGAAACTCTTCATGCGCGGAAGCCGTGAACGGCTTTAATTTAGGAAGGGTAAGCTGAATCTCGGTGAGTTCACAGGCCTCCCGCAAATTGGGTGACGGTTCCTCCTCGGGTTCATCTTCTTCGCCCGGCGGCGATTCGGCCCCCACCATTCGCGACCACCACCTGCTGATCCGCGTCTCCTGGCGGCCTTCGTCTTGGGCCGGAGGAAGAGAGTAGCCGCTGAAGGGGACAAAGGGCGGCTCGAGAGTGACTGGATGCTGATAAAGGGTGCCGCCGCGGCCTCGGGCTTCCCAGCGCCAGAACTGTTCGCTTATGCGCTCGTCGAGCCAATTCATTTGGCGAGAGTCCTGAGCGCTGCGGCAAGTCGACTGGCGTCCACGGGCACTGGGTCCGTCACATCGACGAAGTTAATGCCCTTTTCGCCGGTGAAGGCGTGCATCTGGCCCTTCACGATTTCCTCTACAACGTGTATGTATAGCGCCCGGCTGTCCTCGCGGTGATACGTTTGGGTGCGGAAAAAAACCTCGTAGATGACTCCGAAGACAGGGAGGCGAAGCAGGAAGTCGTCGAGGCGCCGGAGTTCCAGGGCGACGGCGTTCCGCAGAAATACGGTGAGTGCCATCACGTTAAGGAGGAACATCGCGATTCCCCAGGCCTGGCCGAGGATTGAGAAGTACGCGTAGAATGCCGCCGCCATGACTGCGAGGACCAGGAGCAGCTGCCATACGTACACGACAGGCAGAAATTCCGTAAACCGGCAGGAGAAAAACCATCTTTTCCCGAAAGGCGCCGAGCATACGTCGAAGACCAGCCTCTCCCGCCGCATCCTCAGGTACATCCGCTTTGCCGACAAGATGCCACCTTCTGCGAAGATCTCGCGAGACAGCGCGAGGTCCGGTACGGCGCTTGAGGTCAGATCCTGCTCGATGGCATTGTAAAACTGCTCGGTAGGGATAGAGAAGTCATCGACGACCGCGATCCAAGCCTTATGCACCAGAGAATCCTTGCGACGCCAGAGTCCGAACATATTAGCGCTTCATCCGGATTTCCTGGTGATTGAGGACCGACGACCTTTGCCGGGTGATCTTCGGACCGCCTGGAGTTTCGAGAATTCCAAGCTCCACCTGGGATACTCCGGTAGTGAGCTTTCCGGCTGGAGTTTGGCGCTCGAAGAGGAGCTGATACCTCGCGACGAACGCATTGCCATTAAGGGTCTCAATGGATATTTGCCCTCCCACCCGTTCGCTGATGCGAACGCCTGGCCCGTGGTATTTCGTCTCATCCGACCGGATAAAGTCGCGATCGACCATGCCGTAGTCGAGGTCGTCGATTCGGTCTGCGTAGTCGGATACGAGGCCGTCGATATCCCCTTGGCTTGATTTGGCGTGATGGGCGAAGACGAATTGTTCGATTTGCGCCGAAGTGAGTGAAGGATGCGGTGCTTCTGCCGGCTGAGGATCTGGATTTCGAATCGGCGCTGGCGCTGGCCGCGGGCTTTGAGAGCGAATGATATAGGTGTTTTCGATCCTGGGGGCTCCAGAGCTGGAATCGACGGTTAGGCCAAGCTGCCGATCCAGCGGGGGAAGGCCGGCTTCCACCGTCGAGGCGGGGCTGTCCTGTAGGAGTAGCGTCGACCACCAAGCCGAGTTTCCGGGAAAAGTCACTGGTTTGGGAGACCCCTGGTCCCACCGGTGCGGGTCTGCGGCGACATCGCCCAGTGCGATAGGGTAGTAGCTCTCGCAAATCTGCAATTGCGCGCTTTGGCCATTCCGGGACGTGACGCGCGCGATGGCTTTCACGTTTTGCCTGTCCGGGGCGACCGTCTTTCCGTTGAGCGGGTTGACGATCGGAGCGCAAATGAACGTGCAGAGTTCTTTCCGCTCGATTGCAGTTCGAACTTCTTCGCTCCCCTCTGTAGGCACTTCGACCTTCAAGATTTGGTTGGTTGGTTGCGGTGCCGTTCCGAAGTAGCAGACGGAAACTCGGCTGTCGCTAAAGATGACAGCCTTCGAAAGGTCGGGTGCGACGAGATGCCGGTCTCCCCTTCCGACCGCAAGATTGGGGAAATGCCGCGAGAAACCGGTCTTTAGGTCGGTCATGGCGATTTCCGGAACCGATGTGGCCGACCACGGAGGGCCGGCCGCATCCGGGACCGTATAGGTCTTAACTCTCAACCCAACGTCAAACCGAAAGCCGGTGGTATTGGGCCAATGCGGAGTGCTTTCGATCATATCACGCCGTGCCTGGTTTCCGAGCAGCCCATTTCGGAGAGTCGACTCCGCCCACGACGCATAACGAGTCTAGATTGAGAAACCTCGGGGCATTCTGTCCGTTGAAAAAGGCCACTTCGGCGGGCTGCCACCAAAGTGGGGAGCCTGGTGGCAGGCTCTCTCCGCGGGGAATCGGGAGCATGATTACGCTCCCGGACGTGAGGTCGGCGACTCCTGCCTGGCGTTCAGAATGATCGAAAATGCAGAAAATTTTCGTTCCGTCGGTGGACCATGCGAGCGCTGAGGGGATCGATGGAAGCGCGACGGTCCGACAGATTTGACGGGAGTCCAAGCTGTAAACGTCGAGCTGTGCGCCAGAGGATCGAGAGAGGCAGGCGATGCGCTGTCCATCCGGCGCGAGGGCAGCAGGCAAACCAGGCGAGGCATAGGGCAATGGCCATTCACCGACCATTTGGATCATAGCCGCAGAAGCGCCATCGAAATCAGCAGGCTTCCTGTAAACGAAAGGCGGCGGCGTTGCTGCCGGCATGCCGATAGTCACCGGCACTTTATGAGGTGGAGAAAGCACTGGGCTCGGCGCCATGTAAGCCAAAAGCGGTGAGCAGAATGCCGCAAAAGGAAGCAGCCAGAAAATGTCGCCCATTCTTATTCGAAGCGGGCTGTGGGAACGGCTTCTCAAGCGAAGCCGGGCGCGCCCTTCAAAGCTGGCGGAAATCATCCCGAGGAGCGTCGCGGGGAGGATCGTGACGAGTCCGACAGAGGACGTAGGGAGGACCGAAAAAGCGACCTCGCCGCGCACGCCTGATCGCGCGGTCGCGACAATGATCAGCCCGCCTGCCGAAACCAGAGCGCTGATGAGGGCGCTACGCGCGCCAAGTTGAGGGAGACCCAAATTTTCAGGGATGTGCGGGGCAAGAACGCTTCCGACGAACAATCCGGCTGCGATGGCGGAAAAGACCACCGGGAGAATGATTTGGGCAGGCCAGTCCGCTAAAGTGTGGCCCGCAGAAGAGACGACGATGCCACTAAGCCCGGCGACCGCGCCGACCACGAGACACAGAGACTTAACGCTGGGGCGAACGTTTTTCACCGCTATTCCGCTATCGTGCGCGGCAGGCAATCCGAGTCCGGCTGATTTGGCAAGCCCAATCCGGCGCGGCGCTAAGAGTTTTTTCGGCATTGAGCTCGGCCAGCGCTCTCGGCCTCAGCTTCCAGCGGCGAGGGAAGCTCAACATGAGATCCAAGCCGGGCTCTAAGCCCGGGCACGAACCTAAATGTTCCCTCCAGAAGCGGTTAAACGAAAGATGGTTTGATTTCCATGCCGACATGGCGATCGGCCCGCCAAATAGCCACGCTCCAGCACAGGCAGCAATGCGGGCGAGCTGTCTGTTCGGAATTTAGGGGATCGTGCGAGTTCCCAACCTGTGGTATCCTATGGAAGGAAGTTGGTGGCAGGCCGGTGGTGAGTGGGATGAGGAGCGTTCGCTTGAGAGGGTGACCAGACGGTCGCCCGGCAATGCACCTCTACCATTCATCATCGTGATTCACTCAAATGACGACGCGGCGGGCAGTTCTGCTTCGCCTATTCAGAAGTTCGACCTGGGCAGATTGGTGGCGACGCCTGGCGCGCTGCAGGCGCTGCCACCGGACGAAATGCAGGCGGCAATACGGCGCCATGTTGCCGGCGATTGGGGCAGCCTCGACAAGCATGACATGCAAATGAACGAGGCGGCGCTCCGTGTCGGAGGGCGCCTGTTCTCGGTCTATGAATCGAGAGCGGGGGTCCGATTCTACGTCATCACGGAGGCGGACAGGTCGGCCACCACCGTTCTTTTGCCAGAGGAATATTGACTCAAAGGCCGCTTCCGAATGGAAGCGGCCTTTTCAGCTTGGAATAAGTTCGCGTCGGAGCAGAAATTACTATTCGAGTATTACGTGGGGAACGACTTGTAACGTCCTATCCAGCGTAAAGAGGTAAGTTCGGAAGGAATTGCGATACTTGGCCCAAATCAGCGAGATTGGAGTTTTCGTCGGCGAGTCAGCGAAATCGGCCATGATCCGCATGGCTTCCTGATCTGCAGGGCTTGGCTTGCAAGTCCAGGCCAAGTGGCAGTGCCAGTCGCCGACGTAATCGATTTCATTCGCTGATTTGTTGCGGGCAGCGTCGCAGAACTGCTGCGCGTAGATGCCGTCGATTACCACGCTGAGCATTCGCCGCTTGGCCCGCGGCCCGGGATCGGAAGCGTCCACGACCATCAGCGAATCGCCGTCCATTCGACCTACCAAAACGCCGCCTGTTTCCGTTCGACGGTGGCGTTTCATTTCGCCCCGCATTCTGTCTGCCGCGTGCGCACTCACGACTACGCGCCGCATACCCGAGATGTGCCGCAGAAAGGGCAGCTTTTGCGCCTTACGACAGGGAGCATCTCCGAGCGAAGCAGCGGCCCGGAACTGTCCCTTGCTGCCCAGCGGATGTAGTCGGCGGAATAGTGGGGACGGTCAAATCCCGGGAGCAGCGTGTCTACGATCATGGAAGATGCAAGGTTCGCGACGAAGCCGGTATCGTAGGTTGCGCCGGTAAAACTCGGCTGATTGCAGCCCGGAGCGTAGAAGGTCGGGGACAGTTCGGACGGGGGAGGGGCGGAGGCATACTGCTCGTTCCAGCACAGCCAGCAGGCAGTCCTGCCGGGGACAATGCGGACGACCTCTCCGCCCCACGCGCCGTTTGTGACGGAAGCAAACACGGCGGGGACTCCTGTTTCGAACGCAACGTCGTTGACCCACCGGCTCACACCGTGCTTCCCAGTTGTGTCAAGGATGAGGGAAGAATGGGAGAGAGCGGTGTAGATATCGGAGTTGACCTTTCCATCGTAGCTCGCACCAACAAAATATTGGGACCGTCCAGCCAAAGACTCCGGGTTTATGTCGGCAAGGCGGTTCATCATGGCATGAACCTTGAGGACCCCAAATGAGGAGATGCCGAGCTCATGACGGACGGAGTTGTAAGGCTCATGGGTGTCACCATCGAGGAGGACAAATTTCTTCACGCCGGACGCGGCTAGATTGACGGCAATTTTAGATCCAAGGCATCCGCAGCCGACAAGGGCGACTGTCGCGTCTCGAAGCGGAGCAAGCGCGGGGATGCGGGCTTGCCGCTCGGTCTCACGGTATGGGTACGCCCTGATCCATTCGATGTTTCGCCGGTGGTCGACGCGGGCAAACACCCACGCCACCCTGGCGTGAGAGGCTTGGCCGGATTGCTCCTCGAAAAGCACGGCAAACCAGTAGTTTGGGTTTTTCGTTGATTTTGTGCTCTGTGGTATATGGCGGAGAACGCAGTCTCTTAGATCGCCGAGTGTGGGCGTCCCTTTAAGGCAGAGTACTGTTGCGCCGTAGCACTGACTGCCGGAAAGAGCTCGCGTATAGGCGACTGGGATGGAAACCTGCCGATGATCGATTTTGACACCCGCCACAACACCGCGCGCAAACGCGTAAGGTTCGCTGTGTTCTGAGTAAAGTATGGAGAGCTGTACCTTCCTCGTCACTGCGGTCGGAAGGTCGATGTCTGAAACTCCGGGCGGGACCAGAATGCTCGAGTAAGGTTTGTAAGGCAGCATATCCGAGATCGGCTCTGGCACCGCGTCGTCTTCAGCGAGCGCCGATTCTGGGCCAAATGCTTTGAGGAGCGCCTCGGCTTCACCCAGCACGTCGCTCGAGCTAAGCCCGGCGTGCCATCTTGCGTTCTGCGGACCAAAGAGACATAACTCGCGCGTATCAAGGCTGTGGTGGCGTCGAAGAAGCGGAGCCTCGTGAGTGTCGAATACGCGAGGCGGGAGCGAAGGAAACGCATCTGGAAATGAAATCCTTAGCAGTCGCGAGGAGTCGACCGGGAGCGCGCCGACAAACTCAACCGCTTTGGCACGGCCGAGGATTTCCTCATCCAAAGCGAAGCCGCGCTCACCGAGCAGGCTCTGCTCCTCTCGGAATCGCTCGGGGTACTTCTCGAACCAGGGCTGATATTGCTGAGGCATCAGCCGTGTCGGCGATCGGGTTGGGGTTTCCGATCATCCTTATCGCGCCTCGGCGGAGGAGCGGGAACGGGGCAGCGCATGAGTTCATCGAGGTTGTTGTCCTTGACATGATCCGGATGTGACCGGATATGGAAGCCATTGCACTTGTGGCAATGATAGCTCTCGACTTCAGTCACTGTGTTGCTGTTTGGCCCCTGCGTGTAGAATGTGGTACCGGCGCGCATCGCGGCTAAGACTTCTTCAAGCGGCCAGCGCCTCTCCACGCATTGCCCGTCTTGACCGGTCCCAACGGCTACGATGTGTTCGTGATGCGCGTGTTGGCCGGCGCCATTGGTTAGCGCTTTTTCTACGCAGATGATTCTATGTTTAGGCATGGTATGAAAAATTTTGATCAGCTAAATCGTTCTGTTTGTCGAAGTTCTTCGCTTAAAAAATAAAGAGTTGGCGGGTGTGCTTTAACCCCAGACGGCGAGCCTCCAGCGGATACTCCCTTGGGCGGCAGCGTGTTGGTGGTGGTTCTGCGGCGGCAACGGATGGTGCGATGCCGAGGTGCATTCCTGTCCGCACCCCTCGCCGCGATAGATTCCAGAAAAGGGAGTTAAAGAGCCCGGCTCATGCAACGAGTCGAATTTTGGATCGTTGCTCTGCGTCAGGAATTGTGGATATTTGTAGAATATGGGCATATGCAGAGTCGTTAAGTTGGTGAAGCGTTGGCGAATTGCGAGTGCGGAAAGGAGCGACAGAGACTCAAGAGCGATCAAACCCGAGGAGCCGCCTTGTGTAGGCGCCACCCGCGGAATGAAGCATCTCCTTCCATGTGGCGAACCGGGATTCGCGCGCAATAAAGGCGTCCCATTCGAGGTCGGGAATCGCCTCGAAATCTTCCTTGGACGAAACCTTGAAACCGCTCGCACTGCACAGCTCCTGGAAGGATGAGAAGCGGGTGCATCCTCTGAGGAAAGCCGGAGTCAGGAGCTCGGACATGGGAATCTCCTTCCCGTCGAGTTCTTGAGCTTTCCGCTCCAGATCGCGCAGCTTGCGCTGCATTTCGTCGATTCCGGTAATCTTAAGCATGTGTGTATTAGTGGTTAGTAGCGTCGGCGTGCGGTGATTCTCCGTGGTGGTTTTTGAAACATTGGCGTGGAATAGTTTCTTAAAAGAAACCGATCAAGCGAAAAAAGTTGCTTTTAGGAAACTTTCCCCGATATGACGTGTGCATGACCTCTGTCGGCGGACGCATCCGTTCCATGCGCCTAGAGCGCCAGATTACCCTCCAAGAACTCGCCGAGAAAACAGGACTCTCCAAGGGGCTCCTGTCAAAGCTCGAGAACGGCGTCGAGTCCAATCCGTCGCTGTCCACGGTTCACAAGATCGCCGAGGGCCTCGATCTGACTCTCAGTGACCTTCTCGATTCGGGCAAGATCCAGGCTCGGCGATACGTGCCGGATGAACCTCCGTTCTGGCTCGAATCGCTCGTCGCGTCGCTTGAGCGAGAGGGAAAAGTACTCGATGACGACGTGCTGCAGGCGCTGTACGTTTTGCAGAGTCGAAAGGGAAAGGGGCAATCGGACGCTTCTGCGTGGCTTTTCATGTATAAAAGCCTTGAACTCAGCTTCGCAAGAGGCACTAAATGATCACGGATTAACTTTGGCCCCCCTGCCCAAGTAAGCGTAAGCGCGGGAAGCTGGATTGGTCCAGATACGAATGAACCGTGACAAGTCGTCCTCCCCTGCCGGTGCAAAAATATCTAGAAGTGCGAAAAAGGCCGCGGTTGCGGGGCACCGGTCGATCGCGGCCCTGATGAGGGAAGCCCTTCCGGGCGAGTCTGCCGAAGACGTCATTAGGAGGAAGTGCCGGGCGATGGTCGCGCTTGGAAAATCCTTCGGCTGGGATGGGCCGCCCTTCGACCCGGAGATTCTGGCCGGGCTTCACGGAATCAGAGTGGAGCCTTCGCTGGATGAGTTCGAAGGCGACGGGAGAATTTTTCCCCGACGTGGGAAAGTTGTAATCCAGTACCGCGCCGGGCGGATGGTGGAGCGCCAGCGGTTCACGATCTGCCATGAGCTTGCCCATACCTGCTTTCCGGACGTCTACGAGTTCGTGAGGTCCCACAGCGCATCGAGCGAAGATGATCCGGCGCATCGCGAATTCGAGCACTTGTGCGATTTCGGCGCCTCCGAGCTGCTTTTCCCCCATGAACCGTTCCTGCAGCACCTCGGTTCTGCTGCCGTCTGCATGCGGCATGCGACCGGCTTGGCTTCGCAGTTCGTCGCTTCTACGGATGCGACGCTCAAGAGAATCATGGACATGACCGCCCACTCGTGTGCGGCCGTATTTCTCACGGACGGAGCTTTCAAGGAATTTCCCGTCGCAAGAGGTCAAATGCGCGTTCGGTGGATGTGGAAAAGCAAGAGCTTTAAGGGCTTCCTGAAGCAAGGGACGCTTTTGCCTCGGGGGATATGCATTCCGGGAAGCTGTTCGGAGAAAGCGGATTCATTTCCCAAGGGGCGTCAGACATGGTGGATCAATGGCCGGCCCTTTTCATGGTACGTTGAACCGCTGGCGCTGCCGGCGATTCCCGGCAGCCCCGAATACCCCCGAGTGGTTGCGCTGCTGCATTCAAGGAAGCCGTGAAGCGATCCGAGTGATTTCCAGAGAGGTTTAAGATCTGGATCCACGATCGCTCTTGAACGAAGATCGGGACAAGTTCGAAAGCGCGATTCAATTTCCCGGTCACCGTCTGTAGATCCGCAGCGAGGCAGAGGAGAAGGCGAGTGTGTCAGCCGGTCCCATCACTGCCGATTGGGATATGGAACATTTAGAAAACGCCTTCCGTGAAGAATAAGTGAGCGCCGAGACGGTTCGAGTACATTCGGACCGAGATGGCAGATGTCGCTCGGTTCCAGCACTCCTGGTGTGATTCCCGTCTTCCAAATTGCGCGTGCAAGCGCAAGTTGATCTGGTCCCGGGCCAAACTTCTCCCACTCCATTCGCCAAGTCTCGAAGAGTTGGGTGGCGATTTGACTTGAGCGCCATAATATTGCAGCGCTACTAAAGTAAGGAAATTCGTCAGGCAAGGTTTCCGTCTCAGTCAATTGTGCTCCAGCATAATCGCGAAACCATTTTTCAGACCGCAGGGATCCAAACGTGGAGCGGATATCGATGG
>FTBG01000594.1_pt1 | contig 14001 bp, 10 predicted proteins | sample 1639311 | NCBI WGS metagenome assembly FTBG01 (sample SAMEA3914864, study PRJEB12502) | metagenome | biome: forest; material: soil | place: USA | collected 2012-03-12 | depth 0.3 m | reverse complement strand
GTCGTAGAGGTCCTGGAGGAATTTGTTAAGCGCCTCCTGATTGCGCAAGGGCAGGCCGATGGCGAGGTTCAGCCGGCGAGTGGGATCAAGCCGATCCAGCGGAGTGAGCTGGCGAGCCGCGGCAGGGATGTGAGTGGAGAGCGTCTGCCGATCCGCGGCAAAACTCACGCCGGGCCAAAGAAGGAGGAGCGCGGCCAAAAGGAAAGTCGCCGCCAGAAAGCGCGGCGGGCCATGCGTGGAACGATTCATGGACGGGGCAGAGATTTTGGGAAGGAAGGGTTTAGCCGCTATGAAGCGCGGAGAGACGGGAAGGGTGGAAGTGGTGGGAAATCGGTAAATGCAGCCTGAGTCATGCCACGGATGCGGCAACAAGACGCGCAAAAACGTACGACAGACTGGTGGATCCCTTCAATACGTCTGATTCCTGACTTATTTGTCTGAATTTTTTTGAGGAAATACCCGAGTTTTTCCTTGCCGAATCACTCACTCAGCGGGTTGCGAAAAGAGTTTTGACATCCTGGGCGCTGGGTGTTAGTGAACCCTTAGTCACACCGCTTGGGCAAGCCAGAACCGGGCTCGTTTTTTTGTGAGTCTGGCGATCCTTCTCCGATGGCGGCGCGGTAAATTGTTCCCCAGAAGATCGTAGTAATCGTCAGGAGGTCATTCGATATGAAGACGAATCTGTCCAGATCCATCGTCGGCGTACTATTCATTGCGTTGACGGCATCGGTTTCCAGCGGCGTCCCCGCCACAAAGGCGAAGAGTCCACCTCCGGCAACCAGTGCGGTTGAGCCGGCGGCCAAGGACAAGACAACGAAGTTTCCCTTTCACGGCAAACTAAGCGCCGTGGACGTGGGGGCGAAGACCTTTACGCTGGAAGGAAAGACGCCGCGCGTTTTTCACGTGATCGAACAGACGAAGATCATGAAAAACGGGCAGGTGGCGACTCTGCCGGACGCCAAAGCGGGTGAAGATGTCGGTGGGTACACAGAGAAGGCGGCGGATGGCACGTTGACGGCGCTTTCGGTGCGATTCGGGCCGAAGCCGGAAAAAGAAGGTGCAGCGCCGGCGCCCGCGGAGGCGGCCACGCCAGCGGCGGAACCGGCGACACCCAAGCCAAAAGCGAAGCGCGGAAAGAAAGCAGACACGCCCGCCCCGGCAGCGGCCACGCCAGCGGCGGGACAGTGAGCCGTCGTTTCACAAATTTTCCCCATTTGCAGGTACCTCTCCCCCCTCCCATGAAACACCAAATCCTCGCCGCACTGGCGCTCGCTTCCTTTGTCCTGATTCCCTCGTCGCGTGCCGCCGACGCGAAAACCTATCAAGTAACAGGTCCCATTTTGGAGCTGACGGACACCATGATCGCTGTCCAAAAAGGAAAGGATCGCTGGGAGATCGCTCGCGATGCAAATTCGAAAGTGACCGGGGAATTGAAGGTGGGAGCAAAAGTAACCATCACCTATACGATGTCGGCGACTGGCATCGAGGTGAAGCCGGACAAAGCGGCGGCGAAGGAAAAGAAATAGGCTCGATTCGGGAGCGAGGAGCAGACAGGTAACAATTTCAAAGGATGAAGGCTGGAGCGCAGAGAATGGCTCGTCATTCCCTGGCGATCCGGCTTCTGCTGACGTACGCTCGCGGCAAGGGCCGGAGCGGAATTAACCAACCACGGAGACAACAAAAGTTATGGGCATCCTATCTTGGATTCTATTGGGCCTCGTCGCCGGGGCGCTCGCCAAATTCATCATGCCGGGGAAAGATCCCGGCGGATTTATCGTGACCATTCTCATCGGGATCGCCGGAGCCATCGTCGGTGGTTTCCTGGGCAGTTTCATGGGGCTTGGTGCAGTCCAATCCTTCGACCTGGGCGGTATTTTCATCGCCACCGCCGGGTCGCTGCTCCTGCTGATCCTGTACCGGATCGTAAAGAGCAGAACCGCAACTCCACACTCCTAACATTATGGGATTACTCGATACTCTTCTCGGGAGCGCCACTGGCGGCACGGCGACCCTGAACGAACAGCATCCGCTCGCGGGTGCGCTTGGTATGCTTTTACAGCAAAATGGCGGAATGGAAGGGCTCATGGCCAAGTTTTCCCAAGGCGGACTCGGCGGGGCCTTTGCGTCGTGGGTAGGCACGGGTCAAAATCAACCCATTTCCGCGGCGCAGATTCAGAGTGTGCTGGGATCCGAACAAGTGCAGGCGATGGCGGCAAAGATGGGTGTGGATCCCTCGCAGGCATCGGCATTTCTGGCGGAACATCTGCCGAGGATCGTCGATAAACTTACGCCGACGGGCCAGGTCGATCCCACGGCAAACCATCAACAAGGGCTGATGGCATTGCTGCCGTCGCTCCTCGAAAGCCTGAGTACGCACAAGTAAGCCACGGGACGATTCATAGAATTGCAAGGCTGCCGGCCATCAGCGCGGGCAGCCTTGTTTATGTTTTCTGCCGCGCGGGCTGGCTTTTCTATTTCTCCACGGGCAGCGGAGGCACGGGGACAAGCTTAATATAGTCGAGCGCAATCGCGTAGCTCGTGCTGTTGGGGTTTTTGCCGACGGCCTTAAATTGGAATAGTTTGTCGCCGTCGGTGTGCGGATCCCATCTTCCCACATCCACCTCAGTGCATGCGGGAGAAGGCGTATATTCGTCGTAATCTTTTGCCAGACTCAAAACATAAGCGGGCGCTCCTTCGCGACCGATGGCCATCCGCCAGATTCCCCTCGCGGGTCCATTGTTAACTCCGACTTTCACCTCATAACTCCCGGCGACCACCTGGGGCACCGTGTAGGTTACGATATCTCCTTCGGCAGTGGCGTTCAATATTGTGCCTGCGCTTTTGCTAAAATCAGCCCCTCCCAGGATGTGATGTTCCTTTCCCGAAGTAACCGCGGTGAGCGACTCTGTCTCGAGTTGCCGGACATCTCCTAAATGGGTTTCCGGATTCGTGGAATCTGGGGCCGCCGCTTTGATATCCGGACCGACGGGTGAGGTGACGGGGTGTGGCTCAATTGCCGGTGGCTCTGGCCGTATTTCGGCCACCGGGAGAGGTGTCGATTCAAGATGACGTCCGCTGCCGGAGGTGGATTCGATTCTCGCGGTTCTGTAGTGAAATGCGGCAATGCTTCCCAATACCAAGGCTAGCATGATGAATGCGGCGGTCGCTTTCATAGCCCTCCTTTTGCCGTCGGAGTCAGGTCGGCCCCTCGGCGCCGCTTCCATCCGCTTCGACTGCGGCTTCAAAGTAACACCATTGCTGGCCTTTTCCCGCACGTATTGCAGTTGCGTGATGAGTTCTTCGTAGCTTTGAAATCGCTCCGTAGGATTGTTTTCCAGGCAGTGCTTGATCAAAGAAGCCGTGGCCCCAGAGATCTCTGGCGCCCGCGTTTGAATGTTCGGCGCGGGCTGTGGCCTCTGGGTTCGGATCACCATCATCACGGTGGTCGTGTCCAAAGGCGGCGCGCCCGCGAGGCAGTGAAAAAGCGTGCAGCCTACGCTATAGAGATCGCTGCGGACGTCCTCTCCCTGTCTCAATAATTTTTCCGGAGCAATATAGTCTGGCGTGCCCCAGATGTCGTCCTCGTTGCCTTTTGCTTGGTCAAGGGGCAGAGCCAATCCGAAATCGGAAACTTTGAGCGTTTCCTGATCGGCGAAGAGCATGTTTCCCGGCTTCACATCACGATGAAGCAAGCCGCGTGCGTAGGCCGCTTGCAGTCCCTCTGCGAGCTGAATGCCTAGGGATAGCACCTGAGCCTCAGGTAATCGTCCCTGGCGTCTGATCCGCTCGGCCAGCGAACCTCCAGTGACAATTTCCATCGCGATATAGTAAAAGCCGTTTTGGCGTCCCGTGGAGTACACTTTCACGACATGGGGATGGCTGATCGATGCCGTGATCAGCGCCTCTCTTTCCAATCCTTCGAGATAAGCCGGATCGCGCGTATGTTCGTTGCGCAGGAGCTTGAGCGCCACATCGCGTTCCAAGGTTTGATCAAAGGCGCGATACACGGTTCCAGCTCCGCCTTGGCCCAATACGCTCAAGAGCACGAAATGGTGAAAGCTCATGAGTACCTTGATCAAGGCGCCGCAGCTCGGACAGGTCGTCTCGGTCAAAGGACGGCATCCGGAGACGTCCAGTAAAGCCCCGCACTTGGGACAGAGCTCGAGGACCGCATCGCGCTCCCGCATGTCGCTGACTGCCTTTTCGTATTCCTCCCGCGGAACCCTTCCGCTGACGATCATGGTCGAGTTCGAGAAATTCTCTTCCATGCGCTTATTTATTATTTGGCGTTCCGGGGTGGTATTTTTGGGCAGCTCCAGCTTTCAAGCGATGACGGCGCGTGGAGCCGGAGAAAGCGGGGTGGGGCATTCCGGCGAGCGAAGCACTTCATATGCCAATTTGCATATTTACTAACATTTGAGATCGACGGCATTCGTTTGATCCGATCACCGTCGATGTCCGCAATCCACGATTCTTAGACTTGGGTGCGTTTGCCTCGCTAGCCCTGCTGCATAGCAAGCATTTCCGCCGCAAACTTTCGTAAGACCGTCTCCTGTTCAAACTGCTCCACCCAGTGCCTCCCCGCTTTTGCATAGCTAGCCAGACTTTCCCCGGATTCCGCCAACCGCTTCAGGGTTTGCGCAAGGTCCTCGGGGCGGCTGGGTAGAACGCATTCGCCACAACCGCTCTCGCGCACGGCGCGTGAAAGTTCGCTATCTTCGTCGGCCACGGCAAGGATGGGCCGAGCCGCGGCCAGGGCCGGCAATAGTTTGCTCGGAAAAAAGGCGCGTCCGCTGGCGGCTTGTTGCGTGATCACGGCGAGATCGGTATCCGCCAGCATTTCGTGGTATTCTTCCTGCGGCAGCAGCGGGAGCATGGTGATGTTTTTCAAGTCACGCGCCTGCGCGGCGATAGCTTCACGTTGCGCGCCATCGCCACAGATCACCACGCGCACGCGCGGATTCTTTAGTATCGCTGCGGCTTTGACCAAGCCGTCGAGCCCTTGCTTTATGCCAATGTTCCCACTGTACACTGCGAGAAAATCTGTCTCGGAAATTCCATGGCGCCGGCGAAACAAACCACGCACGGGCAATTCTTCCAGTGTCACGCCATTGGGAAAAAAAACTAGCTTTTCCTTAGGCACGCCTTTCGCCGCAAAGGCCTCGAGCATCCCGTGGCTGATGCCCGAAACTCTCCACGCCTTTTCATAACTAAACTTCTCGATGGCATATAACAAGCGCGTGAACAATCCTGGTTTGAGCATGCCGAGGCCCAGCGCAGCGTCGGGCTGCAAATCCTGCACGTGAAAAACGGAGCGCGCTCCAAGGATGCGTGACGCCAGCCAAAGCGCCGGACCCAGAAGCAGCGGCGGTGACACCGCGACGATGCAATCCGCGCGCTTCAAGGTGAGCACGCGCAACAACGAGGTCTTCACGAAGGTCGCTTCATGCACCATCCGCTTCCACCGGTTCACCCGGGCGGGCACGTAATGCCAGCAGCGATGCACTTTCACGCCGTCGATTTCATCCGTCCGCCACAGGCGCCCCTGGTCCTCCGGCCGCTTTCTCCACGAAGGATAGTAAGGAAAGGTCGTGACCATTTCCACGTCATGCCCCGCCGCGTGCAGGAATCGGCAAAGCGCCGTATTGCAAGGCCCGATCCCAGTGACTTCAGGCGCGTAATTGATTCCCCAGATGATGAAGCGCACGGATTTGAAGAGAGAGATCGGTGGTGGTTGGAGAGCGAAGCTCGGTTCTCGCAGAAGAAGCTCTCAACTGCCAACTACCAACTGCCAACATGTAAAGGTTTGCTGCGAAATTCCGCGTTCATTTTTGTCACCGACCCTTTCGCCGGGTGTGCACGCAGACTCATTGGCAGTTGGCAGTTGAAATCTGAGGGTTTCTCCTTTTCCCACTTCCCATCGCGCCCGACATAGGCGATGCAGTACACCCCAGTTTTCTTACGGATTTTTATGAATTCACCATTTCGTTTCGATAAAGATGAAGGCGGCGCGGCAGCGATCCCATCCCGGGCTCAAGTACGCGTGGAGGATACTTGGAATCTCACGGTTCTTTACGGCACCCCACAGGCTTGGACCGATGCCTTTGGCGAACTGCAGAAGAGCTATGAAAAAGCGCTCCAATTTCGCGGCAAAGTCGGCGAATCCGCGCAGACACTTTACGACGTTTTGGAGTTCGACAAGGAGCTGAGCGTCCTGATCGAGCGCCTCGGTCACTACGCCTCCCTGCGTTCCTCTGAAGACAGCTCCGACGCGGAAAATCTGGCTCGCGAAGCGCAGTTCGACAACCTGCTCACCCGTATCGGCGAAGCTACCGCTTTCATTTCGCCCGAGATCCAAGCGATTCCCGACGCTGATTTTGATCGCTATCTCACCGATCCCGTCCTCTCGGAATGGCAAATCCCGCTTCGCAAGCTGCGTCGCCTCAAAGCGCACACGCTCAGCGCTTCCGAAGAGCGGTTGCTCGCCCTGAGCTACACCGCGCTGCGTGGCCATACCGAGACCTTTTCGCAACTCACCAATGTCGATATGAAATTCGGCACGATCATCGACGAAAAAGGCGTCGAGCGTCCGCTGTCGCAGAGTGCTTATTCGTCGTTTTTGGTGAAGCGCGACGCCGACCTGCGCAAGCGCGCTTTTCACCAGTTTTACGCGGAGTTTTCCGATCATAAATATACGCTGGCTTCGGCACTCGCTAACTCCGTGAAGGCGGATGTCTTCGAGGCTCGCGCGCGCAATTATCCGAGTGCCCGCGAGGCCGCGCTTTTCCGGGATGATGTGCCGGTCGCGGTGTACGATAATCTCATTGCCACGGTGCGCGCGAATCTGCAGCCGCTCTTCCGTTATTACCAGCTCCGTAAGCGCGTGCTGAAGCTGCCGGAGATTCATCAGTACGATACCTACGTGCCGATCGTGCCGAATTTTGAGACGCATGTTACTTTTGATGAAGCCGTCGAAAAGGTGCTCACGGCTTTGCATCCGCTCGGTGAAGACTACTGCCGCGTGCTCGGCGATGGGCTCCGCTCCGGCCGCTGGTGTGATCGTTATGAAAACAAAGGAAAACGCTCCGGGGCTTTCTCCTCCAGCTCGTACCGGAACCCGCCCTTCATGATGATGAATTACAAGGAGGACGTTTTTTCCGATGTCTATACGCTGGCGCACGAGGCTGGGCACTCTATGCACACGTGGTATGCGCAGGCGGCGCAGCCATTCCAGACCTACGATTACCCGATCTTCCTCGCCGAGGTCGCGAGCACGTTTAATGAGGAGCTGCTCACGCATCATCTCCTCGAGGCGACGACCGATCCGGCGATGCGGGCTTACTTGATCAATCGGCAGATCGATGACATTCGCGGAACGGTTTATCGGCAGACGATGTTTGCCGAGTTTGAAAAAGTGATTCACGCCATGGAAGAGGCCGGGGAGCCGCTGACGCTGGATAGCTTCCAGCAGGCGTACCGTGCGTTACTTGATGCTTATTTCGGCCCGGATTTCGCCATCGATGCCGAGCTGGAACTCGAGTGCCTGCGCATCCCGCACTTCTACAGCGCTTTCTACGTTTACAAATATTCCACCGGCCTCAGCGCTGCGGTGGCTCTTTCCGACCAGGTGCTTGCGGGGGGCAGTGTGGAAAAATATCTCGGGTTCCTGCGTAGTGGTGGTTCGGAATTCCCGATCCCGACGCTGCAGAAGGCCGGGGTGGATATGTCCACGCCGGAGCCGATCGAGCGCACGCTGCGGCTCTTTGCCCGGCGCGTGGAGGAACTGGAAAGTTTGCTGGCTTGACGCGCGCGGCATAAATCCCGCTCAGCTTTTGATCTATTCAAAGTGCAGGAATACGAACGCACCCTTCTCGCCGCCCAAGGCTATCTCGAACTCCGCATGTTCGACGATGCCCTTGCCGAATTGGAATCCATTCCTGCTGAAGTCGCGAAAGATCCGCACGTAGTCGAGCTCCGCATCGTGATCCTCACCCAGGCGCATCGCTGGCCGGAGGCCCTCGATACCAGCCGCGAGCTTTGCCAGCTTCGGCCGGACGCGCCGGCCGGATTCATTCACGTGGCCTTTTGCCTGCACGGAATGGGCCGTTCTGCGGAAGCGCGCGAGACGTTGCTCAGCGGCCCTGTGACCCTGCACAAAGAGGCGACCTTTCACTACAATCTCGCCTGCTACGAATGCGCGCTCGGCAATCTCGACGAAGCCCGCCGTTACCTGGAACGCAGCATCTCCATGGACAAAAAATTCCGGGAGTTTGCCAAGACGGACCCGGATCTGGTACCGCTTCGGAGGTAGGTAGAGTAAGAGAAACTCTCAGATTTCAACTGCCAGCTACCAACTGCCAAACGATTCGGTTGGCGCGGTGCATCTAGGGTCGCGATCTCAGCGTCGTTTTTAGTGGCGTTCCTTGGACGTTGGCACTTGGCCGTTGAAATCCGAGAGTTTCTCCATGTCTCTCCGGTTGCTCCTTCGGCACTTCGTGCCAATTTACCCGCTGCGATGATCCGCCAGTTCGTTTTCCCACCCCTGCGCCTGCTTGACGTTGTGGTTGTGGCGTGCCTTGGACTCAGTGTTGCCGCTTTCGCAAGCCCTGCCACGCCGGATTTTTCCAAGGACGTCAAGCCGCTCCTCGAAAACTACTGCTTCAAGTGCCACGCCAACGGCAAAAAGAAGGGGAACGTTGCTCTCGATGCTTTTCCCTCGCCCGATTCGGCCATCAAAGACCCGAAAACGTGGCAGGCTGTGCTCGACAATGTGCGCAGCGGAGACATGCCGCCCGACGACGAAGACAAGCAGCCCAAGCTCGAGGAGCGGGAAAAAATCAGCCAATGGATCGAGGCCGTGGTCTTTGCCATTGATCCCGATCATCCCGATCCGGGGCGGGTGACCATTCGCCGGCTCAATCGCGTGGAATATAACAATACCATCCGCGATCTGGTCGGCGTGAACTTTGAGCCGGCCGCCGATTTTCCGGCGGATGATTCCGGGTACGGCTTTGACGATATCGGTGATGTGCTTTCCATGCCGCCGGTCCTTTTCGAGCGTTACTTGTCAGCGGCGGAGAAAATCATGAGCACGGCGATTCTCAATGATCACAAACCGCGCGCGCAGACCGTGTTCGTCGATTTGCTGGCGATCAGCGGCGGTCCCGATAAAGGCAACACCGGCACGGCGCGGCGCCTCGATGAGCGGGTTTCCAAAGTGGAAGCGGATTTTCCGGTGGCAGGAAGCTATACCGTGAAGATCGAGGCGCTCGCGCCGAAGATCGGCGGCGATGCCACGCGGTTGGAGCTGAAGCTCGATGACAAAGCGGCGATGACGCCGCCTTTCACGGGCGAGCGCGACATTCCGGTGACCATTCAGTCCACGGTGCCGATCGACAAACCCGGCAAGCACACGCTTTCTTTTCGCGTGGCGAATCCTCTGGACAAGCCGGAGCAGAAAAACGGCAAGCCGGTGAATCGCACCATTACCCTACGCAAGGTGGCGCTGGTTTCGCCGGCACAGCCCGTGAAAGCGCCGGAGACGCAATACCGCATTTTCGCCGCAGGTGCTGGACAGCCTTCGCTGGAAGCATCGGCCCGTGCGGTGATCAATAACTTTGCGGCGCGCGCTTTTCGACGTCCCCTGGCCGCCGCGGAAATCGAGAGGTTTATGTTTATCTACTCGATGGCGCTGAAGAAGGGCGGCAACTTCGAGCAGAGCGTGCAGACCGCGCTGACCGCGGTGCTGGTTTCGCCCTATTTTCTTTTTCGCGGGGAAATGCAGCCGAGCCCCGATAGTCCGAAGACGGCGTACCCTATCGATGAATGGGCGCTGGCTTCGCGGCTTTCCTATTTTCTGTGGAGCACAATGCCCGATGCCGAACTCATTGGCCAGGCCCAGGCCGGCACACTACGCAAGAATCTCGACGCGCAAGTAAAGCGGATGTTGGCCGATCCGAAGGCCGAAGCATTGGTCGATAACTTTGCCGATCAATGGTTGCAGGTGCGCAATCTCGCCCAGGTTCAGCCCGATCCGAAAACTTTCCCTGAATGGGATAAGCTCCTCGGCAAAGCCATGGAAAAAGAGACCGATCTGCTTTTCGAGCACATCATGCATGAGGATCGGCCGGTGACCGATCTCATCGGCGCCGACTATACCTATGTAAACGAACGGCTGGCCAAACTATATGGCATCGATGGAGTGGAAGGGGACGCCTTTGTCAAAGTGAAACTTCCGGCGAATCGTCCCGGCGGCGTGCTTGGTCATGCTTCATTCCTCACGCTCACCTCCAATCCCACGCGCACTTCACCGGTGAAGCGCGGCAAATACGTGCTGGAGAACCTGCTCGGCACCCCGCCGCCACCGCCGCCACCCGATGTCCCCGATCTCAATGACGCCAAGCGCACTGAACTCAAGGGCACGCTGCGGCAGAAAATGGAACTGCATCGCAAGGATCCCATCTGCGCGAGCTGCCATCAGCGCATGGACCCGATCGGTTTCGGTCTGGAGAATTTCGATGGCATTGGCCAATGGCGTGACAAGGAAAGCGGCACGTCGGTGGATGCTTCGGGTACGCTGGTCAGCGGGGAGGAATTCAAAGGGCCGACGGAGCTGCGCCAAATCCTTCTCACGAAAAAGCGCGGCGATTTTCTGCGCTGTGTCGCCGAGAAAATGCTCACCTATGGGCTCGGGCGAGGCCTCGAATATTACGACCGCCCCGCCGTGGATAAAATCGTTGCGGATTTAGAGAAGCACGATATGAAGTTCTCCGTGCTCGTCCGCGCGGTGGTCGATAGCGTGCCCTTCCAGATGCGCCGTGGGGAAGGGGATCACCGCAATTTTAGTGGTGCAAGCGGGAAGGTGGCGGAGAGCAAGAAAGCCAAGTAACACAATCGGCTGAAATAATTGTAACGGCTGTGGCAGGCTCTGCCAGAGCACGGCAGTGTAATGTCTCTGCGATTTGCTTTTCGCCTTTGCTACCCGCGAATTTTTACACCGGCGGTTGAAAGACCATTAACCGCGCGTCCGTTCGCGCTAACTCCTCCTCTTCAGAGCATTTTTGACTAAATAATGTTTCGCCCTCACCGCTTCCAGACTCATCCGTGAATCGACAAACCACATTTTTACTCTTCAGGCGGGCGACAAGCATACCTTTCTTGTAGTCGAGGTTTGTGAAATCTCTCACCACTTCCTCGTCGCTTTTGGGAAAGAAATCCCGTTCAGAGTTCTTGTCGATAGAAACATCGGTGACCAACTGATATAAGCGCCGATATTTTACTAAATAAGCCATTTCCCGAACTCTGGGATGCTCGAATTCTTCCAAAGTCGCAAGCAGTTCGATATCGGTTAAAGGTTTTAAATCCTCCAGCTCAACCTTTTGAGATCGAACCATTTCCACCACCGCGCTTGAAAGCATGACTCTCGCCGCGGTATTTTGCCAGCAATAGTATACCTTTTGGTAAAGCTTGCAGTACAGTCTGGCGAACGCGAGCAAGCTTGGTCTTACGTGAGGTTGGTAACAAAGAATGGTCGAGTCCTTATCGCTAAAAAGGTGTATCGCGCGCAAAATCTCACCGTAGTTGGTCACAAGTTGTTCGAGATCTTTGGAGTCCTGCGCGGATTTTTCCGCGATACTTGCCAAAGTGGTAGCCGCGTCACGCATTACAAAGTCGAGACGATCGATGTCGCATCCAGGATTGCTCAATATTCTTCCGAGCGGGTGTGTTATATCGATGATATTCTGCAGATCATTTCGGCTGACGGCGATATCATTGAGAGCGATATCCAAGTCCGCGAAACATCTTTGAGGGTCAAACATTTGCTTGAAGATTCTTCCCGTGTCATCTTCGTGTCCTTGTCGGTCTCCCAATTCCATCCGCACTAAATCCATCGTATGTCCGTAGGGCCCATGGCCGATATCGTGAATAAGTGCCGCCACGGTGAACGCCAAATGAAGATCGTCACTCTTTTTGGCGCCTGTACTTTCGGCGCGGACACTTTGGAAGGCCTTGTCAGCAAGAAACGCTACACCCAGTGAATGACTGAAGCGATCGTGCGTGGCTCCGTGGTATTTCAGGTTGACGAAAGATAGTTGTCTAATCTGGCGCAGTCGTTGCAATTCACCGGTGTCGACTACTGCCATCACCGACTTTCGTATCGATTCCGAAAATGCGATTGTCCCGTAAACCGGATCTAAGAAGCTGCTGGGCTCACCTGCGTCTGGTGTTGTGATTTTTCGAGCATAGGGGTAGCCTTCAATGTATTGCGGGCCTTTTCGAAGAACATCGCGCTCCTGTGAAGGGAGAATTATCAACGGCTCGTTGGATCTAAGGGCTTGGATGTAAGCCTTGAGGAAAACTTCCGCGGAAACCTTGGCGACTTCGGCGCGCTTCAGGAAATCCGGCCATAATTCCCGTTGAGGCGCCGAATCTACGACAATCAAGTTAGCGTTTTCTTCAACGGCTGAGGAAATGGCGTTTACCAGCTCAATATCTTTGAATGAATACCCGATAAAAATGACGCGGGACGCCTGGGCAAGACTTTCCTTGAGATATTCGTAGGGCGGAAATTTTACCGGTTCGGGCGATGCACCTTCGGGATCAGCGATGTCAAGAAAGCGTCTTATCAATCGGAAGACATTTTTTCCGGAAGATTGATCGTGTTCAAAGAGGAGGTTTGATAGCGCATGAATATTCCGTTTTGCGCCGGCTACTATGGACCACGGACGAGCAAGAGATCCATGCAACTGTTGCACCACACGGGAGGGAGGCAATTTAATTGACCTTAAGTATGAGAAATCTTCGGGGATCTGCGCGAATGTATAGTTCTTGTCAAATTGCTTGTCCTTTTTCTCAGACCGGTCTGTTTTGTCAGGTCGCTTATCTATTTTATCAAACTGCTTATTTAAAGACTCGGCGACGTTTCGAAAAGCTCGGGGAAGCTGAAGATCAAAATTGGTCGTGGCAAAACCACACACGTTTGAACGGTCTAGGAAATACCATCCCGCTAGTAAATAATAAGTGGGGGGAATAGGTTTTGCAGGATTGAAGAGATCAAAAATTCGTTCAGTATAGTCCTCTAATTTTGATGGACTTCGAATTAGTTCTTGCCACACTTGGTCCGGTGTTGGTTCGGAAATTCCAAATTGCTCTTTGAAGCACTTTAAATTTTCTTCAGCGCTCACGTTCCCAAAGTGCGCAGCAAGCAGTTCTTCCCGTAATTGCCATGCCGTCGGAAGTCGAAGCGCCTCCGGGTAGGAGTCAGAGAGTCCGCAGCCTGCGCCTACAAGGATAAACGTTGGCATGTGACATGCTGCCGCGGTCGTAATTCTTCTCACTACATCTTTATAGTCAGACATGAAGGGCGGTTATAGATTGTGACCAAACAGAGTTTTGGTAAAAAACAACAATATTGGAAGCAATATTTTGCTGGATTTTGCACTGAACAGTTAGCTCGAACGGGATCGGGTTTGTTATTTTTATGAACGTCTTCTCTTAAAAGACCCTCCGAAACTGCCGGAACGGAATGGTAGTCAGTTCTTCTGCGCGCGATGCACAGAATCCGAACCAGTCGAGCTCATCGATAATGGAGTAACAAACAAATTCGCAGTGGCTAAGTACGGCGAAGAGCGATTGAATTGGCGCAGTGCGCGTTCGTTTCGGTGGTAAATACGGCGCACAGCGTCTCCCCCTACGCGAAGCCGTAGGTTCCCATTGGCCGGGGAATTTCCTACTCTGCCCTCCAGCCGCCCGCCCCCGGCTTTCCCCAGAACATCTCCCAAACCCCCAAAACATCAAACTCATGACGACCTTCGTCCCTGAGCGCGCGGGCGTGCGCCCGTTCCCCCGTCTGGCCTCACTTCTCATGGCGTGCGCTTTGGCCACGCTTTGTTCGATTCAACCACAATCCCTCGGCGCGGTGGGCGGCGGGTGGATGAATGCCGGCCTGAGCGGTGACTATTTCAACAATACCACTTTCACCGCGCCGCCGAGCTTCAGCCG
>FTBG01000023.1_pt1 | contig 14232 bp, 7 predicted proteins | sample 1639311 | NCBI WGS metagenome assembly FTBG01 (sample SAMEA3914864, study PRJEB12502) | metagenome | biome: forest; material: soil | place: USA | collected 2012-03-12 | depth 0.3 m | reverse complement strand
GTCGAGCGCGTAGGGCATAAACCACGGAAGCCGTCTCCATCCGTCCGTCCCGATGAGCATTGCAATCCTTCCGGCGAAACGTCCGGCAAGCCATCCGACCATGGGCCCAGTGTTATTGCTGGGCATTACGATCATTGGTCAACCTCGGGCGGTTCCGGCCACTCTGGCGGCTCGGCGTGCTCGGGCTCGGGCTCTGGTGCGGTGGCGGGTCCAGGCGGGCGGATGAACTGCAACGGGTAGCGTGCTCCCTTGTTCATCTTCCGATGCGAGAACCGGAATTTCCGGCCTTTGCTGTCAATGAGCTCCCGGCCCCTCCAGCGCTCAAGCTGACGGCCCCAGCGAGACATTCCCTTATTGTCCAAGTCCTTTTCTCCTTTGGTTCCTACGATGCTTTCCAAAAGTCCACGATCCCGCGCTTCCTCCACGAGTTCTTTCCGATCGAATTCGTTGTCCCCCTCGGCGTCACTGGCAATGCGGACAAGTAGTTCCCGCATCTCGTCCTCGTCTTCCGCTCCCCCGGCGCTGATGTCCGCTTTTGCGAGCGGGTCGGAATATCCGGCAAGCTGAACGATAGTCGAGACGATTGACGTGAAATGCTCGAACGAATCCAGCCCTTGCGGCTCCGAGATCGGTAGTCCGGCTTCCGTGAGCTTCTTCCGCATCTCGATTGCGTTTTTCACAATCGCGCAAAAGGCGGCAAGGTACTGCTTCCGCGTCTCCAGCTTCGCGAGGTAGGCGAGGGAAATGATTTTCGAAAACTTCCGGCCTGCAACGTCCCCGGCAAGGAATAGCTCCACCACGAGCGAGCGGCGCATGAGGTCGCGCGATACCTTCAAATCGTTTCCGGTCGCGAAAACCTGCGTGACGTTCGGGACGCGGAATTGATGCGAATTTCCTCCCATGACGCGCGCGGTGTGACTGGATGACGTGACAAAGCGATTCAGCGGCGAGGAAAAGAGGCCGTGGCCTACGTCGTCGAAAAATAGGTACGGCTGCAACGTGTGGGCAACCGTCTCAAGGGTCTTGTCCATCTCCGCATCATCCTTTGGCGTCTTCGTTGTCGATGCGTGACCATAAACGGGCATTAGAGCCATCGCGGCAAGCGTGCTTTTCCCGGTCCCCGGCTGGTTCGCTAGATAGCTGATGATCGGCTTTTGCGTCCCCGGGGCAAACATCGCTTTGCAGTAAGTCCCGACCATCGCGGCAACGTGTACGCTCCACGAGCGATTTTGATTTAGCGGCGGTCGGTTGTCGTCCGGCCAAGCCCACGGGTAATTTTCCCCATCCTGCGTCAAAAACTCGTTGGCGCGCTCCAGCGTCCAATCCATTTTGTACTCTATCAGCGGAACCGTATAAATGCGGCTCTCCGCGTCGTATCCAGGCGAAAGAAACTCAATGTTCCATGGTGAGTCTTCGCGCGAGACCGGAAGGCGCATCGAGTGGACGGCCAAAAGCGGGCGCAAACATTCGCGGAAGATGTCCTGATTTAGAATCAAATCGGCATCTTCCCGGGTCATTGAACTCCGCATCCGTTTATTTCCCTGGCTGCATGTAATGGTTAGGAATTCCTCTACCCATCCGCAAAAGCGGGCGGGCGTCATTGGCTTGGTTGTCCCGGTTTCCTTGTCCACCGTGACCACTTGCTCATGTTGTAGGAAAATGTCTTCCTTGCTGAGTAGCTTTCCCATCTCCAGGGCAAGCGTGCGAATGTTCAAAGACAAATCTACCGTTGGCGCAAATCGAGCTATTCCGGGGAGCTCAATTCCCATTCGCTCCGCGTCGGGCACAAGCTTTCGGAGAACATCGAGCGAGATTTGTACTTTTTCAGACATTGGGTGTTAGATGCGGGGAAAGTGTCGGGTGTAAACGCGCGTTTACTCTGGAAGGGCGGCGCGTGCGCTGGGTGAGCCTCGCTATGCCGAGCCGGGCCTTGGCAACTTCGAGTGGCATCATTCGGCGTCCTCCATCCGCGTCGCGGGCGTGAGCACTTCCGCGAGGCTGTAAAGGTAGTTGAGCAGGCCCGCGAGGTGGATGAGTCGGGCGCCTTTTGCTGCGCCCGGCTTACGGAGACAGACAGTCTTCACCTTCCCCGATTGGAGCGTCTCCCACATTTTCGAGCGGCTAAGGCCTGTCCAAGGACAAAGCGTGCCGGGTCGGGGCAAGCGGATGAATTCCGGCTTCATCGGCACCGTTGCTCCAGCCGGAAGTGCTACAGGTGTGGTGGTATAGTTTGCTGGATATTCGTCCGGTACGCTCTGTTGTTGGCGAGCGGTTGTCGTTGTTTTTGCAATCATGCCTGCGTGCGGTGTCAAATACGCACCAAGGGCACGGGCAGATTTAGTAAACACCCGCGAGCGGGTTTCGCGGACGATGGTCGCGCGGTTATAGTGGAGCGGCGGGGAGAACCGGACTCTTGCGGCGGGGCTTTCTTGATGAAAGGCGTCGATTTGTGCGGTTAGCTTTCGCGAGAGCTTCTGCTATTCTTCGCGCAAGCCCGCGCTCCCTACGATCAATGCTTTCTTGCAAGTAGTCGCAAGGCCGCCCGAGGCCCCATTTGCCGCGAGTCTTCTCCAATTCATGCCGTCCAGGCTCCAGCCATTTCAAAGTCGCATCTCTACCCTCTCCCGGGTCGACGAAGACGCGCTGGCGATGCCGATAAACGCGCGTTTATTAAAAGCGCGGCAATGCGCGTAGTGCGGCTGGGACGTTGTGACGTCGCCATCGGTTCCCACAGCGCCTCGACTTTCTCAGCGTCGCGACGCTTTATGCTGACCGGTTTGCGGACCGCTTCGCTAGTCTTCCTTTCTTGGCTGGCATGCAGACTTGATCTCCGGCGTCGGTAAGATTTTGGCGTCATGCTACTACGAGTCGGAGTTCGCGATCGATGTCTGTCCAAGGCTGGTGGAGATTGAGGGTGAGGGCGCGAATCCGGTGGCCGTGCGTGGTGAATTCCGGGGCGAAATCGCGTTCGACGCGAGGATAGAGCAATATGCCTTCAGCCTTTTCCCATCCGGGCTCATGCGCGCGATGTCGCAGATATGTGAAGAGCTGATAGAGATGCCCGGCGCGTAGCTTCTCGGAGCCGTGGGCGTTCTTGGAAAGTGCCGCCGCGTAGAACTTCGTATCAAGGATAATTGCCCGGCCGGGCCCACTTATGCAGATATCGGTCATCATGCGTGGCACAAGCGCACGGGCATCGGCATTCGGCCCGCTCATCTGCCATTCGATGTGGGGAGCGCTCGTGACCCAGCCTGCTGGCAGTTCGTGAGTATAAAAATTAAACACGAATTTCTCGAACAGGGCGGGCAGTCCATCGCGCACAAAATCCCGGAAGCGGCTTGTGCCACCCGCCGCATCCGGAAGCCAATGCTCATAAACAAACTCGCACACGCGCAGGAGGAAGCCGTAGATGCGATTGTTCCTATGCAATTGTACTCGGCGAAAGTCAGGTGCCCGTAACTCGATCGTAGAGATGGGCGTGAGCCATCTTAGCACATCGCTGACAGCCGCTCGGGCTTTCGGTTCAAGTTCGCCGGTTGCCAGGCGCACAAGCGTCGTTTTTAGAATGCGATTGGGAAGCGTGTCGTATTCAAGTTCGTCCCATGCGCACATCGCTCGACCTTTGCGTAGGAGACTTCGGCGCAGTGTCGATGAGGCGAGCAGCTTGCCTCGCACGCCCGGGAGTTCCCCTTCTCTCGGAAGGTAGCTTCGGTCGAGGCCTCGATGCAGCAAGCGGTGCGTGCCATTCACCAGGACGCGAGCAAAAAGGTTGAGCAGGTCTGGCGAGTCCAGCGCGCCCGTGTCAGCCAGCTCGTTTTTCTCCTCCAGCGCATCCCATGCGTAGCAGAGAAGATAGTAGATATTCGTAATTGGAATCTCCTTGCTCATTACGCGAGCAAAGCGGTCTTCAACTCCTGCACGCGTGCCGGCTTATCGAAGTACTCCTCCAGCAATGGGGCGATTTCCGAATCGATAACGTCTCGATACCAGGCTTCCCAATCTTTCGGTGCGGTCGCGGGGCAAAAGTAGCTGTGTCCGATTCGAAAGCCCGGCCCGAGGTCGCGGTCGGTGCCGATGTCTTCGTTGAGTTGTCCGATGCGAACCGCGATCCGACCTATGAGAGATTCCGGAGCGCCGTGCTTTGCGAGCCATGACCGGAATTCTGGGCGATGCATCGCGGGATCGAGCGTGGCGAAAGCAAAACGGCGGCGCAACGCATAGTCCACCATTGCAAGCGAGCGATCCGCAGTGTTCATCGTCCCAATGACGTGGAGGTTCTCCGGTAGCCAGAATGTTTCCTCTGCGGTATCGGCGTAAGTTAGCGGCATCGCGAATTTTGGGCCACGTTTGTCCGCCTCCAGCAACATCAATAACTCGCCGAAAATCTTGGCGAGGTTGCCGCGGTTGATCTCGTCGATAATGAAAAAGTGCGGACGGTCATCGTGCCGTGCTCGTCGTGCAAAGTCATAAAAGACGCCATTGCGTAGCCGCAGACCGGTGCCGTCTGGTCTGTAGCCTTGGATGAAATCCTCGTATCCGTAGCTGGGGTGAAATTGCACCATGCAAACGCGCGATTCGTCGCGCTCGCCCATGTGGGCGTACGCGAGGCGTCGGGCGACAAAGGTCTTACCAACGCCGGGAGGACCTTGAAGAATGATTCCTTTTTTGCGCGTGAGACGTGAGAGGATCGTGTCGAGTTCCGCCGCGTCCATGAACAGGCCATTAAGGGCATCTGCCTTGGTGAAGACGTTGGATTGCGGTGGCGGCGTAACCGGATTGCGCTCGTCGATCAGGGCGCGGATGACGTCGAATTCGTCTTCGGTCAGCGCGAAAAGACTTCCTTGGTTGTTCTTGATTGGTTCGCACTCGGCAAGGCCCGCAGCGGTTTGCAACTCGACCCAAGTGATCGGTTGCTTGATCTCCTCAAGTTTTTTGAATTCAAATGCTTTTCCGTCGGGCGTGTCGTGGAGCGCCTTGGTGATTTCGCAAATCGCGACGATTTCCTTATCCGGTGTGGTCAGATAGCCGACAAGCAAATCGCCGGGCGCCACCTCGTTGAAGTAGCGAAACTTCTGCCGCTTGTTGCCCTTCTCATTGTAAGCCGTGTAAGTTTGCCTCGAACCGATTGCCAGATCGCGGAAGTCCCAGATTTTCGGGTTAGCGTTTAGCCACCAATACCGCCTTGGACGATCTTCCGCTCCTTCCAACATAGGTTCAGAAAGGGCGAGGTCCAAGTTCGCGATTCGAAGGCGAGCGCGATTCTGTCCTATGTTGTCCGAGCGGGTGAGAGTTTTGGACGGGCACCGCAATTCTTCGGGGACGGTCCAGGAGCCTGTCGCCATCCATTCGACGGTGCGGCGATGCCGCCAGTTGGGAGCCGTTGCTTCGAATCGGTATTCACCCACGATTCGCGCCACGGCGAGGAGTTTACGAAACCCACCGTACACGAACACGATATCTCCCAGCTTCATGCCTCGGCAGAATTGCCAGGCGGCGAATGTCGCGTTCGTTTGAAAGCCTTTCGAGTCAGTTAAATCGGGCCGTAGCTCAAGGATGCGTGCACGGATAGCCGCTTCATCTGGAAAATCGCGAAAATCCTCCATTCCCTCCAACCCAACAGCAATGTCGTTAGTGTTCTTAAAATCCTCCCATGCTTCGTCTCCGCGTCCAGCCCGCATCAGCCAAAATACCCGTCCACCCGCTGGTTCGGATTCGCCGTCGTCTTCGTCATCTGAATCAGCGTCCACATCGGGGCTGGCTACCTGCTTCTCCAGATACGCGGCGCGCGACAGCGTAGGAAAATCCGAGCCCTTCTTTTCGATGCAGGCTTCCAGCCAATGAAAGTAGGCGTCTCCATTCCACACATCTTCCCGTACGCCGCGCCGCTCCATGTAGCCGCGCATCCATTTATCAGCGGGGAGGAATTCGCGGGGATTCAGCCAGAACATCCCGATCGAGAGTTTCACCTCGCCGACAGACCGCTGGTCAAGCAATCGGGTGTAGAGATCGCGATCCACAGTCGTGCGGGTTCCTCCGACGACCTGCCGCGCGAATTCCCAAAGTCGCCCTATGTCTCCGACATCGCGGCGATGTTGCCAGCCGAAGAACCAGAGTTGCTGCGGATTGCCGAGCGGGATGCCGTCGAAGTCCTCCGGTACTGCCGCGGTGAGCTGCCACGCCTCGCGGAGAGCGGCGAGGATCGCCCGGCGCTTCTCCGGCTTGTAGCCTTGCCAGTTGAAGGTGGCGAAGAAAGAGAATGGATCGATCTCCGCGAGCGGAAAGCGATTGCCTTGCGCGTCTTCATCTTCCAGAGAACCAACCTGAAGCCCGCTCCCTGCAAAGTCGCGCAGCAACGCGAGTAATTCGTCCCGCCGGGTTTCAAATTCGAGCAACGTTCGAGCGATCTCTTGGTAGAGCGGAATCCACGTGAACATGGTGGCAGACTAATCGGATCGATGATTAATGCCAACGCTCAGGAGCAGTAGGAGATTGGCGTCGATGGGCCGCTCGTGTCCGCTTGTGAAAGCGCCAGCCGTGGGCTTGAAGCATCTTTGTCTCGAAGGCTGCTTACTGATGCTCCCAGAGTGCACAAAGCGGATGCTAGATAGCCTAACTCCTTCATGCTAGTTTTACGCGGGCGGCCTTCTCGGCGAAGCGGCAGAAAGAATCCGAGCGACGGATGTTTGACCAGTCGGGGATGGCACGCGCGAGAAGCATCGCATGGATACGATCCACATATTTTCGCCCTCTGCCGAGTTCAGTTTCAAAAAGAGAAACGAGTTCGGTTTTCGGTCGCTCGATCTCCGTGTCCGGGTTTTTGAATTCAGGAATTTTTCCGAGTGGGTGCGGGTGTTTGTATATTCCAAGGACGGTTTCGAGTGCTCGTTTGTCTGCCATCAACCAGCATTCGAGTTCCTTCTCGACACATAGGAGGAGCACTTTGCGTTTGTCTACTTTAGCGCCATCGAGTGAGTCGGTTACCCTCTTCTTGTCCTCGTTACGGCACGCTTTTCCTCCCCACGCCGGTTCCAAATCCCACATGATAACAACCCGCGAGCAGTCCTTAAGCAGTTCTGACGCGACTCCTCCACATTCATCCAGCAACCGCTCAGCGTTATCCATGAACTTCGGGACGATTTCAAACTGTGCGTTGAGCTTTCCGAGAAAGTGCGCAACTACCATGTAGTCTGGGCCGTTTCGACCACACTCGAAGATGAATCCGACCTTCTCTTTGTGATGGACTGTGGGTTTCTGGGGCTTGTTTTCCTTCTTCTGCGGCTCGGTTTTCTTCGGCTTCTTTTTCTCCCTCATCTCAGTTCTTGGTAAGTGATCCCATCGTGTAAAGCCGTCCGGGGGCGAACTTGTCGGCCCAGCTTTTTAGCTTTTGCTTGGACGGTCGTCGGAACTCCGGTTCGCCGTTTTCCGCGCGCTCGACCACGACGATTTGCGAGAGGTCGAGTAGGTCAAGTAGGTAGGGGGAATGCGTGGTGACGACCACCTGGCCGCCGCTATGGAGGAAGGAGCGGATCTCCTCCACCACGAGATGGATCGTCCGCGGATCGAGACCGTTCTCGATTTCTTCGATGAAGATCACCGAGGGCGGCTTCGGATGACGGAAGACGGCCAGCAGGCAAAGAATCCGGAGGGTTCCCTGCGAAAGCAGCCAATTGGGCAGATTCCACTTGGAGGCGCCCGCGTCTCTTCGCTTCTGCGGCGCGGTTTCCTCAAGCAGCAAATACACGCTCCGCTCCAGCTCCGACGTGATTGAAGGACGAACGTCGCTCGCATAGGGGAGGACGAAAGCCAGCGTTTCGATGATTCCTGCGAGAGCGCCGGGATCCTGATCTTTGATCGAGTGCAGGTATTCCGCAATGTTGCCACCGTTGCGATCCAGCCGCACGTGATTGGTGCTCCGACGTTGAGGGCGAGGGTAAAGCATCGCGGTCGGTTCGATGCTGAGGAACTGCCAGCCGGAAACCATTTCTCTCAGACGCGGATCGGACACCTCAAACTTTGTGAACACCTTGGATGGCTCGAAGTAATTCAGATGCCCTGGCGTGCTGCTCCAGCCTGGTGGAGGCGGCGCGTCGTACTTGACAAAGAACACGGTGTTTTCGCTTCGGTCGGCGCTCACGGTAAGTCCCGCGGCAAATGGCTTGTCCGAGACGCGTCCCTCCACGTCAAACGCCATTGGATTTGCGCGCTCCAGGATGCCGATCTCCCCTTCCTTCTCGTCGTGGGTCACGGCTTTGCTCCAGGCGTGTTCAAAGCCGCGGAAGGGACGCATGGCTTCGTCGAGACCGTGCAGAACCATCGCTTGCAGGGCTTCGAGACCTTCGATGAGGCTGCTTTTGCCAGAGCCGTTGTTGCCAATGAAAGCGGTGAGGGGTGTGAACTTTACTACGCGGCTGTCGCGTACGGCTTTGAAGTTGCGTAGGCGGGCGCTTTGCAGTGGGAGCGGAGGCTTTTTCATTTCAGTAGCCCTTTAACGGCGTCGCGATAAGCATCTGCGGCGGCGACACGCGCCGAATCGGGGGGGGCAACTTCAGCAAGCACGGTTTTGAACTCTGATTCGGAGAGCCCGTAGAGGTGAGCAACCAATGCATCAATTTCTGCCTCGATGTTCGCCACGAATGCAAGAGGATCTTCTTTCTTCAGTTGCAATATCTTCTCGACGCGTTTGATGATGGGCTTTGCTTTCGATGCGTCTGCATTCGCGACAGGGAAGCGACTAAACCGGGGCCATTGAAGTTCCAGAAAGCCTCCCATCGGAACGCCGAGAAGCTGATGAACCGTCCACTTTCCGACTGTCGAATTAAGGCATGCCAGCAACATCAGTGGAGCTTCGGGAATCATGAACAATTTGTTATTCACCAACATCCCGCTGTCGTCCCATGAATACGCATCCATCCGGTTAATCTCCATATACAAGAGCTTTGGTCGCTCAAACTTCTCCCAATAGGCGCACGATCTAAGTTCCCAGAAAAAGCGACCCTGATCTTGGCGCTTGATGAGTGCGGAGCGAAACTCCTCGAACCATGCATGCACCGCCGGGTAAGTCTCTTCAAAAATGCTCTCCGCCTGTTTTGACGTCTTCGCAACAGACCATGGATGCATTCGGTTTTCCGAAGATTCGATTCTAATAAGATATTGTTCCGCGAAGTTGACCCGCCAGCGTCCGATATCGCGGCCTCGAAGGAATGGCTTCAATATCTCCCGCGAACTCGCGTTCTGGCTGATGAGCTTGTCTCGAATTTCACGACTAACCAAGAATGCATCGTTTAGCCCGGTCTTGATGCCGTAATAAAATTTCCCATCGACGTATTCTGCCAGCGTTTTTCCTGATCGAGAAACTTTGTCCAGGAGATTTCCTAGAGTTGCGCTTTGCAGTCGCCACGCATCCGGCGTGAGTTTGCTTTGAGGAATGTAAAAACTTTTCTCATTGAAAAGCGTGGGCAATTCGTTAAGTGGAGACTCAGGATCCCATCCCAGCACTCGGACCTTCGTGTCAGGCACCTGCTCGTTCCAATTCTCTTTGCGCGCGGGGGAGGAGAGGAGTGCTCCCTTGTTTCGTGTTTCCCGAATCTTGCGAACTAAAATAATGCATGGCTCCACGATAGCAGTGAAGATAGGCGTCTCTCCGAAGTCGATCAGGTCCTTAACCTCCCCAGCGGTTGCAAGGAAACGGCGTAAACGCTCCCCATACGCGGTGCGCAAGAACTTGTTGGACGATATGAAGCTAAGGAAACCTCCGACTCTCAGTAAATCAAAAGAGCGCTCGTAGAAGTAAACGTAGAGATCGGTGCCACCAGTGAAACAGTGATACTGCTCTTTGAGCGTGGGCTTGCTCTCTTTGATGTGCTCCTGCCGCACGTAAGGCGGGTTGCCGATGACGATGTCGAAACCGCTCTCCGTCGGCTTGTCCTGTGGGATGAGCTCGGACTGACCGCGAGCGTCATTGATTAGCGCAAGGTTGCCGCGCAGCGTCGTTGTGGCGGGTTTCGAGAGACGTGCTGCATTGAGTGCGAACATCCATTCGGGATCGAAAAAGTTCGCGAATTCATTCGGCGCATAGGGATCCCATCGGGCGTGTGCAAGGGCCTCCTCGTGTTTTAGAAACTTATTTTTCTCAAGTCGCTTCGCGATGTCGTTGCGGAGTTCAGCATCGCGTTTGCGGAGCCGACGCTTCTCTTTCCAGTGTCGGGCATTGAAGTGTTCATGCCGCACCGACAAGAGTTTTTCGATGATCGGTTTGATTTCCGGGTCGTCGTGAAGACTTCCGCGATGTCTGCGGAGCCCGAAGAGCGTATTGGCTGCGACAAACTTGGTTTCGAGGTTTGGCAGTGGGAGGATGCCGCGGTTTTCGCGCTTCTCGGAAGTCTCCTGATCGACGAGCAGCGAAATGAAAAAGCGGAGCTTTGCGATCTGGACGGCGATGGGATTGATATCCACGCCGTAGATGCAGTTCTCGATGAGGTAGAGCTTGCGGGCGTAGTCGTCCTCGTCGCGCGTGAAGGCTTCCTTCACCGCTTTTTCCGCCGCTTCGCGGCCCACATCGAGCGAACGCACGCGGGCAAGCTGTCGCTCGCGCCAGGCTGCATTGCCGGGGTCGAGTCGGCGGAGCAGGAAGACAAGGCGATGGAGGATGCCCATCGGGAAAGCGCCGGAGCCGCAGGCAGGGTCGAGAATCTTGACTGTGCTGTCGCCAGAATCGATTGCATCGAGCAGTATCGCGGTTTCCGCAACGTTGAACGGATTTTCATCCTCCGCGTAACTGAAAAGCTTTTGCAGCCGCGTCTCGACATCGGTCGCGTCGCCGAGAGCCTCCTTGAAATGTGCGGTGAGCGCTTCGTCCACCATGTATTCCACGACCACGCGCGGGGTGTAGAATGCGCCGGTTTGCTTCCGCGCGGTGGTCTTGGTCTCCTCGTTGAAGGAGGCGAGGAGGTTTTCAAAGACGAGGCCGAGGAGTTCGGGGTCGAGCGCGACTTCCTCCTCGACCGGAGTGTTTTCCGTGACGGTGAATTTGTAGCGATCGAAGATTTCGATTAGCGGGAGAACGGTGACTTGGCTGAAGCGGAGTTCGTTGCCGTAGTCCTTGCGCAGGTCTTCGGGATGCGGTTTGCCGAAGAAGAGGAAGTTCGGGACCTTGGCCTGCTTGTGCGGCTTGGTGGAGAAACCGTCGATGCGGACTTCCTCAATGTCCGGCTCATCTTTGCTCGGCACGATGTCGAGGCACTCGAAGAGGCCGCCATTGAGGAACGGCACGCTGCTGAACAACTCGCGCATCTTCTCGGGGCGAAGCTCGTCCTTGAACCGATAGACGTATTGCTTTCCGTAGTCGTGGCTCTTTCCCTGAAACTCGCCGGCAATAAAGCGGCGTTCATCCATCGGCACGCTGAGGGTGGCGAAGAAGAGATTTTGAAGGATTGCGCGGTAGAACGTGGATTCCTTCGGATCGAGATCGGTGAGGATTTCACGCAGGCGCGCTTCCTGGAAAAATTCGGGGGGGATCAGCCCCTTCTCTTTCAGGAACCAGCAGAAGACGACGCGGGTGATGAGGCGGATGAGGCTAAGGGACTGATACGCCTCGGTGTTTGTGATGTGCGCGGGGCATGGGAACTTCGCGTGCCGTGAGGCCCAGAAGAACCAATTGGCGACATCCAGGTAGAAGCGTTTGTTGAGTTCCGAGCTGTCGAGGGTCTTGGCCCAGGCACGATGGAGGCCGACGAAGTTGGTGAAGCTGTGCCGGTCGTAAAGCGCACCGAGTGAAAGGTCGTGGAGGATTTCGACGTGCGCGCGATGCGGTCTTCTGAGCGCGATGTCTTTGATGACGGTAACCTTCTCGAGGACATCCTTGCTCTCCTCACGTTTGTCCAGGCGGCGGTTGATGACCGCGAGAGTGAGGGTGTCATCATGCACGAACAGCAGCAGCGCGGGCATCGGCAGGAGGCGGTTGACGGCGCGAGTGACGCCGGCCAATTCCGTGCGCGTGTAGGGTTTGCCCTTGCGATCGCCGTGCCGCTTTTCCACCTCCACCAGTCGGATGGCAAAGAAGACGTAGGAATGAATCTCCTGATTCTCGAACCGCTTCGCCGAGTCGAAGAGGCTGAGATTGCCGCCGCGCTGGAGGTCTTCGTCGGTAAGCTGGAAAAGGAACTCAACCTCCTGCCAGTCGTCCCAGTATGCGAGGTCTTCGCTCAGCTTATTCTCACGGTCGAACTGCTGGCGGAAGTCGGCTTTATTGCGCAGGGCAAGCGTACGCGCGCTCTGATATCCGAGGGTTTTCCATAATTCGATCGCCGCCGTGCGTAACGGCTCTGTGCTGAGGGCGCGGAGGCTTTCTTCGATTTGGCGTTTCGTATCGGTCGCGACGGGCATGGGCTATTGACGTTTCCTCGCTGTAGCTTCGGGCGCTTTTTCTGGCAATGCGAGGTAGTAAAACTCGTGGTGCTTGGCGCACTTTGTCGCTTCGGTTGATTTCACTTCTGGGCCTCCTTGATGACGAGCCAGGTGACCAGTTCGAACTCAGAATCCTCGGTCGCCTGTTCCTGCCGGGTCGGAAGAATGGCGTCTCGTGAAAGGAGGAGGTGGCCAACGGCGCGGCGACCGAAGGCGCGGACAATGTCGGTGATGGCCTTTTGCAGGAGGTCGGAATAGACGGCCATATCGCTACCGTGGCCCGTTTCTTCGTCGAAGAGAGTGCAGAGCGCGTCGTAAGGGTTGGATTTTCCGGCGCAGAGGATGCGGTAAAGTTCGAGGATCTGTTTCGGCTGCGCGAAGGTGAATCGAACGTTTCCGTCGTCGCGGATATAGACGAGGAAATAGGGCTGGAGAGGATTTACCGTTTCGCTTCCCTGTGTTTTGCCAGTCTGCTTGAAACAAAAAATGACGCCCGGCGCGATGACCCGGAATTCTGGATCGGGTGGCACTACCGTGTAGAGACCGAAGGGCGCGGCTTCGAGCGCGGCACGGTTGGCTTCGAGGTATTTTAGCAGGTCGAGGCGGAAGTCATCCAGGGTGAACTCGGAGAGAGAAATGCCGTCTTCGTTCAGTTCGTCCATATCGAGGATCTCCTCCTTCAGGCGAAGGAGCTGTTTGTCCCGATACTTGAGATCGTCCTGAATCAACTCTTCAAGGTCATCGGCCTTGAGTACGTTGTCCTCAAATGTGGCGGCGATGTCCACGAGGGCCATCCTGGCTTCGACGCGATGCTTGAGATTGATGTAGTTATTGAGGTCGTCGGTCGGCCAGAAATTGACGAGCTGCACGGAGCGATTGAGGCTCTTGAGACGGTCTATGCGTCCGAAACGCTGGATGATCCGGACGGGATTCCAATGGATGTCGTAATTGATGAGGTAATCGCAGTCCTGGAGGTTCTGGCCTTCGCTGATGCAATCGGTAGCGATGAGTAGGTCGATCTCGCCCGTCTGCGGCATCGCGGACATTTTTCCCCGGTTTTTTGCGATGGGGGAAAAGTTGGTGAGGATGTGATTGAAGTCGGTCGCCTTCGTGTAGCCGCCGGGCTGGTAAGTCGTGCGATTGTCGCCGCTGCCCGTGACGAGCGCGGTGTGAATGCCGAGGTCAGACTGTGCCCATTCGAAAAGCTGCTCGTAGAGATACTGTGCGGTGTCGGCGAAGGCGGTGAAGACCAGCACTTTTCGATTCTGCTGTCCCTCTTTCGTCGTCGTCGGATGCTTCGCTTTTTTCGTGATGAGTGCCTTGAGTTCGGCGAGCTTTGCATCGCGCTCGGGCGTCACGGCTGCAGCGGCATTCAGGAGGATGGTGAGCTGGTCCTTGTCGCGCTTGAGCTCCTTAAGCCAATTCTTGCCCCGGTCCAGCTCCAAATGTTCGAGGCGATATTTGAGTTTTCCTCCAACGAGTTGTGCCGCATCGCGGTCCTCTTCGTCGCCAGTCTCTCCAAGATCCAGCTCAAGCTCGACTGAGTCCGGATTTTGCGTCGGCGCGGCTAAGAAATTGGCAATCTTGCGCTCAAGTCGCTCGATTTTCTTGATGGTGTTTTCCATCGTAATCTCGAACGCCTTGACGGAGCTTTCGAGACGCTTGAGGAAATTTACCCGCATCATGCCGATGAGGTAGTTTTCGCGGGTGGCTTGGGTGAACGGATCGCGCTCTGAGGCCTGGTAGAGAGCCTTGTAGCGCTTATCAACGAACGCGGACGGGCTGAAGAGAGTGAGTTTGTAACCGCTGATCTCCTGATTGAGTTTATCG
>FTBG01000676.1_pt1 | contig 14243 bp, 12 predicted proteins | sample 1639311 | NCBI WGS metagenome assembly FTBG01 (sample SAMEA3914864, study PRJEB12502) | metagenome | biome: forest; material: soil | place: USA | collected 2012-03-12 | depth 0.3 m | reverse complement strand
GGATTGGAATGTCGGCAATCTCCTATGAAGGATATGCCACATTTTTCCTGATGGCTGAGATTGGCATCTTGATGCGTGTGATCTGGGGCGATGGCAGGGCGCGGATCGGTGAACTCGCGGGGCTTTTTGTGGTTGGACTGCTTCAAGGGTCGACCAGCTTTGAATATTTTTTTGTAACGAGCGCCGCTGCGTTGCCGCTTTGGGAGCTGAGGAGATCGGAAAATCAACCAGTGAGATGGAGCGCGCTGTGTTTCGGGATTCTTCTGCCTTTCACGGGTTTTTGCCTTGGGCATTTCCTCCATTTTTTGCAGGTCGTAGGCGAGCTTGGGCTTACCGCGTCGATTCATGAATTTTCTTCGACGGCGACGGATCGCGCCAGTCAGGGTAATTTCCTGATCGGCTGCGTCCTGGCGACATTAGTGCCGATTCATGATTTCCTCAAACTAACTGGACCGCAGTTTGGACCCTTTATGGTCATCGCAATGGCGGGGGCGGCATGTGTATTGACAATGAAGAAGGGTCGAAAGGCTTTTATCGGTTCGGATCGTGTGCAAATCGAGATTCTCAGCGATGTTTCAAGCGGAAGAGCGATTTTCGCGGCCATACTCGTGAGCTTTGCATGGTTTTGGGTTATGCCCTATTCAGTATTGACAAACATGCACCTTGCGCCCCGAGTTCTTTTCTTTCTGTATTTCTGCCTGGGCCTCCTGGTTATTCGTAAAGTTGAAATTTTACGGTTCGAACAAAGCCGTGAGACGGAGCGAGCCCTTGGCTAAGGAGTGGCCAGCGGCTCGGGCGCCGCAGGCTGCTCTGCCGCCGCCGGCTTTTCCTCCGGCTTTCGCGAAGTGACTTCACGGAAGCGCTTTTCGTAGTTTTGGTGATTCGTGCCCATAAGCCGATCCCAGACGTTGAAATAAAGGCCGTAATTTCCGCGCATGGTCTCGTGGTGCATGACGTGGTTCGTAGGCGTATTCATAAGTCGGCCGAGCCAGGAATCCATGAGCCAGCGGGGATGAATTTCATATCCAGTGTGGCCTACGACATTGAAGGAAATCTGCCAGACCATGAAAACAGCGAAGGCTGCGGGATGCATGGGGATCGTGAACATGGCCAGCGGGAAGATGCCCGCCTCGACCACTGCCTCCAGGGGCGCGAAGGAATAGGCGGCCCAGGGAGAAGGATTGTGCGAGAGGTGGTGGACGCGATGAAAGGCGCGGAAGAACAGCCGGTGATGCATGAGCCGATGCGTCCAGTAGAAATAGGTGTCGTGGAGCACGATCGCGCATCCAATGCTCACCCAGAACCAGAGCCAGCCATGCTTGGCGATCGGCCAATACATGAAAGTCCAGCCTGCCCTTACCGCCATGAGGGTTGCGGCGCCGACCATGCCGAAGACGAAGAGGGTGACGATCGAGTAACGGACTTCCCGCCAGACGTCTTCAGACTGCGGAAGTCGGGGGATGATTTTTCGATGCCACCAGTGCCGGGTAAAAAAGACGTAGCCAAGGAGCCAGGCGATGCCGGCGAACATTACATAGCGCAAGCCAACGCCGAGGGCCGCTTTGGAGGAGTTCTGAAGGAAGTGCCACAGAAACTGAAGGACGGAGCTCATGGATGCGGGTTTTTGGGTTGCGATCGATAGCGACCGTGAGAAGGAGAATAACTGAATGACTCATTCAGTCAATGAAATCGGAAGGGAATTTTGAACTTGGGCAAAGCAGCTACAATTCCGAACCCTGAATGAGTTTAGCGAGCACGTGCCGGTGGCAGTGCGGTTGGTCGGCGGCGCAGTGGCAAAGGAGCGTGATTGTTGCGATCATGTGAAAGGAGGTTGACGCGGCTCGTGGCCAAAGGCGAATCCGCCCCGGGGGCTTTTCTTTTCTTCGAGCTGCTCTAGAACCGGAGTATGTCCAATTCCGCCGCCCCGCTTGCCCCTTTTGCGTCGATCGCGCTCGCGCTGCCGATGGGCGGGAGCACGACTTTTCTGCTGAACCTGGCCCGCGCCTATCAGGAGATGGGAATGCGGCTTCCGGTGATTGGGTTGTCGGAAGTACATGAACTTCCAGCGGAATTTGCGGCGGCCGGCGCGGAGGTGCATTTGATCTCGGAGCGGTCGGCGATTTATGAAGATCGCCTCGCGGCGGCCTGCCGAAAGCTGGCGGAATGGCGACCTCACGGCGTGCTCTCCTGCCTCGGTTCGCCGAGTTTTGAGATCCTGCGGGTTGCGCCGCCAGGCGTGGCGCGGGTGGGCATCATCCAGTCGGACGATCCTGGCCCGTATGCCACGGCTCGGCAGTACGCGGGGTGCATCGACGCGATGGCCGGAGTCTCGGAGGAAATTTGCCGCAAGCTGCATTCCTTTCCAGAGTTTGCCCGCACACGCATCGCTTCCATTCCCTACGGCATCCATTTTCCACCGGCGCCGGACCGCCCGCCGCGGCCGGCCCAGGGGCCCTTGCGCGTCGCTTACCTGGGCCGTGTGGTCGAAGAGCAGAAATGCGTCAGCCGTTTTGTTCCCCTGATGAAAATCCTCCGGGAACGCGGCGTCGCCGTGGAGCTGACCATCGCGGGTTCCGGACCGGACGAGGCCTCGCTGCGGGCCGCCTTTCACGGCGTGGAAAATGTTCACTTCAAGGGCGGATTGGCGAATCGGGACGTGGCCGATTTTTTCACGGCCCAGGATGTCTTCCTTTTGCTCTCGGATTTCGAAGGGTTGCCGCTATCCCTGCTCGAAGCGATGGGCGCGGGGGCGGTTCCGGTGGTCCCGGATTTGCCAAGCGGGATGGGCGAGGCCGTTCCAGAGAGCTGCGGGATCCGCGCGCCCGTGGGCGATGTCGAGGCGGCCGCGGAGGCGCTGGCGCGCTTGTCCGCGGCGCCGGCGACTTTGGAAGCGATGTCGCGGGCCTCGATGGCGCATGCGCGATCGCGTTTTACGGCGCGCCGCATGGCGGCGGATTTTGACGCGCTCTTTCAGGAGCTCACCGCCGCTTCCGGGCCGGTCGATTGGCCGGAAAAGCCGCGCATCCCGACGCCGCTGGGCTTGGACCACGCCTGGGCCTACCGCGAACCGGTGCGCAGTTTGCGGCGCTGGGGGAAAGCTCTGGCCGGGCGCAAATAACGCGGCGGCCGGTCGCGGAAAATGTTTCCCGCATTGAGTTTTTCCGCCCGCGCGTGCACATGTGGGGAAACATGTTCCACGTTACGATCCTCGGCAGCGGCAGCGCCGGCAATTGCGCCCTGGTCGAAACGGCGAATGCCCGGGTCCTGATTGATGGCGGGCTCAGTGCGAAGCAGATCGCCTTGCGCGTCCAGAGCTGTGGGGTGAACCCGCAGGAGATCGACGGCATCCTGCTCACGCACGAGCATTCCGACCACATGTCTGGTCTCGATGTGTGGTGCAAGCAGTTTGGCACACCCATCTATTGCAATCGCCTCACCGCGGAAACCCTGCAACGCACCCTGCCCGAGCGGCCGCGAAATTGGCGGATTTTTGCCACCGGCCAGGATTTTCAAATCGGCGACATTGCCATTCAGTCCTTCGCGATCCCTCATGATGCCGTCGAGCCGGTCGGCTTTGTGCTGCACCATGGTTCGTCCTCCCTGGGTTTTCTCACCGATCTCGGATTTCCGACGAAGCTCGTCTACGAGCGGGTGCGACAGGTGCACACCCTGGTCATCGAGACGAATCACGATGAAAAGCTCCTCCAAAACGATACGCGCCGGCCCTGGTCGGTAAAGCAGCGGATCATGTCGCGCCACGGCCATCTCTCCAATGCGGCGGCGGCCGGGGTCATCGGAGAACTGCTCGGCTTCAATCTCCGGCGGGCCATCCTGGGGCACCTGAGCCGGGACTGCAATACGCCCGAGTTGGCCCTTGCCGCAGTAACGGATCGCGTCGCCGCCCTCGGCGGAGTCCCGGCGATCGAGGTGCACTGCGCCACCCAACGGGAGACGAGCCCGAGAATGGCCGTGGGGACGCTCTAAAGAGCCTCCTCCCATCCGCCCGAGGAGCATGGAGGTTCGCTCTGCGCTGCCCGTCAACGGATTGGCACAAATCTTTTGCCATTGCGCCCTTTCGTTCGAGCCGGGATGGTCTACTGTCCGCCTCCCACCGATTCACGGGAGCGCAGCCTCCTACGCCCCCGCGTTCCCAATCGAATCCATGACAAATCTCGTCGCTCAATCATCTGCTGATCCGGATGCCGCCGATCGCCAGGCGGGTCACCCGGGGGCGCCGCTATTCGTCAATATCCGCTAAACACCAATTTCGATGGCTCAGTTTTCAAAGATCGATCGGCTCACGGAAAATATCGTCGGCCCCGTCATTGTCATCATCGCGTTGGTGGTTGCCGGAGCGGTAGGCTATTTTAGCGGCCATGGTTCGATCGGACTCATTGCGTCCTTCGTCGCCTTCGTCGTTTCGTTGGCTCTGGTAATTTCGCTCGGCCGCAGGATCTGGGTCCTGGTGGTATTTAGCTGGTCGTTAGTTGGCACGACCAGTCTTTTTCCGATGGCCTTCAGAGTGGTCGATATCATCGTGCTGTTCGTATTTTTTGCGTTTTTCGCGCTGGCGGCGCTCAAGCTCGTCCGTTCACGACCGAAGTTCGACACTGGCGATTGGCTCGTATTGATCAATATGGGCTACCTGGCGGTCACCTTTTTTAGAAATCCTGTCGGGGTGAGCGCCTTGAATTCACAATTGGTCGGAGGCCGGCCCTATTTCAATACATTCATCGCCTTTCTTTGCTATCTCATCCTGAGAAAGGCCGCAGCGGATGAAAAATCGATACGGAGAATTCCGTTTTACATCCTTCTGGCCGCGACCTTTACCGCATTGGCTCCGATGGTCGGAACAATTTCTCCGGCCGTTGGCGGCGCTCTCGGCGAATTCTATTCCGGTTTTGCTCCTGCGGCCGCTCCGGCATTCGATTCCGGAGTCGCGCAGGATACTGAATCGATTGGGCGTCTTGGCTCCCTGTCGCTCGTCGCCCCTATCCTGATGGTCGCTTTATGCGCCTACTTCAGACCGATGACGCTGCTCTTGCCAGCCTATCCAGGGCGGTTCTTTCTTTGGCTACTAACGATCACGCTAAATCTGAGCACCGGCTTTCGATCGTCGATCATCGGGTGCGCCGGGTACATGGCCGTCGGGACAATCTATTGGAAGCGGACCCGAGAGCTATTCGCCATGGGCTTCTTCGCTGCGGTGGTCCTCATGTTCCTGGCATTGGGAAACGGCTTGGTCTTTAGACTGCCGCTCTCGGCGCAACGCACTCTGGCATTTTTGCCGGGAAATTGGGATCCGGCGGTGGTCAGGGACGCTCAGGATTCGACGCAATGGCGATTGGAAATGTGGCAAACCGTTCTCACCGAAGAGCGGTGGATTAGGAATAAATTGCTCGGCGACGGGTTTGGCTTTACCCGGGAAGATTACTATCTCATGCAAAATGAGCAGCTCGGCTACCACGGATTCGCCGAAGGCATTCGACAGGAAACCCAATTGATCGTCGGCGCGTATCATAGCGGACCGCTGTCGGCGATACGCTATGTCGGCGTGGTTGGTTTGATCTTATTCCTGATCTTATTGATATATACTGCGCGCAGGGCGTATCGATTGACGATGCGCTGCTGGAATACGAAATTCTTCAAGCCCGTGGCCTTCGTAACACTCCAGGCAGTATTGTATCCTTTTATATTTGTGTTCGTTTTTGGCGCATTCGAAAACGATCTCTCCCGCGCTTTGTTCACCTGCGGCATGATCCGCCTGTTGGACGAAGGCGTTACGCAGGAAAGCGCGATGCTCCCTGGCGAAGAGAACAAGCGGCGAGCTTTTTAAAACTCATTTTCTTGATTGAAAAAGTGGATTCAATCCTTGCGCGCCGCGCTTTGGCGCTCCACCGGATCCAAGCTGGCGCCTGAGATACAACGCGCCGGATTCCCGACGGCGATCGAACCCGGGGGAATGCTTTTCGTAACGACTGCGGCTGCTCCGACGATGGCGCGGTCGCCGATCGTGACTCCCTTGAGAATTATGGCGCGGGCGCCGATGAAGCAACCGCGGCCGATCTTGATCGGCTTGGCCTGCGCGGGGTCCGCATCCCCCCAGTCGAATGCTCCGACGGGGGCGTGGAAATCGTTGTCGATGATCATGGCGCCAGAGCCGATGATCGTGCCTTCTCCGACGAAGATTTTCGAGGCGGCGCAAATGACGACGCCGCTCAATCCGACGCGGTCCTCCAGCGTTAATTCAGCCTGCCGGCCAAGAGTCCGCAGGACGCAGGGTTGGGCGATTCCCAGGGGATTGCAACGCAGGGAACTGACAATGCGCACGTTGCGGCCTATTGAAAGATTCGATTCCGGAGCCACCGACATAATCGGGCGGCCAACAAATACCGCCCCCGGCAAAACCTGGGCTCCCCGCAACTGCGCCTCCAAATTCCAGAGGATCGACGGAATTTCCCGGGCGACAATAATGGCCTTTCTTGCCGCCTGAACGAAGCGCGCGGACAGTCCCTCGCCCACTTTGTTATCGACTCGGTCATCGCTGGCTTTTTTATCGAGAGAATTCATGCGCGTCATCACCCTACCAGAAGCTCGATTTCATGTCATTCCGGACTTTCGACAGTCGGGTCTGGTTCCTTTTGTTTTTAGGGCCTGTTGGCAAGACCCAATTTGGCTCGCGGACTCGCCAAAAGCGACACGCCGTGGGCTGAAAGCAGCCTCTGGAGCTCGCCAACCGTAAAATTTATGCCAACGAATTCGCCTCGGCCCGTCATCGCAGAATGTCTGGAGTATCCGATCGATTGCTTCGGCGGGACGGAAGTGCTGGTTGCCAAGCTCATCGCTTTGCTGCATCGGGATTTCGAGATTGTCTTGGTATCTCCGGATCCGGATATAACAAAGTCGCCCATTCGGGAGTATGTCTCGCATCATTTGCCTTGGCAGCCGGAAAAGGCGGATCGAGCCGCGGCGAAGGAGTTGGTCGCGCAGCTGCAGCGGCTCGAGGTTGCGACCGCCCATTTCCACTTGGGAGGGACCTTTGCCTGGAGCGGACGAAAGAGTGGCGATTCGCCCGTGGTTTGCGCTGCGGAAGCCGGGCTGCGTGTCTTCACGACAAATCACGGCTTTTTTTCCCCTTTGGAAGGCTATTGCGCATTCTACCGCCCGCTATGGATGAAGCTGGCGCTTTTTCCCCTCGCGTGGATTTCGAAATTGCGGGCGCTGCATTGCGTCCAGCGGGAAATTTGCGTTTCTGATTTCGACAAGAATTCCATGCGGAAGTGGTATCCGCCCGCGCGTGAAAAATTTCAGCGGATCTACCACTCGCAACTGCCGGCGCAGGATGCGCCGAATCTCCCGATCGAGCGGGCGCGGCGAATTGTTTGCATCGGCACTTTCGGCATTCGCAAGGGGCAGCAAATCCTGGCTGAAGCCTTTGGCAGGGTTGCCGCGTCTTTTCCGGATTGGGAGTTGGTTTTCGCCGGCCGGGTCGGTGATGAATCCATCTGGCGGGCCGTCGAAAACGTTCGCGCGCAGAGCGGTATGGAAAATCGCATTCGCCATGTGCAAGGCCTCGATCACCTGGAAATTGCCGATCTCATGCGGACTTCGGAGCTCTTCGTTATGCCCTCGTTTTTTGAGGGGCTGGGACTGGCCCTGCAGGAGGCGCTTTATTATGGCTGCGCCTGCATTTCGACGCGCTCGGGAGGTCCGGCAGACTTGATCGTGGATGGCGACAATGGGCTGCTGACGCCCTGCGGAAATGTCGAAGCGCTGGCGAGTGCGCTCCAACGGGTCATGGGCGATCAAATACTCCGGGAGCGGTTCCGACGCAGAGGACCGGAGTCGATCAAGGAGCGCCAGATGAATGCCGACGCCATGGCAGATGAGTATCGGAAGCTATACACGACGACGGAATGAATCGGCGATTTCCGAAATTTGCAGTCGCGACTCCTGCGCGCACGGTTTGTGACGACAATGCGCGGGTGCTCGCTGCGCATGACGCTTTGCGCTTTCACGCGCTTGGCACGCGTCGGGGGGCAAATGGGGTGCCGCCGGAGTTGACGCGGCTCAATCCGGCGATCGGTCTGGCGGCCTACGTGTTTGCTAAGTTAACATCAGATTATTATGGCGAGTATTGGCGCACTCGGCTGCACCCGTGGTTCGACCGTTGGGTAAAAAAACAATTGGTTCCAGGGGATCACCTCATTTCCAGCTACGGCTACACCAACCAGTCGTTCAAATGGGTTCGCCAGAATGGTGGAAAGACCTTTCTCGACGGCGGCAATTCGCACATCGACAATTTTTGGGAGATCATCTCGGAGGAGCATGCTCGCTGGGGATGCAAGCTGCCGCCGATTGCGCCGCACTGGCGCCGGCAAGCCCGGGAGATGATCGCGGAAGTCGACTACGTTCTCGCGCCGAGCCGGTGGGTCGCAAATTCGTTTCTGACTCGCGGCTTTCACGAAAGCCAGATCATCAAAAATGTTTACCCCATCGATTTGCGCTGCTTTTTGCCTGCCGAGGCGCCGCGGCCGACGAGCCGTCCCTTGACCGTCATTTGCACGGGCAGCCTTTCGTTGCGCAAAGGGACGCCGTATCTTCTGGAAGCGTTCCGCATCATCCGGAAATCTGTGCCGACGGCGCGCCTCCTCCTCACGCGGATCGTAGCCAATAGCATGACGCAGATTCTGGAGCGCTACCGCGATCTGCCGATCGAATGGGCGCCGCCGCTTCCGCACCCGGAGTTGGCAAAGCGCTTGCGCGAGGCGGATGTCTTTGTCCTTCCGTCGCTCGAGGAAGGGCTGGCGCGAACCTCCATCGAGGCCCTGGCCTGCGGGTTGCCGACCGTCGTGACGGCCCATTGCGGAACGAACGATCTGGTGGAGCCGGGGGTGAATGGAGAGGTCATTCCCATTCGGGATCCCGATGCGATCGCCCAAGCGGTGTTGAAGTGGTGGGAGCGAATCGACTCCGGCAATGCGCCAAAGATCGAATTCGATCGCACCGTGATTTCGTTCGAGACCTTTGCCAAAAATTTCGTCGGGCAGTTGCGAGCGCTGGACCTGCTCGCTGCGGCGTCGTAGCCAGCTGCTAGCTAGTTAGCTTTGAGTCGGAGGGGCTTTGCTGACGAGCATGTTCCATTCGCGCATGATCATGTCCCGATCAATGCCGTAAGCCCGCGCGAGGGCGAAGATAATGATCACGGAGCCGGCAAAGTAAATGGCGAGGCCAAATTCTGTCCGGCCCGAGGCGCCGATACGCAGCGCAGCGGCGGCCGCGATCGATAAGAGCGGCCATAAGATAATGTTGGCGAACCATTTGCCGCGCTGAAGCGCCAGCCTGCCGGTGGCATGCCATCCGGTATACAGGGCCTGGAAACATTGCGCGATCACGGTAGCCAAGGCCACGCCCAGCGGGGAATGCCAGGCCGTGATTGCAATCCCGGACAGTGCGAGATTGAGGACGGCGCTCAATGCCGCGCCCTTGCCAGCGGCGGCCGGCCCGTCGTCGCCGGAGCGGGTGCAAAGCTCCATCGAGACGGTGCAGGCGGTGGTGATGGCCAGATTCGCGGCAAATGCGGCCTGCCAAAGCAGCGGCGCCTGGAATTTCGGCCCCAGCCAGAGGTACACGAATATATCATTCAATCCGAGGTAGATGATGGCCGCCGCCGAACCGGCAAAGGAAATGACGTTATTGAGCAACACAGACTCCTTCAAGGCGCGCTGTCTCGTCGGTTCGTCGGTGGCTGCCAGCCAGCGCGTGATTTTTGGCATCGTGACGTAACTCGCCGCCGCGATGGTAAAAAGAATCAGTTCACATGCCTTGTAGTTCAGCTGATAACTGGGAAGCAGGGCCGGGCCGAGGGCGGCATTGATCAAAAGGCGATCGGTGGAGAGATAGATGTAAGCGCTGACGGCGACGAGATAGATCCAGCCGCTGCGGGCGAGGAGAGGAGCGGCCTCACTCCAGGCAAAAGAGATGGGCCAGATCTTCGCCATGGCGGGCTCGGCGCTCTTGACCATGAGCCAGGCGGCAAAGATGCCGCCGAAGCCGCAAATGATATACGGAGTGAATTGCACCCAAAGGGGAGCGCCACATCTCGCGGCGAAATATTGCCCGGCAAGCGTGAGTTGGCCGGCGAGAAAAATCGGGATGATCGGCCAGGTAACATTTACGGCGGCGTAGTTGAGATTGGAGACGTAGCTATTGAGAATGCACGCGGCGGTGGCGGGGGCGCAAAGCATGAACAAAAGGGTGAGCGAACCGCTCCCCGGCACGGGAGAAAAGCCCAACAAACGCGGCAGGAATGGAGCCAACACGAGCCATAAAAGAGACGACGCAGCGATGAGGATGAGAAACAAACCCCGCGCCACCGCCAGGAAGCGCGCGAGTTTGGGGCGATCGCCTTCGCTCAGGATCTGCGAAGCGGTGAGGCCGACGGCGCTGCCCATGGCAAAGTCTCCGAGGCCGCCCAGAGAGGAGGCGGCGAGAAAGCTCGAAAACTGACCATAGAGACTTGCGCCGAGAATATGCAAAATGAGGCGAATCCACAGGAGGGACAGCGCGGCCGAAGCGATGCGGGTCGCCGTCTGGAGGACGAAGGCCAATCTCGAGGACGTCCGATGGCGGAGGAGAAATTCTTTCAAGGAGCAGATGGGAGTGGTGGTAGGGGCTCTACAATTTGCATATCGCCACTGCGAACCGCAGCGACTCGCTGAGCACCTCGCGAAACCCGGCGCTGGTCATCCACCACCAATTCTCGTTGTATTCGACAGGGGACACAGAAATGACTCCGATTTGGGTGTGGCAGCGGTTGAAGGCGCGTTGTAATTCGATCTGTTCCGTGCGCCCCTGGGCGCCGGTGCCCAGGTAAGTGATGCGCGAAGGGACGCCGCCGTTTTTTCCCATCCAGTTGACGATGCTGCTGTACGTAGCCTGAGGCCCGACCAGGAGCGGGTCTGGAAGCGGCACGGAGCGATCGGCAATCGCGCCATGGCCGAGCCGGCGGATCCTTTCGGCGTTCAAGGCTTCGTCGGTCCCATTCGGGACCAGGACGCCGCCCTTTCGCAGATGCGTGCAGAGCACGTAAAGGCTGTCGTACTCTTTTATTTGCAGGAGATGGATGGCTTCGCTCATCGCCCGGTCGTTTTCCTCGCCGGAGATGAGGAGCGCTCCACCTTTCAGCGGGGCATTCTCGGCTAGGAACCGGTAGTAGATCGGGGCAATTGCGACGAGAAAGCAAAGGAAAAGCCCGCAGGAAATGGCGAGGGCGCCGAGGGTGGGGAGAAACAACCGGCGACGCTTCAACAGTCCGTAAAGGATGGGAGCCTGCGCCGTCTCTGCAGTAGTTTCCTTCGCTGTACGGATTGAAGGTTTGGGGTGATTCATTTGGGCGGCCTGTCCTCGAAACGCTTGGCGCGCGTTACGCGGGATCGAGTTGCATCAAGGTCTCGGTGAGGCGCTGGAGATGAGTTTCCTCGGTGAAGAAACGGAGGAATTGCGCGCGCAATCCGGTGGATTCCGCCGTCATGAATTCGCGAAGTTTATCGGCCAGTTCGGCCGGCTTTTTCGGCGGCACGAAACCTGGATAGTCCGGCGGAAGGATTTCGGGAATCGCGCGCCAGCGTGTGGTGACGATGGGAAGTCCGTAAGCCATGGCTTCGAGCAGGTTTACGGGCTGCCCTTCTGCCGGATAATATGTCGGGAAACACAAGCAATCGCTTTCCCGCAACAAGCGGGCTTTGTTTTCACCGGAGACAAAGCCGGCATAGGTCACCGCCTCGGCGAGTTCCAGCGGCTCGAGGCGGGCTCGGAAATTCTGCTCCTCATGGGAGAAGAGGAACTGACCGGCTACGGTGAGATGGATTCGGATTGGCGAATTTTCCGCCCGTAGACGGCTGTTGGCCAGCGCGACGGCGTCCACCGTATCGAAGAGCCCTTTTTCCGCGATGCAGTGCGCGAGATAAAGGATGCGGAAAACTTCCGGATCATTTCCCGTAAACTGGCGCTCGTCGGCCGCGAGCGAATCGCCGGCGAGCAAGCGGCGGCGCGCGGCGAGGCGGGCGAGCCGGCGCGGAAGGACGACCGTTTCGAAATCCGGGCACGGTTCCGGGATGCCATTGGGCACGATCTCGACATTCTGGGATTCGAACCAAAGGGCATCGCGCATGCTCGGGATGGCCAAGGCGATGCCCAGCGAAGGCTTGCCGAGCAGCAGGTGGGTAAACCAGCGTTCGAACGCGGCGCCCTCCCGCCGCAGCCAGTCTCCCAGGCCCACGGCATGCCAATGATGAATGAACCGCCGAAAGAATGGCCGGCACAGCAGCATGACGAGCCAGTCGCGATAGAGCGCGGCGCGTTTTCCCGGCGCCGGAACGTAATAGAAGGCATCGATCCCGTAGCGGAACCGGCAAATGATCGCCTCCAGGCAATAGCGCCAGACCAGCAGCACCTTTTCGATGCGAAAAGCGCCGATATCTTCCAAATCCTCGGAAACCCGGGCGTTGACGTGATAACACTGGATCGGCGAATCGCTGGCTTCTCCAGGGCGTCCTTGCCCCTCCTTATCGCGTCCGCGCCAGTCGCCGCCGAGCCCGTCCAGCATCAGCTTGACCATGTAGCTTTGGCCATGATGCGGCGGCGGCGTGTGAGCAAAAACAAGGAGCTTCATGGCCTGCGCAAGAAATCACGTTCAGGGAAGAAAGCACACGAAAATTTGTCGCCGAAGACCGGCAAAAACGGCGTCAAGCGGTCATCGAATTGTTACAACCACGGCATTGTCGGCGCGGGGGTGGGCCGGGAAGTATTCGAGCCGTTTTGCCAAAGCCTATGATCAAAAGAACCGTCGCAGTCGTGGGCCTTCTCGCCGTGATTTTCACCGCCTGGGGCGGCGAATCCTCGGCGCTGCCGGGAGCCGTGAAACCCGTCATCACCGAATCCCGAAACTGCCGCCTGGGCCATGTCGTGGCTTCAGGGGGAGCGAGTGGCGACCGTGAGGAGCCGCGCGATTCTGCCGAAACGGAAGAGACGTCCTGGGACGGCGGGTTGATCATGGCTTTCGATTTCAAAGATGCGGCGCTGGGAAAGGCGACGATCTATGCCTATCAGCGCCGCCGCATGCTCGCCTCCAGCAATGGCACGCTTCACTTGTGCATCGGCGTGATTCACGCCTGGCCGGCGGATCCCTCGGTTTTGACCTACGGCGTGGGGAGCCTGGCGGCGAATTGAAATGAATTGCCAGCGCGTTCCGGCTGGTGTGCCTTTGCTCAGGCCGCCTTTCATTCATGGACGCATTCAACGCCTCGATCGAGCTCCTGCATCAGACCCTCACCGGCCTGCGGGATCGCGACGTCACCATGTGGGCATCCCGCGAGTCGTTGCAGGCGCTGGTCGCGGCAACAGGCGCGGCTCCGGTGGTCCCCGCGGTTGAAATGAAGCCGGCGCCGGCGGGGAGCGCAGGTGTGCAGGTGGAGTCAGCGCCGTCGGCAAAGGCGGCCTCGCCCGCGGCTTTCCCAGCGCCAGCGGCGCCGCCGCGGATCGCCGAAGCGCCGGCTCCTGCGTCGCCAGCGCCGATCCTGCCTTTTGCCGCTCCCGTGTTGCCCTTTGCCGGAAAGGCTGCCGCCCCGGCCGCCCCAGCCGCGGCGGGCGGACTTTCTAAGGCGGCGCAACTCGAGGCCATGCGCGGGCCGGTCCTGGCCTGTGTGAAATGTCCGGCGCTCGTGAAGGCGCGCACCCAGGTCGTCTTTGGAGTCGGCAACCCGGAAGCCCAGCTCATGTTTGTCGGCGAAGCGCCGGGAGAAGACGAAGACCGACGGGGCGAGCCCTTTGTGGGCCGGGCCGGCCAGTTGCTCACGAAGATCATCGAGACGATGGGCTTTCCGCGCAGCGACGTTTATATTGCAAATGTCCTGAAATGCCGGCCCGACATGCCGTCGGGCTCGTCGGGAAATCGCAAGCCCACGCCCGGGGAAATGGGCACGTGTCTGCCCTATCTGGAAAAGCAGATCGCCATCATTCAGCCGCGAGTCCTCGTGGCTCTCGGCGGCACGGCCATGCAGGGGCTGACCGGCGACCCTGCGCCGGTCATGAACCGCCTGCGCGGCAAATGGCACGAGTTTCGGGGCATCCCACTCATGGCGACCTTCCACCCTTCGTATTTGTTGCGCAACCAGTCGTTGGGGGAAAAGCGCAAGGTTTGGGAAGACATGTTGCTCGTCCTGGAAAAGCTGGGCCGGCCCATT
>FTBG01000213.1_pt1 | contig 14327 bp, 8 predicted proteins | sample 1639311 | NCBI WGS metagenome assembly FTBG01 (sample SAMEA3914864, study PRJEB12502) | metagenome | biome: forest; material: soil | place: USA | collected 2012-03-12 | depth 0.3 m | reverse complement strand
GCTCTATACTGCGACCACTGCCTCCGGTGGAGGACAAGCCACGCCCTGGGCGGGCGCTTATCAGAATCTCAATACCTATTTCGGCTCCGGCACACCGATCTTCCACTCCACCTCTTCCTCAGCGAATGTCGCGGTCCTCGCCGGCGATACCCGGATCATGCTCATCAACAAGCAATCCAGCGCCGCCACCGTCTCGATGCAGGGCATCTCCTATTCGCTCGCCGGTTACGACGTCCAGTTCATCAACTCCGCGATTTATCAGACGGAGAACCTTGCCGTCGCTAACTACCATTCTGCGGCGGGCGGCACGGTGCGCACGCTCACGGCTGATTCCAATCTCAGCGCTTCGCAAGGCAGCATCCTCGATTCCAACAACACCGGCGACTACGTCACCTATCTCCTGCCAAATATCGTCGCGGGAACCTACGATGTGCGCGTGGGCCTCAAAAACTTCACCGCACGCGGTCAATTCCAACTCCAGGTGGGACGCGCGGATAACTTCAGCGGTTCCTCAAGCAACGTCGGCCCGGTGATCGATGAATACGCCTCCACCGCTACTTACACCGAAGTGGACCTCGGCTCCTGGTCTCCCGGTTCCACCAGCGACAAATGGTTTCGCTTCAATGTCGTCGGCAAAAACGCGGCCAGCGGAGGCAGCTCGTATAACTACGCGCTGGCCTTCGATTACATCGTGCTCACTCCACATTAAAAATCCTTCGGAGAACCAGTTCGCCCGGTGTTTCTAAAAGCTAGCCGAGTCAACTTTCATGACTTTGACGGCTCTACTGAAATACTCCGCACCGTTGCGCAAGAGTGCGCAACACTGCCTTAACGTCATCCCCGTTAAATTCAAACACCGTTTCGCGCAATGCCTCCTTGCCTTCGTTGTGCGCCTTCTGAATTACGGCGGCGGCCGGCTCCGCGTTGACGGGAATGGCGCAAAGGCCTGTCTCCAACAGTGGCAGAAGGATTTTTCTAGATACGTATGGGAAGGCGGTCATAGGTGAACTGGTTACACGGTGTCATTCAGAATTCACTATAAAAGAAATTACCCCGGCATCTTTACGATGACCGGGGCGATTTCTGTTTAGCTAGTCAGAGAACCTGCCGCTGGAGACAGATTTCAACCGTTCCTTACGGCAATTGGAAGCTCCACTGCTGGGCCGTGGTGCCGTTCGAAGTGTACTGCTGGATGTTCACACCGTCTGTCGTTCCAGCGCTGGCTACGTCGAGCGCTTTGCCACTGTGCACGGCGAGCAGCGTATAGTAACCGCTGTCGGTGGGAGTCGCCGTCCACTTCTGGTTGTTGCCACCCAGGTAATCCCAGATATCGATGGTAGCGCCGTCCGCGGTGCTGCTGCCAGCCACCTCGAGGCACCGCCCGCTTTGCACCCCGATGATTTTATACTGGCCGCTACCCAAATCGGTCGTGGTCCATTTCTGGTTGCTGCCATTCACGTAAGTCCATTGATGAATAGTGGAACCGTTGGCTGTGCCGAGGCCCGCGACATCCACTACCTTGCCACTGCAGCGTGCGACGATTTTATACGTCGAGTCCGGGATCGCAGTCTGGATGAAATTCCAGTATTGCGAGTAGGTGTTGTTGGACGTGTATTGCTGCACATTCACGCCGTCTCCGGTGCCTCCACCCGCCACGTCCAGCGCCTTGCCGCTATGCGTCGCGAGGAGCGTATAGTAACCGCTGTCGCGGGTGGTCAACGTCCATCGTTGGTTCGGACCATAGACATAATCCCACAACTGCACGTTGGCGCCGTCCGCGGTGGAAACGCCAGACACATCGAGCACGCGTCCGCTTTCCATTCCCTGGACGCGGATCTGTCCGGAGCCGACATTCACCACCGCCCATTTCTGGTTGGCGCCGCCGTTATAGGTCCATTGATCCACATTCGTGCCATTGGCCGTGCCGTGAGCCGCGGCATCCAGCGCTTTGCCGCTGACGCGCGCCGTCATTTCATAGATGCCGTTGGGAATCGCGCTGAGCAGTCCGTACACGACCAGCTTGTTGGAGAAGGTCGGGCAATACACCTTGCCGTTGGCGACCACTGGTCCGGGGTTCTTGGCGAAATTGCCGAGGTCATCGCGGCCAATGTTCTGGCGGCTGTTCCAGAGTTCCGTGGCCAGGTTGCCAGCATTGAAGGCATGCAGAATGCCGGGCTGCGACGCGTGATTGGCGTCACCGCTGAAAACGCGCGCGGCCCAGATGATTCCGTTACTTGTTCCGTTGGCCGAGATGCTATGCTGCCAGCCGGGCATGCTGTTGGCCACCGCCTCAAAGCTGGTCTGGCTCGCCGGGGTCGTGTTGACGGTCGTGCCGTTCCAGGTGAACTGCTTCAACTGATCGCTTTCGCCGCCCACGTACAGACTTCCATTGAAGTAACTGGGCGTCCCGTGCAGGTGGTTCAGCGAATCCGTGGTATCGGTCACCTGGAAGCTCTGAAGGCAGGCATCCACGCTGGCGTTATAGCCTCCCATGGAACCTGTATTCACTAGATACCACTTCCCTTCCTTGCCACCACCAACCAGACGATTGGCGCCCGGGATGAGGACTGCGCCACCGCCACCCAGATCCCGGTCAGTGCTATTCAAATTCCCTTGATTGAAGGGCGTAAAGTAATCCTGGCGGACGAGGCTGCCGTTCAATTTTATAAACGATTCACCCAGGTTGCTTCCACCGCTATTGGCGTCAAATGTGCCGTTGCCGGACATGAAATAAATGTTGGTGCCGTCGCCGATCAAACCACCGCCGGACATCCACACCCCCGCCTGCGCGCCCGTGGAAGTGGTCACGGCAAACTTCGCCGATTGCGCCAGAGTCGAAGCGCTATATCCCATGATCCAGCCGTGATAACCGCCGCAATCGTTGTGTGATGACCACGCAATATAAACATTGCCGCCCTGAAGCAGGAGACCGCAGCGTTGGTTATTGAGTTTGGCATCAAAGTTCACGCCGCTCGCACTGGCCGTGATTTCCTTCGGGCCGCTGAATTTCTCTGCGCCGGTAGTGACATCAATCGCATGCAGGTACTGATGATAAGTCGCGTCCGCATTCTTCTGCTTGTGCACCAGGTACCAGGTATTCGTCGAAGTATCGATCACGCCCGTGCCCATGATGCCGACGACCGTGGCCACGTCCGTACAGCAGCAATCGACATCGCCTTGCGGCACCGCCGTACCGAGATTACGGCTCCAGTAAGTGCCGGCCGCTCCGTTGTCCGCGTCAAACGCGTAAATGCTATTGTTAGCTGTTGCACAATAGACAACAGCATGCGTACCACCGCCAATGCTCACTGACTGGAGATAAAGCGGCTGCGGGTACATGTCACCATCGACAAATTTTTCGAAAATCTTGCCGAAGGTAGTTTGATTTACGTTTGCGGTCGTGAGCTGCGTCTCACTATTATTCAGGCCAGTGCGGCCATTGTCGCCGTGTTGCGTGGTGATATTCACCGCGGTAGCCGTCCTCGCCGCGAGGACCATGCTGACTGCCGCAACCAGGCTGAGCGCACCCTTTCGGGCAAAGCGATTCTGCGTGAGACGTGGGGACGAGTGTAGAATACAATACATAGGTAGGTTAATGGGGAGTCGCGTAGGTTGTTCTGGGGGACGCGCAGGTTCAGGGGGGAAACGCGCGGGTTGACGTTAGAAAAAACGAAGCGGTAGAAACAAGAAGATTTTCCAAAAGTATCGTGAAACGGGAAAATGCTCGAGGTAATCGCGAGGGATTTTGCCTTCGAGCCAGGAATAGACACTCTTCGATGCATAGCTCGATTTGCTCATGCGACAATTCATCGAGTTACGAGCAAACAAACAAAAAGCAGGGTTGCCCTAAACGAGAGCAACCCTGCTTGCCTAACTTTGTTTCACCTGCGCAAGGCGCACTTTAAAAGCGCACCCCTGTGATTACGGGGTCTGGAAAGACCACTGCTGCGCGTAGGTGCCGTTGGACGTATATTGCTGTACGTTCACACCATCGGTCGTGCCAGCGCTAGCCACATCGAGCGCTTTGCCGCTATGCACGGCGAGCAGCGTATAGTAACCGCTATCGGTCGCCGTCATTGTCCACTTCTGGTTGTTGCCGCCGAGGTAATCCCAGATATCGACGTTCGCACCGTCCGCGGTGCTGCCGCCGGCGACTTCGAGGCAGCGTCCGCTGGCCACACCGATGATCTTGAATTGCCCGCTGCCCAAATCGGTCGTGGTCCATTGCTGATTGCTGCCATTCACATAGGTCCACTGGTGTACGTTGGAACCATTGGCCGTGCCGAGTCCTTCGACGTCGAGCACCTTGCCGCTGACGCGGGAAATGATCTTATAGGTATTATCCGGGATCGAAGCCTGGATGAAATTCCAGTACTGCGCGTAGGTATTGTTGGACGTGTACTGCTGCACATTGGTGCCGTCCGTCGTGCCCGCGCCCGCGACGTCGAGCGCTTTGCCGCTATGCGTCGCGAGGAGCGTATAGTAACCGCTGTCCCGCGTCGTCAGCGTCCAGCGTTGATTGCCGCCGTACACGTAATCCCACAACTGCACGTTCGCCCCGTCCGCGGTGGAAACGCCGGCCACGTCGAGTACGCGACCGCTTTCCATACCCATCACGCGGATTTGCGAATCACCCACATTGAAGACTTCCCATTTCTGATTGGCGCCGCCACCGTAGGTCCATTGCTGCACGTTGGTTCCATTGGCGGTGCCGTGAGCCGCAGCATCCAAGCCCTTGCCGCTGCAGCGTGCGGTTACTTCATACACGCCATTCGGAACGGCGCTCACTAAACCGTACACGACCAGTTTGTTCGAAAAGGTCGGGCAAAAGACCTTGCCATTAGCGACCACCGGGCCGGGATTCTTGGCGAAATTGCCGAGATCGTCGCGGCCAATGTTCTGCCGGCTGTTCCAGAGCTCCGTGGCCAGGTTTGTGGCATCAAAGGCATGCAAGATGCCGGGCTGCGAAGCATGATTGGCGTCGCCGCTGTACACACGCGCGGCCCAGATGATTCCATTACTTGTTCCGTTGGCCGAAATGCTATGCTGCCAGCCGGGCATGCTGTTGGTCACTGCCTCGAAGCTCGTGGTGCTGGCCGGCGTGGAATTGACGGTCGTACCATTCCAGGTGAACTGCTTGAGCTCGTCGCTTTCCCCGCCCACATAGAGGCTGCCGTTAAAGTAACTTGGCGTGCCGTGCAAGTGATTGAGCGTATCCGCCGTATCCGTTACTTGAAAGCTCTGCAAACAGGCGTCCGCGCTGGAATTGTAGCCACCCATCGAGCTCGTGCTCACCAGATACCACTTTCCTTCCTTGCCGCCGCCGACCAGCCGGCTCGCTCCGGGGATGAGCACCGCTCCTCCACCGCCGAGATCGCGGTCGGTGCTGTTCAAATTCGCCTGATTAAACGGCGTGAAATAATCCTGGCGCACAAGGCTGCCATTCAGCTTCACGAACGATTCACCGACATTGGCGCCGCCGGTGTTGGCGTCGAAGGTACCGTTGCCCGTCATAAAGTAAATATAGGTGCCGTCACCGATGAGGCCGCCACCCGACATCCACACTCCACCTTGCGAACCGCTCGAAGTCGTCACTGGATATGCCGCCACTTGCGAGAGCGTCGAAGCGCTATAGCCCATCACCCAGCCATGGTAAGCGCCGCAATCGTTATGCGATGACCACGCGATATAAACATTGCCGCCCTGCAAGAGCAGGCCGCAGCGCTGGTTATTTAGCTTGGCATCGAAACTCGCTCCACTCGCGCTGGCGCTGATTTCGACAGGTCCGCTGAATTTCTCGCTGCCCGAGGTCACATCGAGCGCGTGCAAATATTGGTGATACGTGCCGTCGCCATTCTTTTGTTTGTGCACGAGATACCACGTGCCGGTGGAGGTATCGATCACACCCGTGCCCATGATGCCGACGACCGTGGCCACATCCGTGCAGCAGCAATCGACGTCGCCTTGCGGAACGGCCGTGCCTAGATTGCGGCTCCAGTAAGTGCCCGCAGCGCCGTTATCCGCCTCAAAGGCATAGATGCTATTATTTGCCGTCGCACAATACACGACATTGTGCGTGCCACCGCCGATGCTCACCCCTTGCAGATAGAGCGGCTGCGGGTACATATCGCCGTCGACGTATCTCTCGAAGAGTTTGCCGAAAGTGGCGGAATTGACGTTCGAGGTAGTGAGCGTCGTTTCGTTGGAGTTCAACCCGGTGCGGCCGTTGTCGCCGTGCTGCGTCGTAATATTCACCGCGGGTGCGATGCGCGCACAGAGGATCATGCTCGCGGCGGCCATGCTCAAGGGCCGTAGTCGTCCCAGACCTTGGGAAAAAGGCGTAGTGAGTTTGTGAGAGGAGGGATTCATCTTCATGCAGGAGTACTTCTTCTGGTTACCGGGGTGGGAGGGACTTTGAGGGTACACGACCGCTCTGTGCGCTCAAATAACAATTCGGTAACGTCGAGTACGTCCATGGGAGTAAGCACATTTCCCACCGGCGCTTCACGCGGTGTCTTCTCGCAAAAAAACGCGCCCAGAAATCGCCGCGGAATGATCATGGACGATCTGCCGCGGACAATTCACCTTTCCCGCCACGCACATGATCGAAGTCCAAGGCCTCTCCAAACTTTACGGTGACTTCGCAGCCGTCTCCGATCTTTCGTTTTCTCTCGGGCCAGGCGAAGTGCTGGGCCTCGTGGGACCAAACGGCGCAGGCAAGACCACGACGCTCCGCTGCCTCGCCGGAATCATTCCGGCGACACAGGGCGACATTCGCATCTGCGGTCACGATCTGCGATCGTTTCCGCTTCAGGCCAAACGCGAGCTCGGCTTTTTTTCCGATGAGCCGCGCCTCTTCGAGTTTCTCACCGTGCGCCAGCATTTGGAATTCACCGCGCGCCTCTATCAAACCGCCGACGCTCCGGAACGCATCCCGCTTTTGCTGGAGAAGCTCGAACTCCATGAACAAGCCGCATTGCTCCCGGGACAACTCTCCCGCGGCATGAAACAAAAAGTAGCTCTGGCCTGCGGATTTCTCCATCGGCCGCGCGCCATGATTTTTGATGAACCGCTCACCGGCCTCGATCCTCTGGCGATCCGCAAGACGAAGGATCTTATTCGGCAGCAAGCCGCGGAAGGAGTGGCCATCGTCATCTCCTCGCATCTGCTTCATCTCTTGGAGGAAGTGTGCACCCACGTGCTGGTGGTCAAACGCGGCTGCAAAATCGCTTACGGCACTCTCGATGAATTGCGCCAGACTAGCAATGGATCGGGCAACCTCGAGGAAGCTTTCCTTCGTCTCGTCGGCGAAGATGTCGCGCCGTGAATCCCGCGCTTCTCTTCCTCCTCTCGCGCTCTTTCTGGAATGCGCTGGTCTTCCGCCTGAATCGACTGCGCAAACCTAAGTATCTTTTCGGAGCGCTATTTGGAACGCTATATATCACGCTCAATCTCGGCCGGTTGTTTTTCTTCCGGCCTGGCAACGACAACCCCGCGCGGCATCCGGAAATTCATCCCGGGACGCTGGGAATCGACGCCGGTGCGCTGCTTCTCTTCGCCGCCGTGCTTCTCACCGCCTGGATCTGGCCGGGATCTCGCGCCGCCATTTCCTTTAGCGAGGCGGAAATTGCCTGGCTCTTCCCTGCCCCGCTCAGCCGCCCGGCGCTCGTACGCTATAAACTCATCAAGTCACAGATCGGACTCCTCTTCACCGGCTTTTTCTTTACGCTCATCAGCGGGCGCTTTGCCTTCGGAGGTGCCGCGGTCTGGCGAGGCCTGACCGCCTGGTGGCTCGTGCTCACTACTTATCAATTTCACCGCATCGCTGCATCTTTCGCCCTGCAACGCTTCCGCGAACGCGGACTGAGCGACACCAAACGAAGGCTTGCCTTCGTCGCCGGTGTGGGAGCGCTGGGAGCGTTACTTTACGATTGGGGAAAAGACTCGGCGGCCGGCTTGCAGACTCACCTTGCGGGCTGGTCGAAATATGACGATCGCGATCCGATTGCCGTATTTTCGGAAATTGCCGGCGTAATCCTGCACTCCAAACCCGGCTCCTGGCTGCTCGCTCCTTTTCGCCTCGTCGTTGCGCCATGGTTCGCCCACTCCCTGCCTGCCTTCCTGAATGCGCTGTGGCCTGCCGCGCTCATCTTGATTTTGCATTACTTGTGGGTAGTGGGCGCCGATGTTTCGTTTGAAGAAGCCTCCATCGCTTTATCACAAAAGCGCGCCGCCCTCCTGGCAGCGCGCGAACGCGGAGAGAATACCGTCCGCCGCGCTCCGACCAAGGCCCGCATCCCTCTCTTCACCCTTCGTCCGACCGGTTCACCCCTGGTGGCCCTGCTCTGGCAATCGATTCTTCGCATCGGTGGCTTGAAGACCTTGCGCTTTTGGGCGGCGGCAGTCCTCCTGATCTACCCGGCCGAGCAACTTCTCATTCGCTATCTTCCCGGTGGCGCAACGGGATTTCCCGTTCCCATGATTCCGATTTGGCTGTCCATGCTCGCCTTGTTCGGTTCGCTCGCCACTCCACAAGTCACCGCCGTCCAGCTTCGCCGCAGCACTGAAATGATGGATTTGCTCAAAAGCTATCCGCTGCGCGGCTGGCAAATGATTTTAGGATTCTTGTCGATGCCGTTACTTTTGGGTCTGCTCATCCAGTGGAGCGGATTGTGCCTGGCGATCCTCACCGCTCGCTCGATCCCCGATTTCCAAATCAAATTCATTTCCTTGCGCTTTGCCAGTCTAGCCGCGCTGCTCCTGCCCGGAATCAATCTCGTCTCCACCATCGTCCCCTGCGGCGCCACGCTCCTGCTGCCTGCATGGTTCAAATCCGGACGCCCCGGCGTCGAAGCCAGCGGATTGCGCCTCCTCCTCCTGCTCGGTCAACTCATCGCCTTCAGCCTCGCCATCGTGCCGGCGGGCGCGGTCGCGGGCCTCGTTTTTTTCCTATGTAACAAAACATGGCACGCCACGATCTATGCCTCCATCGCCGCCGAGGCGGTGCTGCTCGTGGAAGGCGCCGCCGGGATTTTTCTCCTCGGAATCCTCTTTGACCGCTTCGACGTGACCGAGGAGACGTGATTGCAAATCTCCGGACGATTGCTTTGACATACGAGGCGCACCCGCTACCCTCGGCGCCCCCAAATGAAAAAGGTCATCGCCACCACTGACGCTCCGGCCGCTGTCGGCCCGTACTCGCAAGCCATCTCCGCGGGAAACCTGCTCTTTTGCGCAGGCCAGATTCCGCTCGATCCTACGACCAACGAATTGGTCGCGGGCGGCGTGACTGAGCAGACCACCCAGGTCTGCCAGAATATCTCCGGCGTGTTGAAGGCCAACGGCATGACCTTCGCCAATGTGGTCAAGAGCACCGTCTTTCTCACCGACCTGGCCAATTTCAGCGCCATGAACACGGTGTACGCCAAGTACTTTCAGGAGCCCTTCCCGGCTCGCTCCACGATCCAAGTCTCTGCTCTGCCCCGTGGCGCGCAGGTCGAGATCGAAGTGGTAGCCGTGGCTTGAGGCAGTAAGCGGTACCCCGCCGTCCTTAAACTTTACGCTTTCACGGACGCCTGCACCTTTTCGTCCGGCAACCACAGGTGTAGGTGGAAGTGAAAGTGTAAGTTTAAAGGCCATGAACCGCACCCCGGCGCTTGCACCCACGCTCATCCGGCTTTACATCCTTTCTCCCTTACTTTTCGAAAAATGATCAAATGGCTCATCAAGAAGGTCATCGGCTCTAAAAATGCCCGGCTCGTCCGGAGCATGGGTCCGGTCGTGGCGCGTATCAATGGGATCGAAAAAGAGCTGCAGAAGCTGACTGATGATGAGCTCAAAGCGAAGACCTTTGCCTGGAAGGATGAACTCTCGAAAATCGAAGATCCCGACCAGCAGCAGCTTCGCCTGAACCAGATTTTGCCCGAGGCCTTTGCGGTCGTAAAAAACGCTGCCCGGCGCCTCACGGAACGCCAGCACAGCTTCACGGTGTGCGACCAGCCCGCCACGTGGAATATGGTGCACTTCGACGTGCAGCTCATCGGCGGAATGTGCCTGCATCGCGGCATGATCGCGGAAATGGCCACCGGCGAGGGCAAGACGCTCGTCGCCACGCTTCCCCTTTATCTCAACGCGCTCACGGGCCGCGGAGTTCATCTCATCACAACCAATGATTACCTCGCCCGCCGCGACGCAGAGTGGATGGGGCAGCTTTACGGTTTTCTCGGGCTCACGACGGGCATCATCCAGCACGACCAAATGCCGGATCTGCGTCGCGAGCAATATATCGCGGATATCACCTATGGGATGAATTCCGAGTTCGGCTTTGATTATCTCCGCGACAACGGCATGGCCTCCAGCAAGGAGCAGCAGGTGCAGCGCGGACATCAATTCGCCATCGTGGACGAGGTGGACTCCATCCTCATCGACGAAGCCCGCACGCCGCTCATTATTTCCGGCCCGGCCACAGTTTCCACGCATCAGTTCGATAAGTTCAAGCCGCTCGTCGATCAGCTCGTGCGCAAGCAGACCATGCTGTGCAATCGCCTCTGCTCCGAGGCGGATGAAATGTGGGCGCAGGGCAAGGTCGAGGAATTTGGGCGCACCATGTTCAAGGTGAAACTCGGGCAGCCGCGCAACAAAGGCTTGCTCCGTGCCCAGGAAGATCCCGACAAGCGCCGCGCCATCGACAAAGGCGAGCTTTCTTTCTATGCGGACGCTCGCAAGGAAGAGCTTTTCGCGCTGAAGGAGGAGCTGTTCTTTACCATCGACGAACGCGCTCACGAATCCGATCTCAGCGAGCAGGGCCGTGAATTCATGAGCCCGGGCGATCCGAATGCTTTCGTGCTGCCGGATCTGATCACGCAATTTGCCGAGATCGATCAAAACACCAGTCTCACGCCCGCGCAAAAGGCCGAGGAGAAATCCACGCGCCAGGCATTCATGGATCAACAGGGCGAGCGCATCCATAACATCTCGCAGCTCCTCAAGGCCTACTGCCTTTTCGAGAAGGATGTTAACTATGTGGTGGAGGAAGGAAAGGTCGTCATCGTCGATGAATTCACGGGCCGCAAAATGTCGGGCCGCCGCTGGAGCGATGGCTTGCACGGCGCCGTGGAAGCCAAAGAAGGGGTGACCATCGATCGCGAGACGCAGACGCTCGCCACGATCACGATTCAAAACTATTTCCGCCTTTACTATAAGCTCGCCGGCATGACGGGTACGGCGGAGACGGAGGCCAACGAATTCAGCGACGTGTATAAGCTGGAAGTGGCCGTGATTCCCACGAATCGCCCCGTGATTCGCGAGGATCTAAACGATCTCATCTACAAGACGCGGCGCGAAAAGATCAACGCCGTGATCCAGGAAATCAAAACGGCGCACGCCAAAGGCCAGCCCGTGCTTGTCGGTACGGTGAGCGTCGAGCAGAGCGAGATTTTCTCGCGCATGCTCAAGCGCGAAAAGATTCCGCACGCCGTGTTGAATGCGAAATTCCACATGCAGGAAGCGGAGATCGTCGCGCGCGCCGGCCAGCCCGGAGCGGTGACTATCTCCACGAACATGGCGGGCCGCGGCACGGATATTAAGCTCGGCCAGGGCGTCTCCGATCTCGGCGGACTTTACGTCATCGGCACGGAGCGCCACGAATCGCGCCGTATAGATCGCCAGCTCCGCGGACGTTGCGCCCGCCAGGGCGATCCGGGTCTCTCCCGCTTTTACGTTTCTTTTGAAGACGATCTCATGCGCAACTTCGGCGCGGCCGATCGCATGACGCGCATGATGGAGCGCTTCGGCCTGCAGGAAGGCGAATCACTTGAGCATCCGTGGCTCAACAAATCCGTCGAAACCGCACAGAAGCGGGTCGAACAGCGCAATTACTTGATTCGCAAACGCGCGCTCGAGTTCGACGACGTGATGAACAAGCAACGCGAGGTCATCTACGGCTGGCGCAATGAAGCCATCAATGCCCTCGACGTTCGCCCGCTCATCTATGAAGTGATCGATGAAGCGATCCCGGAGAAAGTCATCTCCTTCCTCCCGCCGGATGATGAGAAAAACTACGACGCGCTCATCAACTGGCTCAATGTTACTTTCCCACTCGGTCTCACCAAGGAATCGTCCGGCTTCGACGGCAAGAATGCCGATGAAGTCAGCAACGCGCTCATCGAGAAGCTGAAGAAGAGCTACGAGCTGAAGTGCGCGCACGAAGAGCCGGATGCGATTCGTTTCCTCGAGCGGGCCATCATGCTCAGCGCCATCGACCGGCTCTGGCAGGAGCACCTGTACGGGATGGATTCGCTGCGCGAAGCGGTGTACCTCCGCGCCTACGGCCAGAAAGATCCGCTCATCGAGTTCAAGAACGAAGCCTACGAGATGTTCACCGAGCTCATGGGGAACATCAAAGGCGAAATCCTGCACAACCTCTTCCGCTCGACCTCGAACCTGATGGCGTTCGAGAAATTCCTGGCGAACCTGCCGCAATTTCTCATCGCCCCCGACGAAGCCGGCGGCGCTTCGCAGACGCCCATGCCCGGCTCACGCGCCCCCGAAGCCCGCCCGCCTCAGCCGCAACCGCAACTCGACGGCCCCAACGGCAACGACGAAGGCCCCGAGCCCAGCATCGACCGCGCCGCCTCGCGTCCCGCCCCGCAGCCCCCCAAAGTCGGCCGCAACGACCCTTGCCCCTGCGGCAGCGGAAAGAAATATAAGAATTGCTGCGGGCGGACGGCGTAGGGGAAGCGCTTCATCCCGTGCCGGGCGACTGTTACTAGCTCTTCTCTGGACCATTACGGCTCCGTTCAATGAGAATCGGTCGGTACAAGAACACCCTGATTGCGGGCTTGTTATCGCTTCTTTTTGGCTCGTGCTCCAAACCACAGCCACGACAGGCACCACCTCAGCCATTGCGTGAGATCACCACAGGAACCGAAGATGGCTTTGTCGACCTTAGCTTCGCGATCCATTCTCACGAGCGGCTCCCTGACGGTTCAGAGATACTGTCCGGCTACGGCACCCACCATGGACGTGAGGTTGGCGTCGCTATAACGCTTGGCACTAATTGGAAACCTGGCAAGTTGGGTCCATCGGTCGTTTACACTGGTACTGTTACTTACCGCTCACTTGGTCCGCCAAGCGATGCGTTAATCCAAGCGCTTGACGAGCTCTATTCTACCAAACTCCAACCTACGATCATGCGGCCGACTACGATTTTCACAGCCATTTCGCTCGAAGGGGAACCAGCGGACCTTGCCAAAGGTCCCACCAAGTTCAAACTTTTCTTTGAATCGGACAGCGAAGATCGTTATGCGGAATTTTACACCAATATCGATCTTGCAAACGGCGTTCTCCAGATCCGCGAGAAAGATCCGGACTATCGCTCCCCGCTCGTTAAAGCGCTCCGACAGGAATGAACCGCTTTAATCCTCTAGAGTTAATCAGAGAGAGTGAGCCAAATAGTCACTTCACACCATTGGTACAATAACAAGTAACATCCAGAAGGCATAGCACCTTTTCATCTGGGCGTTCACGTGGATAATCAAATCCGTATTTCGGTATCGATAGCTAGTCGAAAGCGGGAATCAAATCTCGCACTCACAAACGGATTCAAGACACTGAGGAACGCGAGCCAAGACACGCATCCTGACTTCCAGGTGATCTCGCTACTGATATGAGTCGCGAAGCGCCACCCATACGGCTATTTTGGCGCAATCAAAAAAGAAATTGGCACTCCCGGATTGGTTCCGGGCCCCCAAAAATCGAACGCTTCAATTCCCTTATTTTGATTCTTCAGAAGCTCAAGATGGTAATCAAACACGACAAGTGAAAATTTTTTCGTCGAAAGCACTTTAGGTCCATCGTAGAAGGTGAAGTCCAATGTATATTCACCGATGTTTAATGGAGGAAACTTGTCGTAAAGCTTATCCGCCATTCCCTCGATTTCGGTCAATTTATCCAAGTGCATCTTTTCTTCTTCCGGTGGCATATTTGGATAAAAGCGAGCCGGTGAGTGTTGGCTTGCCTCCGCGATAATCTTCGAGAATTCACGCTCGGCAGCGGGATCGAGTGGACGTCTGAAGTATATAGGCGCGGAAAGGCGATCTCCAGGCCTCAAGTTAATTGAGCCGAATGGACTTGGAGCTGGCGTAGTACCAACGGTGAGATATTGAGATTCAAATATTGTCGGCCCAGATCCGTTAACCGGCGTCAAAAGCAGTTCAATTTTGTCACAATGAACGTCTCTTTTACCCACGTTGGAAAGGGACATTTGCGAAACCAGTGACAGTTGTCCCGCCATTTGAAAAGCCATTATTGAACGCGCAAATTGGGGC
>FTBG01000167.1_pt1 | contig 14401 bp, 9 predicted proteins | sample 1639311 | NCBI WGS metagenome assembly FTBG01 (sample SAMEA3914864, study PRJEB12502) | metagenome | biome: forest; material: soil | place: USA | collected 2012-03-12 | depth 0.3 m | reverse complement strand
GCCGATCCTCTTCGCTATTTTCCGGGAGATCGGTATCGAGCATGTAGAGCGTGATGCGACCGATCTGCAGCTTGTGTCCTTTGACGCGAACGGAGCGTCCGAGAATCTCCACATTCACAAAAAGCGGTTTGCCGTCTTTGTCGATCGCGTCACGCAAGGGGAGATGGCTGAAATTCTGATTGAGCTGAATGCTCTGCTGCGCGCCGTCTTTATCGATCTGCTGGCGGAAATAGCCATGCTTGTAGAGCAGGGTGAAAGCGATGAACGGGAGATCGAGATCGCTCGCGGATTTACAGTGATCGCCCGAGAGAATTCCGAGGCCGCCGGAGTAATTCGGAATCGATTCGTGAAAGCCGAACTCAGCGGAGAAGTAAGCGATGGGAGACTGCTTACTGATCGGGCTGAGCTCCTTTTCGTGGAGCTTGCCGTAGGTATCCTGTCTTTTCAGATAAGCGCCGAACTTGGCGTACACCGCGCGCATCTCGCGGAGAAAATCATCGTCTTCCGCGACTTCCATGAGCCGAGCCTGGCGGCAGAGCTGGAGCATCCGCAACGGATTATGATTGGTGCGGTCCCAAAGGGCGGTATCGAGGTGGCGAAATAGTTTTCTCGCGTCTGGCTGCCAGGTCCACCACAGGTTGAATACCATTTCGCGGAGTGGTTCGAGTGGTTCCGGAAGTTTCGGAACGATGTTGTAACAATGGATTGGCTGCATTGGTTCCCTGTTTAAGATTTTCCCGTAAACGGCTGAGGTTTCCTGAGGGGACGCGGCAGCGTATCGGGTGGAGATTTAGTAGCAAGCAAAACTGAATATCATCCTCATCCTCATCCTCTTCCTCTTAATCACTCGATTCGATCAAGCATAGGGAGGATGATTATGACGAAGGGGAAGAGGATGAAGATGAGGAAATCGGCATGACTGCGCCCGTTGACAAAGCCCCAAGCCGTTTCGATACTCGCGTGACAATGAGTCTCGATTTGAACGATCTGCTACGGGATTGGCCCTATGAGCCGGGACAGCTCAAGGTGCGCAAAATTCTCGGCAGCGACGACAAGGAAAAGCTGCAACTGCGGATCGATCTAGGCGTGATTCAAATGGAAACGACTGGCCGCCCCGATGGTCAGAGGCCCCATGGCTGTGAGTCACTGCTCGATTACTATCAGGAGCGGCTACGGATCGCGCGAAAGAAAGATGAACCGTTTGTGCTCAACGCCGAAGACATCGGCGAACTGCAGCAGGAAGGGATCCAGTACTACCATCGCTACATTTCCTTTTTTCACCTGGGCGATTTTCAGGCGGTGATTCGGGATACGCAGCGAAACCTGGAGATGTTTGCCTTTGTCGAGCAACACGCCGAGCGCGAAGAGCTTTCGGAAACCGTCATCCAGTTCACGCCGTATGTTTTAATGATGAACGTGCGTGCCGTGGCGTCGATCGATGTGGAGCGCGAGGACTACGCGGTGGCTGTGCAGCAGATCGAGCAGGGGATGGAGAAAATCCGTGCCTTTTACAATGAGCAGGGAATGACGGAAGCACAGGAGAATAGCCCGGAGCTCGGTTTTCTCGCAGAATGGCTGGAAGAAGTGCGTGCACGCCAGCCTGTCACCAAGCTCGAGCGTTTGCAGCGGGAGATGGATCAGGCCATTGCCAACGAAGCGTACGAACGCGCGGCGGAATTGCGGGATGCGATCAAGGCACACGCCAGCCGGAAGCGGAAAGCGTAGGGGAATTTCGGATTGCGGATCGCTGATTCGCAAAGAGCAGCTCCATTCGCGATGTGACAGACAACGAGCGGAAAAGGGCTTGGTCTGCAAATTTTTGCACTCCACTCTTTTGCTCGCCATAGTTCCTCTCTTACATCTCCCGCAGTTTCCTCGCCGCTTTCATGATTTCCCCACGCAATCCTTTCCGCTCTCTTCTGGATAGGATTGCGCACCGCTTCTCGCGATCGGCTGCGCATGGCGTTGCGGCCGTGTGTGCCCTGTTCCTCGCAGCCTGCGGCAACAATCCCAATCACGCGCCGCTGCATACGAAAAATCCGGATCACCCGGATTCGCCGTGGGTGGTGATGTACATTTATAGCCCGGACGAGGCGCGGTCGCTCGATCCGCAGGTGGGTTACGACGAGATCAGTCATTATATCGTCGAGCCGGTTTACGACACGCTGACGCAGTATCACCCGATGAAGACTGACCCGTATGAGGTCGAGGCGTGTCTGCTGGAGGAGCTTCCGGAGAAAAAGATGAACCCGGATGGCACGGTCCAGTATCTTTGCCACTTGAAGAAGGAGGTGATGTTTCACGATGATCCGTGTTTTCCGGGAGGCAAAGGCCGGGAACTCGTCGCGGGGGATTTGGAGTACGCTTTTCAACGGATGTGCGATCCGCAAGTGGTGTGTCCGGTTGTGGGAAACCTGGGAGAGTATGTGGCGGGGATGAAGGACGCATTTGAGGCCGCGAAGAAAGCGGGGCACTACGATTACGACCATCAACTCGTGAGCGGAATCGAAGTGATCGACCCGCACACGTTCAAGCTTCATCTGCTCAAGCCGTATCCGCAGATTTTCTATTGGATGGCGCTGCCTTTTACCGCGCCCGTGGCTCGCGAAGCGGTCGAGTACTATGATGGCAAGGCGCACCCGCTCTTCAAATTTCATACGGTAGGGAACGGACCCTTTCAGCTGGTCGAACACGTGGACGGCGAATTCTACCGTTACGTGCGGAATAAAAACTATCGCACGACGGTTTTCCCGAAAGACGGCTGGGCGCCGGAGCGCGATGCGGTGAATCGCCCGCTGGCCGGTCACGCATTGCCGCTGGTGGATGAAATACAAGTAACGGTATTTCGCGAAATTCTGCCGATCTGGCTGCGCACGCGGCAGGGCTACATCGACCAGATGAAAGTGATGAAAGATGCGGCCAATACGGCGATCACGACGACGCAGGAACTGGCGCCAAAATATAGGGAGCGTGGCATGAAGCTGGCGCGGATGATCGAGCCGAGCACGTTCTTTCTGGACTTCAACATGAAGGATGAGCTCCTTGGCAAGAATAAGAAACTGCGTCAGGCTCTCTCGTGTGCGTACGATCCGCAAGGTTATGTGGATCTCGCCTATGGCGGAGTGGCGCCGGTCGCGCGGCAACTTATTCCGCCGGGCCTCTATGGGTTCGACAAAGATTTTCGCAATCCATACGGACCCGATCTCGCCAAGGCAAAACGGCTGCTCGCGGAAGCGGGCTATCCAAATGGCATCGATCCGGCCACGGGGAGTCCGCTGGAATTGAGCATGGACGTGACTGCGACCGGCGGAGAGGAACGGCAGTTGGGTGAATACGAGCAGCGGCAGCTCGAGCAACTAGGCATTCACGTACGGCTCATCGAAGACACATTCGCCCGCCTTACGCAAAAAGAAGAGGACGGTAACTACCAAATCTCGAGCAGCGGCTGGGGGGCGGATTATCCCGATCCGGAAAATTTCTTTTTCCTCTTCTATAGCAAAAACATTCCGCCGGAAGGGCCGAACTACGCGCGATATAGCGACCCGGAATTCGATCAAATGTTTGACAAGATGGCGACGATGGACAATTCGCCGGAACGTCTCGCGCTGATCAAGACGATGACGGATAAACTACAGGAAGATTGCCCCGCCATCATGTGCTTTAACAAAGGTTACAATGTCATCGAGCAGCCGTGGTGTCCCATTACGCAGCTCAATTACTTTTGGAACCGCGGCTTTAAGTATTTCACGGTGGATGACGCCATGCGCGCGGAAAAGCAGCGCGAATGGAATCCTGTGGCTAAATGGCCGATTCCCGTGGCCGTCGTTGCGGTTGTGGCATTGGGCTGGTATGGCGTGCAACTGAATCGGAGACGCAATGTTTAGCTATCTACTTCGTCGATTGCTCTACGCGCCGTTGACCATCATCGGGGTCATGCTGGTGACGTTTGTCATGTTCTTTATCGTGCAAACGCCGGAGCAGGTGGCGCACGGGGCCTTGGGGAAAAAGGCCAATCCGGAGAACATGTATAACTGGCTGCATAAGCGCGGTTACGATAAGCCGCTCTTTTTCAACACCGGCCAGAAGCGCGAAGCGCCCGACGGGCATCCCTACGATAGCAAGGGATTCTTCGACACGATCTTTTTTAACAAGATGCTGGGTTATGCGAGGCTGGATCTTGGCATTTCCGATATGCGCGAGGAGCCGCTGGGCCAGATGTTTTTGCAGCGCGCGCCGGTGTCGCTCATGCTGATGTTGCCGGCCTATGTCGCGGGATTTTTCATGGCGACGGGACTGGCGCTGTTTCTGGTCTTCGTGCGCAACTCCGCGCTGGATGCGTTTGGGGTTTTTGTCTGCGTCGCGCTCATGAGCGTGCCGCCGATGGTCTATATCATTTTTGGGCAGGCGGTAGTGGCGCTGGGTCTCAACTACTTTCCTGCTTCCGGATTTGATAGCCACGGGTGGAGCGCGCTGAGGTTTTTGCTGCTGCCGGTGAGTCTCGTGGTGATCATGCATCTCGGCTACGATGTGCGCATGTATCGCGCGATCTTCCTCGAGGAAATCGCCCAGGATTATGTGCGCACGGCGCGCGCCAAAGGCGTGACCAATCGCCGGCTCCTGCTCGTTCACGTGCTGAAAAACGGCATGATCGCGCTGATCACGCTGGTCGTGGCGAATCTGCCCATCCTCATTCTCGGCGCGCTGTTGGTGGAGAATTTCTTCGGCATCCCCGGTTTGGGCAACACGCTCGTGGACGCCATTCAAACGCAGGATCTGGCGGTGGTGAATGGTGTTACTTTTCTCACTTCCATCCTTTATATCGTGGGGCTTACGGCCACGGACATTTGTTATGCCCTGGCAGATCCCCGCATACGCCTGAGCTGATGAACCGCGACGACTGGTTTCAAAATTTTGCGGTGATCGCGGGCTTTGCCTTTGTAATCTGGCTGCTCGTGCACGGTTCGCGCAGTGATCGCTGGCGGCGTGCCTGGCTTCGGCTGCGGCGGGACCGAATGGGCATCGTCGCCGGGGGCATCATCGGGCTTTACCTCTTCATGGGAGCACTCGAAATGCTGCAGGTGCCCTCGAATGGAGCGCCTGTGAGCATTCTGGGCTTGATCGCGCGCAGCGTGCCCACGGAGCCCACCTATAGTGCGCCGCTGGCCGGGACGACGCTTTCCATTCAAAAACCGGAGCCGCTTCGGGGACATCATTTGCTAGGCACAGATGCACTGGGGAAGGATGTGTTTTTCGAAACGCTGCGCGCGTGCCGCACGGCGCTGATCATCGGCGGGGTGACCAGCCTTATCTATATTCCGATCGGCACTCTGCTGGGCATTCTCTCGGGTTACTTTCGCCGGTGGGTGGATGAAATCATTCAATATACCTATACGGTCATCTATTCGATCCCGGATATCCTGTTCCTTGTGGCCATGCTGGTGGTCCTGGGAAATGCCGAGGTGAAGATCGGCAAGTTCGTGATTTTTGCCGCCGGCAAAAGCCTGGGCAAAATGTCATTTACGCTCGCGGTCTATTATTGGATCACCCTTTGCCGCATGATTCGCGGTGAAACCATGCGCCAGGTGGAACGACCTTACGTGGCGGCTGCTCGCGCGCTCGGGCAATCGCATTGGAAGATCATCACGCAACATTTGTTGCCCAATGTCATGCACCTCGTGCTCATCAACCTGGTGCTCGGTTTTTCCAATCTCGTCCTTTCCGAGGCCATGCTTTCTTATCTCGGTGTCGGCTCGCCGATCGGCACGCCGAGCTGGGGAAATATGATCGACAGCGCGCGCGGCGAACTGAGCCGCGATCCGGTGGTGTGGTGGAATCTGGCGAGCGCGACCGTGGCGCTCTTTGGCCTCGTCTTTTCGCTGAATCTCTTTGGAGATGCGCTGCGGCGCGCATTTGACCCGAGAAGAGGATAAGGGAAAATCCGAAACGAGAATGACGAAGGACTGAGAAAAACCAGAAGCCCGAACGACGAATGACGAAGGAAGCCCGAAATCAGAATAACGAAGACCTTGGTTCAAGCGCGCGGTGTAGATCCAAACCTTCGGGCTTCGGATTTCATTCGTCATTTGGCTCGCCCATCTACCAACCTCCGCTAATCCCTACCGCCACCTCGGTCATTCTGGTTTCGTCATTCCTCCATTAGCGTCCTGATCTAAATCCCGCATCGCATAACTCACCATGTCTCTCCTCGACGTTCGCAATCTAGCCATTCACTTCGAAACGGAAACGGGCACGGTGGAGGCCGTAAAGGGAATCTCCTTTTCGCTCGGAGAAGCGGAAACACTAGCTGTCGTAGGAGAGAGCGGCAGCGGGAAAAGCGTCACCGCCCTGGCGCTCACGCGGCTGCTGCCCGAGCCGCCGACGGTGTATCGTTCGGGTGAGATTCTCTTCAAAGGCCGCGATGTTCTCAAAGCATCGCAGGGTGAGTTGCGCGCATTGCGCGGCGCGGGCATTGCCTATATTTTTCAGGAGCCATCGACTTCGTTAAATCCGGTTTTCACCATTCGCACACAGATTGCCGAAGCCATCCGCCTTCATCGTCCCGAAGTGAAAAAGGTGGATGATGAAATCGTGAAGTATCTCGACATGGTAGGCATCGTCGATGCGCGCAAACGGATGAATGACTATCCCCACCAGCTTTCAGGAGGCATGCAGCAGCGCGCGATGATTGCCATGGCGCTGAGCTGTCAGCCGGACATCCTCGTCGCTGACGAACCGACCACGGCGTTGGATGTCACGATTCAGGCGCAGATCATCGAGCAACTCACGGAGCTGAAAAAGCAGCTCAACATGGCTATCATTCTGATCACGCATAACTTTGGCATCATCGGCGATATTGCGGATCGGGTAGCCGTGATGTTTCGCGGAAAAATCGTCGAAGAAGGCGCCACGCGCGAAGTGCTGCACAACCCGCAGCATGCCTATACCAAAGCGCTCATCGAGTGCATCCCGCAGCTCGGCCAGAAACGGAAACGCCTCACGACGATCGATCACGCGGCGCTGGAAGCGGCGGGAGGCTAGCGGGAAGGAAAGCGCAGCCGCGGTAACCGGCCCCATCGGGGCCAAAGAATATAGCCTGGGGCAAAGCGAAGCGCCGCCCCAGGTACCGCACCATGACAGTCGCCAAGGGCTGTAAGCACGCCACGGAAAGACAGTTGCGTGCTTACAGCACTTGCTTCGCGTGGCGGCTGCATACCCAGGGCTTCGCTTCGCTGCACCCTGGGCTATATTGTTCAGCCCCGATGGGGCTGGCGTGAGTGGCTAGCCATTGTCACCCTGCCGCCGGCGGAGCCGGCTTGCTCGCCTTTCCATACACGCGGGTCATTTCCACGCGCGTGGCGGAGGCGATCACCAAATCGGCTGCGCGCCGCTTCAATCGCCAGGCGCGAGAGGCTAGCCAGAGCAAAAAGACGCCATAGATGATCCACGCATAGAGATCCGACTTATTGAGGAACAAGCCTCGGTAACCTAGCGTCAAAAGGATCAGCAAATTGATCAGCACCGTGGTGACGACGGGTCGATACTCCAGCCGCACGCGCGTGAGGCATTTCGGACCGCCGTGGTATTCCGTGACGGTGCGCACCTGCACGCTCCAGAATTGATTGCCATACATGCGGATGTCCCAATCTTTCCAACCGGTATCCGCTGAGTAGCGCCAGCCTTCCGTTTCCATGGCGGAGAAGATATCCGTAAGCAATTGCTCGCGGCCTTTGCCGGTTTCGTTCCAGAAATCGAGCTTGGAGATGCCGCCGCGGCGGCTCGCTGCGGCGAGACCTTCTTCCGGCGTGGAGATAACTGCGCGCGGAGTGTGCTTGTACTTCAGCCATGTAAAGTAACGCGCCCAGCCGCGCCCGAGCGGCTGCATAAAGGCAAGGAAGGCCACGAGCAGCCGCGCTGGAATGGTATCAAAGCGCCGCTCGATGCGCGCGTGGAGCATATAGGAAAGCGCCACGAGAAAGGTCGCGCCAAACATGAGCAACGGCACCATGCGCAGCTTTTCCAGAGGCCAGCCGAGCACCGCCATGAATGCGGTCAGCGCGACCCATTCAATGCTGCTCACATAGGCGGCGACTTCGCTTTGCGGCTTTGGGTAGATAGACTGGAAGAGGCCAAAGCCGAAAACGCCGTGATAAATCACCGGGCGATGGAAGAGCCACGTAAAGCGCGGCGCACCGTAGATCTGGCCTTTCCATTTTGCCGTGCCGGTGGGCCCGAAAAAGATGAGATGCTTGAAGCGCAGCATCGACTCTGCTTCCCCATAGCCTTCCTGCTGTTTGCGAAACGCCTTGAGCGTGAAGCGCCGGTAATGCCAGACAATCGCGCTCGGCGAAAACGCAATGACTCCGCCATTGGTTTGCAGACGCCAGCAGAAATCCACGTCATCGCCGGCTTTGCGGTACTCCGTGTCGAATCCGATGATGCTCTCGAAAGCCGCGCGATGGAATGCCATGTTGCATCCTGGGATATGTTCCGCGACGACATCGGTGAGCAACACGTGGCTCGGCCCACCGGGAGCCGCGGAGACGGCCGCCTGAATCCAGTCCACCGCTGGCGGAGATATATTTGGCCCACCCACGCCCACGTAGTCACCGCTGATCAACGTGCCTACCATATAGTATAGCCAATCCGGATCGGCCATGCAGTCGGAGTCTGTGTAAGCAAATATCTCTCCCTTGGACGCAGCGGCGCCCGCATTGCGCGCATAGCTCAAGCCCATATTGGGCTGCACGATATTCGTAAACTCCGGCAAGCTGGCTTTGCGCTCTTCGCGCCCCGCGACGAATTCTTTTACGAGCTGCTGGGTGTTGTCAGTCGAGCCATCGTCGACGAGGATGATTTCGAAATCCGGATAGTTTACTTGATCCAGCGATTGCAGGCAGTCGGGCAAGGTCTTGCCGCCATTATACGAGCAAACGATGACCGACACTTTGGGGTAACGAGCCAGCTTCACCTTGTTAGTGATGGAGCTGTCACCGCCGAGCATTTCTTTCAGCACGTGGAAGGCCTTCTTCGGCTGCCGATCGCGTGTGACCAATCCGAATGCCCAATCGGTGATCTCAAAGCCGCCCGTGAACCATTCATCCGTCCATGCAAAAAAGATCGTTCCCGCCGCCCCGCCGCGCACCACGGTCTCCAAATGCCAGGTGAGCACCTCGGCCTGCATCTCTTCGGATTTCCGCATCGTATCCAGGCCGAATTCCCCAAACATCAGCGGTTTGTCTTCCGCGAGGTTCTGTAAGCGCGCCAGATACTTTTCAAAATCACGCTGCCGCTCCAGGTACACATTAAAGCTGCAGAAATCGACATTCTGCGGCAGCAGATATTCCGTGGGTGGGTAGCTGGCGTAGGAGTAAAGCGGGCGTGGATCCGTTTCGCGCGCGACATTGATGAGATGCTCGACGAATTCGATGACTTGCCGCGCGCCCAGCCAGCGCACCATCGTCGTGGGAATTTCGTTTCCCACCAGATATCCGAAAATCGCTTCGTGCCCCTTGTGCTTGGCTACCGCCGAGCGAATCGTTTCCACGATTTGCCGTCGCATTTTGGGCTGATTCAAGAACTCGATATGCTCCGCCCAGGGGATGGAAATGAGCACGCGCAATCCAAACTCACGCGCCGTATCCAGAAACCATCGCGGCGGCACATGATAGATGCGCAGTAGGTTTATCCCCATCTCGCGCATGAGCGCGAAATCGCGCTGCGCCTTTGTGGCGTCGCCGACGAAATGCCCTTCCGCATCGGGAGCAAAAGGGCCGTACGTCACGCCCTTCACGAAAAACTTGCGTTCTCCCGCGAAAAAGAACTTCGCCCTTACGCGGATTGGCTCAAGTGTGGGCGACGTGGCAAGGGAGGCGGGGCTTTCGGCAGAGGCGGTGGTCTCGAGCGTGGCGGGCATGTGGCAGCGGGCATGTTACTCCACGAAATTCCCTGTTCCGCAAGCGCGGGATTGCTGGGAGTTCGGTTCGCGCCCGAATTCGACTCTCCAAATCCCATGGAATTGCAAATTCCCTTGGCTTTCCCAAACCTCAGTTCGAACGTCCCACAATAGCGCACGGTCACACCCCTCCGTTTCCCCCATGGAATCGCGCTTGTTTTCTCAAAGGCCCGCCGTGTTATTATCCCCCGCGATGGCCCACCCAGTACGACGCGCAACGCCCCACCCAGAGATCACTCCATGAGCACCGCAGACCTGCAGGCTGAACTCGAAAGCTTCAAGACGGATTTCGCCCGCGTGAAGGAGGAAGTCGGGCGCGTGATTGTTGGTCAGGATCGCGTCGTCGAAAGTGTCATTACCGCGATCATTGCCGGAGGAAACGTTCTCCTGGAGGGCGTCCCCGGCCTGGGAAAAACGGAACTCGTCAAAACTCTATCGCGAACCCTGGCGCTGGAATTCCGGCGCATCCAATTCACGCCCGATCTGATGCCGGCCGACATCATCGGCACGAATATTATGACCTCGGATGGAACCGGGGTTTATCGTTTCGAATTCCGCCGCGGACCGATCTTTACCCAACTCCTTTTGGCTGACGAAATCAATCGCGCCACTCCCAAAACGCAGTCGGCCCTGCTCGAGACGATGCAGGAGGGATCCGTCACCGCGGCCGGCACAACCCATCACCTGGAGCAGCCGTTTTTCGTCCTCGCTACGCAAAACCCCATCGAGCAAGAAGGTACCTATCCTTTGCCGGAAGCGCAGCTCGATCGTTTCATGTTCAAGGTCAATGTCGGCTTTCCCAATCGGCAGGAGCTGAACGAAGTGGTGCGACGCACCGCGATCACCAAACCGGTGGATGTGTCACGGGTTCTCGATGGCGGGCGCATTATGCGGTTGCGCGATCTTTTGGAAAAAGCCGTCTTTGCCGATCCCATGCGTGACTATGCGGTGCGGCTGGTGCTGGCGACGCATCCGGATTCCGAATTTGCCACGGAGCGGGTGCGCAAATACGTGAAGTGGGGGGCGAGCCCGCGCGCCGCGCAGGCGCTCATTCGCGCGGCACGGGTGCGGGCGCTCGCGGCGGGCCGGGCTCACGTGGCTTTTGAGGACGTGCGTTACTTTACAAGTGAAGTGCTCGGGCATCGCGTGCTGCTTAACTATGATGGCCAGGCGGATGAGATCCGCGTCGCCGATCTTCTCGCGGAAATTACCAAGCAGATCGGCGAGGAGGCCGTCGCGTGAGCGTCGGCCAACAGTTCACTTCGCTTCTGACCAACGCTCAGCTCGATCGATTGGCGCGGCTGCGCATTCAGTCCAATCGGCGTTTTACCAATCGCGCCCGTGGCGAGCATTTCGCTGGGAAAGGCGGCATGAGCACGGAGTTTTGTGACTACCGTGATTATACTGACGGAGATGATACGCGCTTTGTCGATTGGAATATCTTTTCGCGGCTTCATCGACCTTACCTGAAGATCTTTCATCAGGAAGAAGAGACGCATGTGGCCATCCTTGTCGATGCTTCGAATTCCATGCTCTTCGAAGACAAGTTGAACCGGGCGCGGGAGCTGGCCGCAGCCTTTGGAGTGCTGGGCCTGCGCAATGGCGAGCGCGTCGCCGTGCATTCCTTTCGCGGGAATGGAGAAGGTTCGCGCCTCGCGCCCTGTCGCGGGACGACTAGCTTTCCAAAGCTATTTAGCTTTATCGAAGGGATCGAGGGCGGCGGTGATTTCCCGCTGGAAAAGGGAATCGAGCAGATGCTGCGAAATCACTCCGGACGCGGCATTTGCTTGTTACTTTCCGACTTTCTCTCCGGCGGAGATCTCAGTCGCGCTTTTAGTTTTCTCGAGGGAGCCGGACTGGAAATATTTGCGATGCAGATCCTTGGACCCAGCGAGATCGATCCTGGTATCCAGGGTGATTTGCGTTTGGTTGATTCCGAGCTGGAGCAAACCCTCGATGTTTCCTCTGCGGGCGATCTGTTGGGTTACTATCAGGAGTATCGCGCCGCATTTGAGGAAAGTCTCGCGACCCATTGCCGTCGGCGCGCCGGACGTTTTCTTTCAATCAATGCTGCCGAGCCGCTCGATTCCTTGTTATTCGACCGCCTCCGCCGCAAAGGCTGGATCGCATGAATCTTCCGGGATTTTCCGCCCCCAGCGCCGCATGGCTCTTTGCCCTGCTCGTTCCGCTGATCCTGTTTTATTTTTTAAAACTGCGGCGTCCGCGCGAGGTGATTCCGTCGCTCGTGCTCTGGCGGCAGGTGTTGCAAGATCAGCGGGTCAATTCGCCGTTTCAAAAATTCCGGCGCAATCTGCTGCTCATCGTTCAGGTGTTGCTCCTCCTCTTGCTCGTGCTGGCGGCCATGCAACCCTATCTACGCCGGCAGGCGGGACATGCCCGGCGGCTGCCGGTAATGATCGATTGCTCGGCGAGCATGGCGGCCCTCGACAAAGCGGGCGGCGCAAGCCGTCTCGCCCAGGCAAAACAGCGTGCGCGCGCGCTCCTCGAGACGCTGCCCAGCGATGCGGAAATTAGCTTGATTTCCTTTGCTAAAACAGCACGGAAACGCACGACCTTTACCAACGATAAACGTCTTTTATCACAGGCGCTGGAAGAGATGGAAGTGGAGGATGTGCCCGGCGATATCGAGGATGCGCTGCACCTTGCCCAGGCGCTGGCGCGTAGCGAGCCCTTCGATGAAGTGTTACTTTTGTCCGACGGCAATTTCCCGTCACGTGCCAATTTTGAGTTATCATTCAATGTTAACTATCAACGGATCGCTTCGGCGGGTCCTAATTTCGGCATTACCGCGTGCAATGCGCGGCGCGCTGTGGATGGCAAGTGGGAGATCTTTGTCCAGATCGAGAGTTCCGCGGAAGCGGAGGGTGGGGGAGCAGTTCAGCTTTCCATGGGTGGTACGCAACTTGTCTCCGAGCGTTTCACGCTCACCAAAGGCGGTTTCCAGCGCATGACTTTTTCCGCCGGCGGAGAGCAGGCCGGACAATTGGAGGTGCGCCTCGTGCCGGATGGCTTTGATTCGCTGGCTGCGGACAATGTGGCGTGGCTGGATTTGCCCGCGGCGCGGCCGTTGATTGTTTATGTGCCGGAGGCGATGGCGGCTTATCGTCACGCGCTCGCGGCGATTCGCGACGTGCATCTCGTCTCGAGCGCTGCGGAAGAAAAATGTGATCTGGTCATTTCCGACCGCTCGGAAGATGTTTCCGCTCCGGCGCCGCTGGCTTGTTATATTGATGTCATTCCGGAGGATGTGCAGAAGCTTGTTGCCATCCAGCAGGGGAGCGCCAGTCCGGTGGATTGGCGCCGCGATTCTCCGCTGCTGCAGCATGTCGATTTTACCGATGTGGTTTCGGTGGACGATCCCCACTCGGCAGCCGGTGTGCAGCCCGGCGATTTTGCCAATGCCGGATACGATATCCTCGTGCACGGCCCGCACGGTCCGATGATGCTGGAAAAGCAGGAGGAAGGAAAAAGATCCGCGTATCTATTATTTCATACTGATCACACGACGCTCCCTTATCGCGTGGGCTTCCCGGTGTTTGTCACAAATCTGGTGCAGGCCGCCTTGAAGGAAACGCATCTTGCAGAGTCCGTGGCGAATCACACCGGCGCGCTTCCGCCCTTTCGGCTCACACCAAAGCACGCCTACGAAATCACCAGTCCTGGCGGTACCCGTTATCGGGAAACGACCGATGAACATGGCGTGCTCTCCGGGTTGCCGGCGCTGCGCGCAGGGGAATATAGCATCCTGGATGGCGGTGAGGTGCGGGTCCGCATCGGCGCGAGCCTTCTTTCCCCCGCCGAGACTACGCTGAAAAGCACGGACCAGATTCAATTTAACGAACAGCTCGCCGTTTCCGCCGCCTCTGCTCCGATCAAGGCAGACCGCGCCCTGTGGTATCCGCTGGCTTGCATCGCCTTTGTCTTGTTACTTGTCGAATGGTGGCTGTTTCAGCGGAACCCGCGGCTGTCCGTCCCCAAACCGCAAAACGCGAAATGAACCCTCGCTGGCAGCCCCTCTTTTTCCGCACTCGGCCCGTGAGCAATATCTTTCACGGGTTTGTTGCCGCCGCACCCTGGGTGGCCATTTTGACTCTCCTTTTCGCTCCCGATTCGCTGGGCGCAGCCGGCGGCCTTTCCGCGACCGTGCTTCCTCTCTCGCCGCGGGGCCGCACCGATGCACCCCGCCCGGTGGAGGTTCGCCTGCATTGGAATGGGTCTCAGTTGCTTGAGGGCCGCACCGAACTGACCCTGAAAACTAAATATGAATCGATCGTGCGCGTGCGGGGCCCGGAGACAGCGCTCACCAATGGGGACCAGAGTTTTCGCATGCTTCTTCCGCCCGTGAGCCGCTTTGAGGATACCGCCGAGGTTGCAGTGCGTTTCCTGGCAAAATCCGAAACACTCGATGCGGGATCGAGCCCGATTTTT
>FTBG01000617.1_pt1 | contig 14432 bp, 13 predicted proteins | sample 1639311 | NCBI WGS metagenome assembly FTBG01 (sample SAMEA3914864, study PRJEB12502) | metagenome | biome: forest; material: soil | place: USA | collected 2012-03-12 | depth 0.3 m | reverse complement strand
GGATGATCCGCGGGATAACGCAGCGTCCGCAACGCAATCAGGCCGTTGAGCATCCCGGGGAAGATCGCGCCGAGCCCGTCGCTGCCTTCGCCCATGCGCTCCACCATCCACTTCTCCGCCTTTTCAAGCGCCATCTCGCGGAAAGGCTTCCAGGGCTGGCGCCCGAGGAATTTCAACAGACGGTCGCAGCGGAGGAAGAAATTTGGCCAGCTCCAGTAATGCTTGTCCCGATGTACGCCGAGGAATTGCTGCTCGCTGCCTGCCGGGTAAAGTTCGTGGAGATGTTTCTCTGCCGGCAATTCCCGCGTCGGCTTGTGGTGATTGAGGATCGCCAGCGGCATGAGCATGGCGCGGCTCCACGAGGACAACTCGTAGATATTAAAGAAGGACCACTTCGGAAAAAAGATGATCTCGGCCGGGACGGTCGGCAGATACTTCCAAGGGAATTGTCCAAGCAAAGCCAGATATAGCTTTGCATAAGTATTCATGTGCGGAATACCGCCAAGCCGTAGTGCGGCAGCGCGGCCTTCGCGCATCCACGGGTCATTCGGCGAATGTCCAGCGAGCTTGAGTGCAAAGTACGCTTTGACGGTCGCGTTTACTTCGCTCGGTCCTTCTTCGTACGTATTCCAACCGCCATCGCGCAACTGGCGGCTGCGGATGTGCGCAACGCATTTCTCCTGGAGGACCGGATCCACTTCGTCCGCCCAGTGCATGTAAAGGATGTAATCCGAGCAGAGGGTAGAGTCGACCAGGAGTTCTCCACACCAGTAACCGTCGTCATGCTGCAGCCGGAGCAGGTTCTGTTGAGCCCGATGAATCGCATTCGCGAGGCGGGAAGTAGCTCCGGTACTAGTCGAAGTGGTAGCTCGTTGCACGCGTGGATGTTAGATTGAATTACAATACAAGAGTTCTCGCGCCAGATCAATCCATGAAAGCCTGACGTTACGACCGCACATTCCGAGGGGAACCGGAAACGTGGCGAATGACCTGTAAAGGTCAGCTTGCGACAGCAAGAGGCGCTTCTTCGCGCTTGCCGGTGAGATGGCCGTTGCCGGCGGTCACACCATTGTACGCTTCAATGCCGTCTGCACTGACCGGCTTTGGACGCGCGCCAAAGTTAAACTTGATGTTCTTCCACGTGTCGCCGGGCTTGGCCTGCAGGCCGAGGCTGGCCGTCGGCTCGTATCCGCAGTGCATCATGCAATTTTCGCAACGCGGATCGCGGGCCTCGCCATTGACGACGCCATACTTCGACCAGTCGACCTTTTCGAGCAGTTCGTTGTAGGTCGGATAATGGCCGTCCGTCATCAGATAGCAGGGAGCCTTCCAGCCGCGGATATTGCGGGTCGGAATCGCCCATGCGGAGCACGTCAGATCGCGATGACCGGCAAGGAACTCAAGGTACACAGGCGTGCCAAAGATCGGGAACTTCCGGCCCCATTCTTCGATCTTCTGGAACTTCTCAATCGTGGCCTTGCGCGTGAGGAAGAAGGCTTCCGGGCGCAGATTGAGTCGCTTGACCATGTCTGTCTTGGCAGCGTCGTACTCGTAGCCGGGAGAAATCGTGTGGCCGTCGACATCGAGGCTGGAGAGGAAGGCGAAGAGCTGTTCGATTTCCTCCATGTCGGTCTCCTTGTAGACCGTGGTGTTTGTCGCGACCTGGTAGCCAAGGATCTTCGCCATGCGAATGCCGAGCACGGCTTCCTTGAAGACACCTTCGCGCTCGACGATCAGATCGTGGGTCCGCTCGAGGCCATCGAGGTGGACATTCCAGTACATGTAGCCCGAAGGCGCGATGACAGGCTTGTTCGGATCCTTGGGACCCTTGCGGATATCGTCTGCATCCTTAGCCGAGATCAAATCCTCGGAAACGAGGATCTGCAGTTGCGTCTGCACAGTGTCCGGATCCTGCGCCCACTGGAAGGCCAGGTATTCACGCATCTTCTTACGCATCTGCGTGGCGTTCGTGCAGATGTAAACGATTCGGCCCTGTTCGAGGAGCCCTTCGATAAGGGCCTCGATCTGCGGATAGATGAGAGGTTCGCCGCCGCAGATGGAAATCATGGGGGCGTCACATTCCGCCGCCGCACCGAGGCAGTCTTCCAAGGGCATCATGTCCTTGAGCGAAGTGGAGTATTCGCGAATGCGTCCGCAGCCGGTGCACGTGAGGTTACAGGTGTGCAGCGGCTCCAATTGGAGCACCGTGGCAAATTTCTCCACACCGCGAACCTTCTTTCCGACGATGTACGAAGCGATCTTGGTGGTTAACGCGAGCGGAAATCTCATAATACGGAATCGGGTCTTCTTAACGTTGTAGGCAGGGTTGTGGCAACCCTTGAAACAAGTTCCGGGCCTTACAATTGCGTAAGGTTAGAAACATTAAATATTGTGGAGTGTTGATTGTGAGGCGGTCGCCATTTGTTGTTTTGCCTCATCAATAGAAGATGCAACGGAAGTTGCTGTGGAGCCTTCATGCCTCCGTTGCCTTGCCCGATGGAACCCAAATTCCCAAGGCAAGGCCGGAAACAAACGTCGATCCTTTAGATAAAATTAGTACACGTCGCGCTTGTAACGCTTCGTCTTCTTTAGATTTTCAACGTATGCGATCGCCTCTTCGGGCGTCTTGCCGCCTTCACGGGCGACGATCGCCTGAAGTTCCGAATCCACATCTTTGGCCATGCGCGCGCCATCGCCGCAGACGAAGAAATGAGCGCCTTCTTCCAGCCAGGCATAGATCTCCTTGCTGGCTTCCTTCATCTTGTGCTGGACGTAGATTTTCTCCGCCTGATCGCGCGAGAACGCGACATCGAGCCGGGTGAGGACGCCATCGGCCTGGAAGGCCTCGAGTTCCTTTTCGTAAAGGAAATCCGAGGAGCGGCGCTGCTCGCCAAAAAAGAGCCAGTTCTTTCCGGATGCGCCGGAGGCCTTGCGGTCCTGGAGGAACGCGCGGAAGGGGGCGACGCCCGTGCCAGGTCCAACCATGATCACTGGAGTAGACGGATCTTCCGGGAGGCGAAAATGCTTCGCGGTATGGACGAAAACGGGGACGGAGACGTCGGAATTCGTGCGATCGGCAAAGAATGTGGAAGCCACACCGCCGCGCTGACGCCCGTGGGTCTGGTAGCGGACCGTCGCGATCGTGAGATGCACATTTTCGCCGACGGCCTTCATGCTCGACGAGATCGAGTAGAGCCGCGGCTGCAGCTTGCGCATGCTCTTCACCAGTTCTTCAGGAGTCCAGGTAACCGACGGATGATTGGTGATGAAATCAATGAATTCCAGGCCGTACAGGTACTCCTCGAGTTCCTTCTTGCGAAGCGGATCGGTCGAAAGCGTGCGCAGGAGATCCACGCCGTCGCCGCCCTTTTCAACGAGGGCCTTGATGAATTCCTTCGAGACGGGTTGGGTGATGACGTAGTCGGAAGTGAGCGCCTGACGCAGCTTCTTCGGCTGGCCGTCGTTTCCGGGCACCTCCTCGTCGCCAGTGGCGTGGATCGCCTTGATGATCTCGTCGACCAGTGCCGGATCGTTGGTTGGGAACACCCCGAGGGAATCACCCACCTCATACACAAGGCCGGAGCCGGCTAGCGAGATTTCGTGGTGCCGCGTTTCCTTTTCGGATTGCGAGCCACTGAGCCGGTGATTGATGACGTGCCTGGCGGGGAAGGGGTTCTTTCGCGAATAAAGCGAGGCGGTTTCGGTCGACATAAAAGAACGTCGAGCATAGGTGCCCTTCGATAGGGTGTGCAAGCCTGTAGGGCGATTTTGGATAGGAACTTCGTTTCACCAGTACGCAACCCGTACGCGCACTGAAAGATAGGAATGCGATAAAATCGATTCTGACCGGCGTTTTGCTTCAGACCTTGGACAGGCTCAGAAGTCGCTGGATAAGGTCAGACACCGACACAATTCCGACCGGCTTTCCATCTTCCCCTCGGACGACAGCAAGGGAGACCCGGGCTGCGCGCAGTTTTCGAAGCACGGCGTAGGCGGGCTCCTTGGCTTCCACGCGAACGATCCGTCGCTGAAAGGATTCGACGGCGCCGCGTCGGCGTCCATCCAGCGCAACGTCGAAGACATCAACCAACCCGGTGATCTGACCATCTTCGGCGAGGACGGGCCAGCGGTCGAACCGCGTCTGCTTTCTTTTGGCGAGAAGATCGCCGATCGACGCCGTGGCGGGGATTTCCGACACCTGAGCCAGGGGAATCATGGCGTCTTTTGCGGAGACGGATCGGAAGTCGATGACATTGTGAATCATCTTGCGCTCGGTGGTGCTGATGGCACCGGTGCGTTCGCTTTCAATGGTGAGGTATTTGAAATCCTCGCGCGCCACGAAGAGCTTTCGCCGCTGTGGGGCATGGCTGCCTGGCAGAAGGCGAATGATGCGCCAGCCGATGAAATGAAGCGGCGCAAGCAAGGTGTCAGCAAGGCGAAGCGGTTCGGCGAGCGCGGCCAGAGCGCGGTAGGGAAAACGGCGGAAGAGCGACTTCGGCAAAAGCTCGAGTCCCAGCAGGTAGATCGGCAGGAACACCGCAAAGGACACGAGAAAGCCCCGCTCCCCGTAGAAGCTGACAAACTCCTCGGTGGCCAGCGTGATGGCCGTGATGTTCATCAGGTTTGTAACCATCACGACTGTGACGAGCAGTCGCTCCGGGTTTGCGAGGAGTTGCCCCAGCTTGATCGCCGACGCATCGCCCATCTTGATTCGGTGTTTCAGCCGGACGCGATTGACTGAAAGGATGCCTGCTTCGATTCCGGAAAAGACGAAGGAAATCGCGAGCAGAAGAATGACTGCAAACCACGTCATGCCTTCGCTCCTCTCCGCCCGGATGATGGCCCGCGCAGCAGAAGTTCTGCGGGCTCTGAGACTGGATGCATAAGTACCGGAAGGGGTTTCATAGCGCCTTGTTTGCCATGATTGAAAGCTCCTCGATCCGCTTGCGGGAAACCCGACGCACGGTGACGGTCAGGCCGTCGAGTTTTAGTTCGGTACCAGGCTTGGGAAGAGTTCCCACGCGGTTGAAAACCATTCCGCCGATGGTGTCGATGCCTTCTTCCTCGAGATGCACATGGAGCAATTCATTAATGTCATCGAGTCGGGCATTGCCATTCACGATGAGCCGGCCCTCGCCGAGTGATTCGATATAGAGTTCCCGATCTGCTGCGGGAATGGCGTCGCCGATGATTTCCTCCACCAGATTGGCCTTCGTAATTAAGCCTTCAGTGCCTCCGTGTTCATCCATGACGATCGCGATGGCCTGCGGGTGCTGAAGGAACGCATGCAGGAGATCGATCGCCTTCATCGTCTCGGGCAGATAGGACGGAGGAATCAGTAACTCCGTGTAGTGCATGCTGCCGTCGGAAAACAGGAAGGCCTGTACGTCGAGCACGCCGAGCATTTCATCCGGGGTGTCTCCATACACGGGCACAAAGTGATGCCGTGCCGCGCGCAGCTTCGGAAGAAGCTCCTCGTTGGTGAGGTCGTCCGGAATCATGAAGGCATCCACGCGCGGCGTCATGCAATCGCGGACGGTTTTGTCGCCGAGTTTGATGATCTCCTGAATCATCTCGCTCTCGGTCGCGTGAAGAGCGCCTTCCTCCGCGCTTAGTTCAACCAGCGTCTCAAGCTCCTCCTCGCTGAGGAAATGCCCTTTCCGCAAGCTTTCGGGCATCACAATATCCGCCACTTGCTGACTGAATTGCTGAAGCAGCCGGGCAAGGGGATCGACGATGGGCATCAGGACGCGCATGACGCGGACCCCCATCTTAACGATGCGGTATGGCCGGGCCAGCGCGGCGACCTTGGGAACGAGATCGCAGACAAATACGATGAGCCCAAAGATCAGCAGGGCCGGAACCCAGAATGGCAGCTGCAGCGGGACCAAACGCCAGAGGGCGTACAGGCACAGAATGATTAGGGGCAGGTTAATCAGCGAATCGGCGAGTATGACGGCGCTCACGAGCCGGCGCGGATTTTCCATCAACTTCTCGAGCGCGGCTGCAAAATCGGCGCGACGGGCTTTTAGCCTCTCGATATGGAGCGGCTGCAACGAAAAGAACGACGTTTCGATCGCTGAAAAAAGGATCGATCCGGCGATGAGCAGGAGAAGGACCGGGACGATCCAGAGCAGAAGGCCGGCGGACATCAGGCGGGAAAGGCGTTGCGCGTCCGGTTGGGGCGGGCAGGTCCGATGAATATGGAAGTCCGCGAAATGTGGACGAGATGTATAGACTGGCGCTTCTCGATTGTCACTGGCGTCTTGTCATGCACGAAGACCAGAAGAATAATTTCCGCCTTTCCTTGGTGCGATGAAAAAAAGTGACCGCATACCAGCTTATGTTTCCGGACTCGGCCTCCCGGCCGATTCATCTCTGGATCCGTATTACGCCGGGTATTTTACGTGTTTCAACTCGCGTGAGTATTACGAAGCCCACGATGTGCTGGAGCATCTCTGGCTCCAGTGTGCTGACAAGAACCGTCTCTTTTACCAGGGCCTCATTCAGATCGCCGGGGCCTTCGTGCACCTTCGCAAGCAATTCCTAAGGCCGGAGCATCCAAAGGACGGGCGGCGTTTGCGACCGGCGGTACGGCTTTTCCATTTGGGAATGAAGAACATCGCGCCATACGGTCCTCAACATCTTCGCTTGGACGTGGCTGCTCTTTGTGGCTTGTGCGATCGGCTGGCTGCTGAGATCCAGGCTGCAGATTTTAGAATCAATCCGTGGCATCCGCAGCGGGCGCCGCAGATTGAACTTATGCCGGAGTAGCCAGATTCAGTATGTCGGCAGGAGGCAAATGGAGCGCTTGGAATTAGTTTGGCGTGATGTTTCCAAAATGGTCTTCTTGCGCCCGTTCCAAGACTCCGAAATCCAAGCGTTTCTATTTTCCATGAGCACGAACACTCTCTGTTGGACAGATATTCCCGTCACCGATCTAAACCGCGCGGTCGCGTTCTACTCTGCTGTGCTTGGAGAAGCCGTGAAGATGCAGAGCGGCCCCGGATTTGAATTCGGCCTGCTGCCACACTGTGAAAACAACGCTTCAGGATGCCTCTGTGTGATGGAGGATAATCAGCCGTCGCAGACTGGACCATTGGTTTATTTTTCCGTCGAAGGGCGCCTCGACGCCGCGATCGCGGCGGCACGTTCCGGCGGTGGACAGGTAGTCATCGAGAAGCATCCGATCGGGCCTTACGGCTTCCGCGCGGTGATCATCGATTCGGAAGGGAACCGCGTGGCGTTGCATTCGAAATCTGCCTGAGGTCTGAGCTCAAGCGCGCCACGTAGTCGCGGGGAAAAAGACTTTATCTTTTGGGTGGACTAGCGCTTGCAATGGGGTATTGTCCAGACAGGTCCCCCAATGAAAAAGTTTTTCCTAAACCCCTTCATATCCATTGCCGCCGGGGCGCTTGCGGTGCGGGTGATCCGCTTTGCGATCCATGAAGGGACAATGAGTCTGCTGACGCAGCTTCAGCAAACCCTCGTACCAGATTTGGCGGCGGGGCCATCCGTACCGTCGAAGCAGGTCGGACTGGTCCCGTCGCCTGAAGTTCTCTCCACTGTCTCGAGTGGACGGATCGTCACCGCCACTTCGATTGGAGTTGCATGACCATGAAATCGATCGCGCGTGCTCCAATCCAGGACCGTCAGCCACACCCGGACGGCAGTGCCGGGCGAATCCGTCTGAAGCCAGTCCGCTTGCAGAATGGAAAATCCTCGCGGCGGCATTCGGCAGGCGACGGCCAGTCGCTCTTTAGTGGCCGCAGAGTGAGCGTTTCCTGAGGCTGGTCGGTGGATCCGGAGGTTGGGGCACCTTCGTAGCCTGGAAAGCACTGAGGATGGCGATGCCTGACGGAGTACGGGATGCCGGCAGTGATGGGCGCCGTCGCATGAGCCGAAGGGCTCCTACTTTAGTCGGTAGACGATCCGTGCCTTGCTGAGATCGTACGGCGACATCTCGAGCTTCACGCGGTCCCCATTGGTCAGCCGGATGAACCGCTGGCGCATCTTGCCGGAGATATGTGCGAGCACCACGTGCTGATTGGCCAACTCCACGCGAAACATTGTCCCCGCGAGTACCGCGACGATCTTTCCTTCGGTCTCAATCACTTGTTCGGCCATGGGGCAGAGAGGATTCTTGATGGTAGCGGCGCTTAAACCGATCTGGAGAAAAAAGGTTGCGAGTGGGCAGGGAATCCGTGCCGTGATGTCGATTCAAGACAAAAAGAAAGCCGGGAAGTCATAAAGACGTCCCGGCTTTCTGAAGACACTAGAAAACGACTACCAACGCTTCTGGAAGGAGCGCTGAGGACGATCGCCGCCACGGTCGCCGCGGTCGCCGCCGCCGCGAGGGCCACGGTCTTCCATCGGACGAGCTTCGTTCACTTTGATCGGACGGCCGTCGAGCTGCTTGCCATCAAGGCCGCGGATCGCCGCTTCACCTTCCGGAGCGCTGCCCATCGTGACGAAGGCAAAGCCGCGGGAACGGTTGGTGGCGCGGTCCATCATGATCTTGCAATCGGTGACGGTGCCGAACTTTTCGAAAGCGTCCTGAAGGTCGATTTCGGTGGTTTGAAAGGAGAGATTTCCAACGAAAAGTCTCATGGTGATTTGGTTTCGTGTTTGACTGACTGACTGCTACGAAAGCCGTTCCCGGGAGTCGGGTTTCAAATCACCACTGAGTTTGGCTCAACTGACGATCTACCGCGCTACGCACACACAATCAATTTACCTTTGGAGGGTTGCAGAATCTGAGGGGCACAGCAAGGCAAACTTGGGGGAATTATTAGCGAAAGCATAAGGCCGAAAGCTATTTGTGACGCGATTGTCTCTTTTTCAAAACAGCGCTTCATGCCCGTTTCTGTTGCGCTCTTGGTGCGGACCGCGCTGCTTCCAATTTATGACAATGAACGCCCAAACTGGATGATCAGCCCTCCGGCAACGATGACGGCAAGTCCGATCCAGGTCGAAAGCGGCACTTCCTCCCGGAAGAGAAATTTACCCCACAGAATGCTTACGACGGCGAATACGGCGACGTAAACTCCAAGCATCTTGGAAAAGTCCCATTTCACCGTGTTGACCACCACACCGTATAGCCCGAGAAGTACCATGCCGAGTGCGATGGAGACACCACCTTTGTCACACAGGCCCTTGCGCACGACAGCGTCGCCTCCGACTTCAAGGAGAGCTGCAGCGAGAAAGATGAGCCAGAGGCCAACCGAATGAATCATAAGATAGTTTGAGTAGGACGGGTGGTTTGAGTGAAATGGATAGCTGGAGCGAGAGAAGTTTCGTTAATGGCCGTGATGGCACTTCGATAACATGAGGGCGAGGCCGAAAAGGATGAGTGGAATGGCCGCAGATAGCACCACGAGCCGCATTCCCTGCCAGCGCGTCTTCCACATCTTGGGCGATACCAGGCGGTCGGATCGTCCTGTCAGTCGGACCTGCTCCGGATTGTCGAGGTCGCCTTTCATAGCCGCCGCGCTCGCGTACCGCCGATGAGGTTCGCGTTCCATGGCATGGAGAATGATTTCTTCCACCTCGGCAGGAATCTCCGGATTGCGCTCACGCGGCGCAACCGGATCGCCGCTCAGGCGTGCATTCATCACGATGAAAGGATTGGGGCCTTCGAATGGCACCGTGCCCGTCGTCATCTCGTATAGCATCGCGCCAAGTGAGTAGATATCGGTGCGTTCGTCGCCTCGCTTGCCTTTCACTTGTTCGGGCGCCATGTAATCCGGTGTGCCCATGGGCGGGCTGAATCCGACAAAAGTGATCCGGCGCATCTCTGATGACTTGGCGATGCCAAAATCCATGATCCGAAGCGTGTTGTCATTGCAGATCATGACGTTCTGCGGCTTGAGGTCGCGATGAATGACCCCTTTGCTATGCATGTGGCTCAGCGCATCGCAAATCTGTGCGGTAACCTGCAAGGCATCACTTACTGGCAGCGGCCGCGTGATATTCATCACCTCCGCCAGCGTTTTGCCTTCGAGTAACTCGGTTACAATATAAGGGCGCTTCTGATTTGGAACGTCCACAAACCGCAGGATGTTCGGGTGATCCAGCGCTTTGCCGATATCCGCCTCCCGCTTGAACCGGTCGAAAAAGGCCGGGTCAGACTCAAACTGCATGTGCGGCACTTTCACCGCCACGATTTGATCGGTAGTCCGATCCTTGGCCCGGAAAATGGAGGCCATGCCGCTGCGATTCATGACTTCCAGAATCTCGAACCGATCATCGAGAATGTCGCCTTCGTGGACTTCGTGCTGGTTGGTAGAAGGCCGTTGCTGAGTTGCTGCCAGAGCCAGCTTCCGAGCGGGCCTCGGTTCTTCCAACTTCTCCACCTCCATGACTTGCACGGAAAGGTTGTCGTCCGTGCCGCGTCGTTCTGCGAGGGCAACCAAATAGGGGCAAATTTCGCGCATATGCAGCCGCTCTACGCCTTCGGAAATCTCGCCGTCGTCCACAAAACAATAGAGACCGTCGGTGCAGAGCACGAATCGGTCATGCAATTGAACCGGTATGCTCTTGAAATCATAACGCACGAAAGGTTCCGGTCCGACGCTGCGGGTAAGCATTGAGCGCATCGTGCTGGCGCGCGCCTCGGCATCAGAGATCAGGCGCAGCTTTACCTGGAGCCCGGTGTAGGAATGATCATGTGTAAGCCGCTCGATCTTTTCCTGCCGCACCAGATAGACACGACTGTCGCCGCAGTGCCCGATGGACACTTGCTTGTTTTTGAATATGCAGACACCTAGCGTCGTCGCCATCCGCACGCTGTTTCCCTGGCTCATGGAGGCGTCGTAAATGGCCAGGTTGGCTGCGTTGAAGATGTCTTTGAGCAGCTTTTTCGGAGGAGTGTTGGGATCGGCCTCGCGAAACTTAGCCAGGGCGATGTCCACGGCCATTCGACTTGCCAGGTGGCCATTGCCGTGGCCGCCCACCCCGTCTGCCACGATCGCGATCGTTCCTCGCACGGCACGTTCTTCGGCTTCCTCCGGTTGCCAGAATCCGAGGCAGTCTTCATTTTGTTTTCGGACGGGACCGGCTGAGGACATGGATTCGACGGCAAGCTTCATGGGCGCATTGAAAAGGGAAAATCGATTTGCAGAAAGAAAACTTCCACGGAGGCGAAGGGGAAAGAGAGCGGCCACACCCCTGAGGATGTGGCCGCTTTGAATCAGCTAAGGATGATCAAGCTTAGGCAGTAGCCACGGCAGGCTTCTCGATGAATATCGCCTTCTGCTTCTTCTTACTGGAGGTCAGGAAGTAGAATGCTCCGTAGACGCCCCAGACGCCTGCGACACCGAGCGCGATAAACGGCTCTTTCCAGCTCATGCCGGCCACAGTGAACGGACCGATGAGATAGAAGAGCATGCAAGCAAGGTTCGCAACCAAGCCGAAGACCGGGACGACCATGTGCTTGAATCCGCTGAAGGAGTGGTGCTCGCGGAAGGCCACGATCGCCGTCCAGCAGGTAATCATATACAGCAGGAACGTGCCGAAGTTACTAACCAGGGTCACGATGACTAGCGTGTTCGGGATCTTGGTATAGGATTCCGGCGAGAAGATGCCGAAGCTGTACCAGAGATTGTGATACTTCGGATCGAGCGCTGCTGGCGCGGTCGAAGCACCGCCGAGATACACGGATACCGTTGCGATACCAATGACCGCGGAGATGATCGCGAGCGTCCAGATGGCGCGGTGGGGCGACAGTGTCTTGCCGTGGACCAGGCCGAAATGGGCGGAGACTTCCTCGTCGCGGCCCATCGCATAAGTCACGCGTGCGCCGGTGCTCAAGCACGAGAGTGTCGTGCCGATGAGCGCCAGGAACACGGTCGCGGCCTGTACGAGCATGAAGGCGCGACCGGCGGAGTATGAACCGAAGAGCCAGGTTCCGGCGATGACCATCAGGTCACCAATCGGAGCGCCCGAGGCGCCTGCGTTCGGAATAGTATAACCATTATGCAGCATGTAGTTCGCCGCGAAGTACTCGATGAAGTAGCAGAAGATACCCTGGACAGCGAGCGACAGGAGAACCGCACGCGGAATGTCGCGCTTGGCGTTCCTGGCTTCTTCTCCCATGGCTGTGACGGATTCGAATCCGACCAGGATCAGAATCGCAATACAGGCCTGGATGAAGACAAAGTTGAACGAATGAGGTGACACAACGGAGACGGCATCCTGGTGGAAGTTGAACGTCGTGTTCCCCTTGTCATCTTTGGTGACAGCGTCTTCCGGCGCATAACTTACCGTGAACGGAACAGCAGCCTTCGGATCCGTAACTGGTTTGCCATCCTTGTCGGCTCCAATCGGGGTGCCGTCCTTGTCGGCCATGTCAGCCATCTGATAAACCGGCTTGCCGTCCTTATCGACCGTCGGCTTGCCTGCTGCGTCGAGTACCGGTACCGGCTTGCCATCGGGATCCTTGACCGTGTCTTGCGCCACCACATAGGAAACCGCCACTCCACCGGAAAGGTGATAACCAGTCGAACCCTGCGGGTGCTGCACGCGGTAGGCGATCGCAATGACCGAGAAGACCAGGAGCGCTGTAATCTGAATCACGTTGATGGCGGTATTGACGCCAGTCGTGCCGGTAACGCCGCGGTAGGCGATGTACGCCACGCCCAGTGCGAAGAGCGGGCAGAAGATGAACATGAACAGCGGGCTGTTGTAGGAGCCACTGAAGGTATCCGGGAAGAACTGGTTCAACAGGAATCCGCCGAGGATCGCCGTCACGCCGACCATACAGCCGGGGTAAACCCAGTAGTAGAGATGGCTGGCCCAGCCTGTGATGAACTTCGCGATACGGGCGAACTTATACGCGTGCGTTTTGGATAGAAACGCCTGTTCCGCGTAGAAGTATGATGACCCGGCACCGGGATATAACTTCGATAGCTCTGCATAGCTAATTGCCGTGGCGAAACACAGCAACAGCGCCAGCAGAATGCCGAACCACATGGCACTTCCTGCCATTGGTGCGCCATATAGCGATTGGATTTGGAAGGTTAACCATAGGAACGCGCCCGGCGCGATGAGGGCCATGGCGTTCATGGTCAAACCCGTAAGCCCAAGGGTTGCCTTGGAGGTCTGTGGATTATTTGACATGATGGTTAGGGTTAGTTTCGGGACGACCGTGGTTGCGGTCGCTGCGCCCCTTAGCACCATGTGTGCCACGCTCGAATTTTGGGGTCGTGCCAGACGTGACATAGAGTAGCGGCCGCCATTACAACCGTTACAAGCTCCGCGACAACTGGCTAAAAACGCGCATTTCATGGGTGTGGTGGTTATTTTGTTACAGTGGCGCGAATTTTCGGTGGGTTAGGGGGAGGCTGAACCGGGGTGGTGGCTTCAGGCGGGCGGCTTTTCGGGGTGCAAACTGCGGCTTTTGAAGCGGGCGAATTAATCGCCGTAAGCGGCTGCATCTGAGAAGAGTGTGCCATCTTCCATGCTTGACTAGGCCGAGTGCCGCCGCGTCGAGTCGCGGGCGGATCCGTCGGAACGGTAGATCGCCTGGGTTGGCGCCTCGACTTCCGCGTTTTTCTCCGCCGAGGCGACCTTTCCCGGGAATTGTGGCTGCCGAAGTTGCTTTTGGCTTGTGTGGCGAGGCGAAGAGAAGAAGCCTTCCGAATCCGGAATTTATGCCATGAAAACATTCGTCCTGCTCCTCGCTGCTGCCATTCTTTCCTCCGGATCTCTTCGGGCCGCCGATCCGAAAGATGACCGCTGTTTTGAAATGCGGACTTACTATGCCGCTCCGGGAAAGCTGGATGACCTGCAGGCCCGGTTTCGCAATCACACGATGCGGATTTTCGAGAAACACGGCATGACTAACATCGGGTACTGGACCCCGATTGAGAATACGGAGAATGAGTTGATCTATGTGCTCTCTTATCGCAGCCGCGAGGCTCGTGAGGCGGCGTGGAAGGAATTTTCAGCCGATCCGGAATGGAAAATGGTCGCTGCTGAATCGGAGGCGAATGGGAAGCTGGTTACCAAGGTCGAGAGCCGCTTCCTGCAGGCGACCGATTTCTCTCCTGAAATCAAGCCGTCGATCGGCTCGGCGCCGCGGGTCTTCGAATTGCGCACCTATACGACTACGCCGGGGAACCTGCCGCTGCTGCTCAAGCGGTTCCGAGATCACACCATGGCACTGTTTGAACGACATGGGATGACGAACCTCTTCTACTGGACCTTGATGCCGGGGCAGTCGGGCGTGGATAATACGCTCGTGTACATGATCGCGCATCCAAGCAAGGAAGCGGGTGAGGCACAGTTCAAGGAATTCCGAGCGGATCCCGAGTGGGTGGCCGTAAAGGACGCTTCAGAACGCGAAGGCGGCGGATCGCTGACGGTAACGCCGGATGGCGTGAAGTCCGTGTATCTGCAAGCGACGGATTATTCGCCGACCAAGTAACTGT
>FTBG01000406.1_pt1 | contig 14579 bp, 9 predicted proteins | sample 1639311 | NCBI WGS metagenome assembly FTBG01 (sample SAMEA3914864, study PRJEB12502) | metagenome | biome: forest; material: soil | place: USA | collected 2012-03-12 | depth 0.3 m | reverse complement strand
GGACATGTCGGAGACGTGCACCATGCCGTCGATGCCTTCTTCGAGTTCCACGAAGGCGCCGTAGGCGGTCATGTTGCGGACGGTGCCCTTGACCTGCTTGCCGATCGGGTAGCGATGTTCGATTTCGTCCCAAGGATTGGCTTCGAGCTGGCGAACGCCGAGCGAGATTTTCTGCTCTTCCTTGTTCACGCCGAGCACCACGGCTTCCACTTCCTGTCCCACAGCGAGGACGTCGCTCGGGCGCGTGATGCGCTTGGTCCAGGAGAGTTCGGAGACGTGGATGAGGCCTTCGACGCCTTCTTCGATTTCGACGAATGCGCCGTAGGGCACGAGATTGGTGACCTTGCCCTTGACCTTGGAGCCGACCGGGAAGCGATTCTCGGTTTCGTTCCAGGGATTCTTCTGGGTCTGCTTGAGGCCTAGGGAGACGCGCTCCTTCTCCTTGTTGATGTCGAGGACAACGGTCTCGACTTCCTGGCCAACCTTGAGCAGTTCGCTCGGGTGGCCGAGGCGTCCCCAGGTCATGTCGGTGATGTGGAGCAAGCCGTCCATGCCATCGAGGTCGATGAACGCGCCGAAATCGGTGAGATTTTTGACCGTGCCGCGGACGATGTCGCCGGGCTTGGTGCTGCCGAGGAAGTGGGCGCGCTTTTCCGCACGCTCCTGCTCGATGAGTTCGCGGCGGGAAAGGACCACGTTCTTCCGGTCGTCGTTGATTTTGACGATCTTGAAGTCGTAGGTGTTCGCGACGAATTGATTCAAATCTTTGGGAGGAACGATGTCGATCTGGGAGCCGGGGAGAAACGCCTCGACGCCGATGTTGACGGTGAGGCCGCCTTTGACGACTGCCTTGACCTTGCCCTTGATGATCCCGCCTTCGTGGAAGACGGCGACGATCTTGTCCCAATTTTGTTTATATGCGGCGCGTTCCTTCGAAAGAATGACCATTCCTTCGTCGTTTTCGAGCCGGACGAGAAGCACTTCGACTTCGTCGCCTACCTGGAGGTCTTCGATATCGTCAAACTCGGAGAGGGGGATGACGCCCTCGGATTTATAGCCGATGTCGACGAGCACTTCACGTGAACGGATTTCAAGGACGCGACCTTTGACGATGCTGCCCTCTTTGTACTCGCGGGTTTGATGCTTCGCGAGCAGTTCCTGCATTTCTGACATATGAGATGTATTCTAAGCCACGGGTTACCAGTTCTTTCCGCCCGGGCTCACCACACGGCGGGCCTACATCAGGGGAAAGGGGGCGGAATGTAGGCCTGGGGAAAGGAAAGGCAAGGGGGGATTTTGCAGAAACACTCAGATTTCAACTCTCAACATCCAATTTTCGAGGTGTTCACGAGACACTGAACGTTCCTTGAGTACGGACCTATTTCGCAAACACCCGGTCGAGGGCAATTTCGAGGCCTGGGAGCAAAGAGGAGGTGAGCAGGCTTCCTTCTGTGAGAGTCTTTGCGGGAACAGTGGCGGATTCTGTTAAGAGGTAAACTTCCACCCGGTGCTCTTGCGGGTAAACCGCCCAAAATTCGGTGACTCCCTTCGCCGCGTAGATTAGTTTCTTTGGACCTAAATCAAGGCGGCCTGTGCTGCCAGAGATCACTTCTACCACCAAATCAGGAGCGCCCTTAACCCCGTGATCGTCCACGATTTGGAGACGTTCAGAGCGGATGAAATACAGGTCCGGTTGAAAAACGTTGTCGTGGTCGAGTTCGACATCTGCCGGAGCGGCGATTACTCTGCCGATTCGGTTCCTTTCTAGATAAGAGCGAATGGCGAAAGCCAGTTCCATTACGATCGACTGATGGAAGAAATTCGGGGAGGGCGACATGAATAATTCTCCATCTACTAGCTGGAAATACGGCGGGCCATCCGGGAGACGGTAATACTCTTCGGCGCTCATGCGTCGATGGGTGGTGGGTAGCACACTGGCTCCGCGATCCCAAGTCATAGGGAAAAATGTAAACGGATTTAGGCTTTGCGCAAAGGCGAGACTTCAAAGCAATACTCGAAATCCGAGCAATGGAAAATGAAGGAGGGAAATATTTTGTCCAACAGTTCTCGCGAGTGAGCTAGCAGAGGCGATGCCCAGTTTGGAAAAATGCGCGATCGCACATTTATGTGATTGAACACAGAAATGGTTTCCCTTACTTCTCAGCGCGACTCGAAACGGCCTTTTCCTCTTCCCACCAGGATGTTTATTCAATCGGCTCAGGTGTGTTCTCCCAAGGGGAGAAGTTGACTCTTCCATCGCGCGTTTCGCCTTCTTCGAGCAAAGGAAAAAATAACCTCCCAAAAACAAAATCGTTTGGCGGCACGGCATGAAGGCCTGCATGGGTTCCTGTCGGATGCTCGACCCCAAACGCTCCTGCAAAAACCCTGAAATGCACCATATGAAAAAGACAAAATCCGAGTCCACACGCTCGGCGTCGCAACTACTGCGAAATGCATTTGCGAGCGCACTCCTCCTCGGTCTGGGCGCATCGGCGTCCGCCGTTCAATTCACGACCCAGCATGCGGATGCCGGTCGCAGCGGCGCAAATCTCAGTGAGACCGTTCTCACGCAGACCAATGTCAGTTCCACCTTCTTCGGCAAGATCTTCGATCGCAACGTCGAGGGCGAAATCTATGCGCAGCCGCTGGCGTTAGATAGCGTTACGGTCGCCAACGGCACGATTCACAACGTGGTGTACGTAGCCACGACGAAAAATAAAGTGTACTGCTTCGACGCGGAGGATCCCACGCAATCCGCTCCGCTCTGGAGCGTGAGCCTGGGCAATCCTGTACCCGTTGGTGATGTGCAGTGCTGCTGTACCGATATGTCGGACTGGGTCGGTATCGTCGGCACGCCGGTCATTGATGCCACGAACGGAACGCTCTTCGTCATCCACAAGCAGAAGAATGGGGACGGGACCTATCACCAGTACATCCACGCGCTCAATACGACGAGCGGCGCGGAGAAATTCTCCGGTCCGGTGGAAATCTCGGCCACCGTTTCCGGTGTGAGTTTTGATGCGAAACTAAACAACCAGCGCGCGGGCCTGCTCCTGCAGGGCGGCAACGTGTACGCAGGCTGGTCTTCGCATAACGACTGCGGCGCGTATCACGGCTGGATCATCGGCTACAGCGCGAGCACGCTGTCGCAGACGGCGGCCTACACCGATACGGTCACGGGAAGCCAGGGCGGCATCTGGATGAGTGGCGGCGGCCTCGTCGGCGACGGTACGAGCATCTTTTTCACCACGGGCAACGGCACCTTTGACCTCAACTCCGGCGGCAACAATGCGGGCGAATCTTTCCTCCGGCTGAATAGCAGCCTCGTGCGGCAGGATTACTTCACTCCAGCCAGCCAGGCGGCTCTGAATAGTGCCGACAAAGATCTCGGTGGCGGTGGCATCATGCTCATTCCCGGCACCACCCGCCTCGTTGGCGGCGGTAAGGATGGCAAATTCTATCTCGTGAGCACGACCTCCATGGGTGGCTACAACGCGAGCACCGATGCGTGCATCCAGAGTTTCATGGTTACGGATAGCACCGATACCTTGAATCACCTCCACGGCGGCCCGGTTTATTTCGACAACGGAACGAACAAGTGGGTGTACACCTGGGGTGAAAGCGACGAGTGCAAAGCCTTTGCCTGGAATGGCACGACCTTCACCACGACGCCGGCCTCGAACTCGAGCTTTGAAGGCCCGGCCAACAGTATGCCCGGTGGCCAGCTGGCCATCTCCGCGAATGGCACGACGCAGGGCATCCTGTGGACGGAAGCCGTTTTCTCCGGCAATGCGAACAACGCCGTTCAACCTGGCATTTTGCGCGCATTCAATGCGACGGACCTGACGCAAGTCTTGTGGGACAGCCACATGGACCAAAACCGTGACGACGCCGGGCTCTTTGCCAAGAATCCCGGGCCGGTGGTGGTGAACGGAAAGCTGTATCAGGCCACCTTCTCGCAACGTCTGGCGGCTTACGGTAACTTCCCGACGCCGGCCGGCGTTATCTATGAAGCAGAAAACGCCGCCCAGGCCGGAGGCGCTGCCGTCGATAACAACCATAACAACTTCTCCGGTACGGGATTTGTTGATGGCTACTGGAATGCTGGTGCCAATACGACCTTCACCGTAAATGCCGGCGTCGCCGGTGCTTACGTGACGCGTCTCCACTACGCCAACGCCACGGGAAGCGCCAAGACCCTCAGCGTTTACGTCAATGGCACGAAGATCAAGCAGATGACTCTGAACAATGTGGGCAGCAGTTGGGATCAGTGGGGAGATGAAATCGAGAGTCTCACGCTCAATGCAGGATCCAATACCATCAAGTATCTCTACGATACTGGGGATACGGCCAATGTGAACCTCGACTATATCGAACTCTCGAAGTTCTATGAAGCGGAAAGCGGCACGCTCGCAGGTGGAGCGGCGACTGCCACGGATCACAATAACTATTCCGGCACCGGCTTCGTGGCTGGTTTCGAAGCAGTCGGGGCATCGGACACCATCACCGTCTCGGTGCCGGTGGCCGGCCCGTATAACGTTCGGTTGCACTATGCCAATGCGCTCAACGGTCTCGGCCAGCAAGCCACGCAGACCCTCAGCGTTTACGTGAACAGCACCAAGATCAAACAAATCTCGCTGTCGGACCTCGGCACGTGGGATCTGTGGGGTGACGAGACGGAGACGCTCACGCTCAACAGCGGCTCGAATACCATCAAGTATAGCTACGACTCCGGTGACACAGCGCATGTCAATCTCGACTATATCGCGGTGACGTCCGCGCCGTTGCGTTCGGAAGCCGAGTCGCTCACGGTGGCGGCGAGCAGTGGCGGTACGGTGACGACGCTCGTTGACACGAAACTCAGTGGCGGCAACGGCAGCATCCTGAATGCAACCGCCGCCGCGGCCCAGGTGACGTACAGCGTCAGCGTGCCGGAAGCCCGCACCTACGACGTTAAAGTCCGCGTGAAGAACAGTTCCGCGAACGGAATCTTCCAGTGCGCCATCGCTCCGACCACGGGTGGCACCTATATCAACCACGGCCCGACTGTGGACGAATATAGCGCCAGCGCCGGCTACTCGCTGGTTGATATCGGTCAAGTAACGTTTGGTTCTGCAAGTACGACGAAAGCCTTCCGCTTCACCGTGACCGGCAAGAACGCTTCGAGCAGCGGCTTTGCCATCGACTTCGACTACCTCCTCCTGATCCCGAACTGATTCGGACGGGTTAAGTCAGGCCGAACGTTAGATTCAGATATTGCAAGTTGCCGCTCCGCCTTCACTGGCGGGCGGCAACTTTGCATTTTCGGAGATGCCTATCAGTTTTCAGAATGTGAAATCTACCGCAGATGCGGTGCGGTGATCGGCTGTTTCACGGGTCTCGCTGAATCGATGCTCCGATTCTTATGGGGAAAAAGAGGACTGAACTCGTAAGGACAGACAGGACCAGGAGCGCAATCGTGTATATCTTGATCCATCCGCGCCGCTTTCGGGCCGTGTAGTAGGCGCCGGCCATCCAGACGAAACCGACAGGAAAAATCCAGACAAAGATGCCGCCCATCGGCAAAACAACCGATGCGAGTGAAGCTCTGCGCTCCAACACGGTGGCAGTGACACTGGGGTCCAATTCGGCCAGCTCTCTGGCTTTGCGTGATGAGATCAGCTTTGCTCCACAGGAGCAGTTAATCAACGTTACATCGGAAATCCAAATGGGGAGCAGGTGGAAAAGAAGGATCTTCTCGCTCGGGTCGCGTGCCTCCGCCGGCTTTCCCACGCCTCCACATGCGGGGCAATTGATCGTGATGGATCGTTTGTCTGTATTAACCGAGGAGGAGCTGATTGGGAGCAGTGGCCTGTGTTACTTTCCTGATCCGCGGTATAGCCGATTCGTTTTTTGGAGCTCCAGAATTTTTCGGCCTGCGGTATTAGGTTAATCGTCCATCGTTTTCCGCCCTCATCGCAGTCATCGCGTGATGCCTTTCAATATCGAAAGGTGCCGTCGATTACTCAATTTAGGGTATAGGCGTTCTGCGTCGGCGAGCATATGACGTTTGCTTCCCAATCACGCGCCGGGCGTTACGCCGGGTGCTTGGTTCCCAATAACCCCCAAAAAGTAAGACAGCTCGTCCCCTCATGAAGCTCCCCTTCTCCTCCGGAATCGCGGCCTCGGCCGCTTTGTTACTTGCCGTGTCTGCGGCGACTACTTCGGCGATGCAAGTGATCGTCGATATGAATACCCTGCCACTCGCTCAATATGGAACGCTCGGCCCACTCCACGGCGCCGGCTGCTGGCTGGTCTTTAACCACAACCCGACTTCTACCCAGGTGCAGCAGACCATCGACAATCTCGGCACCGGGATCATCGTTGCCGAGAACATCTATCCCGGCCTCGCCAACTACAATACCGCCACCAACGCTGGCCGCCGTCCCACAGCGGCATTTAGTTATCACGAAACGGGTGGTACTCCTGGTGGCACCGTGCTGACGAGTGCTGAGATCAACACCATCAAATCCTCAATCGGCACGTCCAGTGTCGTCGTCCTCACACGTGGTTACATCGACACCACGTGGAAGAATGCGGTCAATGCAGCGCTGGCGAATTCTAATTGCTCAGGTGTGACTTTCGAAATTGCACCGTACTACGGCAATGGCGGGAACGATGATATCAAGGCCTTAATCGACTATTGTGTGAGTATCGGCAAGAATTGTTACCTCCTCTTTGCAAACACCCAAACCTCCGGCGGTAACTACTACCAGCAGCTACAGGGCGAGTTTCAGGACCTCCTCGAGCGTGGGACAAAACTCTATGACGACCACGTGATTCTCGCGATCGGCAACTATGCTGCGCAATCCGCACCATGGCTCGGCTCCGAAGGGGACAATAGCGTGCAGGGCGCACAAATCTGGGCGAATGCGCAGAATAATTTCCTGCATCAATATTATATTCAAAATCAGAATTCGTATCTATTTATGAACGTCGCGGGCGCTTCCACCGCTGCCGGTGCTGCGGTCGAGCAAGACCCGGTCAGTAACACCGCGAGCAAGCGCTGGTTTGCACTATATGGAACTGGCGGGTACTACACGGTGCGCAATGTTAACTCCAAGCTCCCCATGGAAGTCGTGGGGGCGAGCACGGCAAACAATGCGTTGATCGACCAATACACGTCCAACGGAGGGACCAATCAACAATGGCAGCTCGTCGCCAATGGGACGAATTACTCGCTGATCAACCGCAATAGTGGCAAGGCTCTCGACAACGGCAGCACGCCGACCGTTGGTGCACAGTGCAAGCAGTACACTTACACGGCAGGCAATGCGAACCAGCTCTGGAAATTCTATACGAGCCCGGAATCGGACTATGAAACCGAATCGTTAACCGTTGCAGATATCACTTCGGGAATGACGGATCGCATTGTTAGCGATCCGGGTTTTAGTGGTGGCGCAGGAACGATCCTGGACGCGACGGCCACCGGGAACTATGTCACCTTCCTCGTGCCAAACGTGGTGGCTGGAACCTATGATGTGCGCGTCGGCGTGAAGAACTACAATTCGCGCGGCACCTGGCAATTGGCTGTCGGGCGCGCAGATAACTTCGCGGGCACCGAGGGCAATGTGGGTTCACCGTACGATGAGTATTCCTCTGCGGCCGTATTTACGGAAGTCGATTTGGGAACCTGGACGCCAGGGACCACGAGCGATAAATGGTTCCAATTTTTGGTCACTGGAAAGAATGCCAGCAGCAGCGGCTACAGTATTTCGTTCGACTACATTCGTCTCATTCCGAACTAGGTCGTAACGCGGAGCAGGTGCCACCGCGCCCGGCAGCGCCAAAAGATGGCGCGCCGGGCGCGACTGCCGCTTTTTTGGGCACGAAAATGGGCGATTCCGAGCTGCGGAGAGAAATCGGGAACGGAAAATTGGCCGCTGGATTCACCGTGAAATGGGATTTTTTCCCCGTGATTCGCCCTCATCTGGTATGCGGGCGAATACTCAGTTTAGGGTATATGCGTTTATAATTTCCAGAGGTATAAGAATAATTGTCAGTCATGCGCCTTCGGCATCACGCCGGGTGCTCATCTCCAACACCCCAAAATACAGAACTAATCCACCCCAATGAAGTTACCACTCTCTCTCAGAACAACCGCCGCAGCCACGGCCATGCTGGTCCTCTCGGCGGCAGCCGGCTCGGCGATGCAAGTCATCGTTGATATGAATACCCTGCCGCTCTCCCAATACGGGACGCTGGGCGCGCTCCATGGCGCCGGCTGCTGGCTGGTCTTCAACAACAACCCGACGAATACGCAGGTACAGCAAACCATCGATAATCTCGGCACCGGGATCGTCGTCGCCGAGAATATCTATCCCGGCCTCGCCAACTATAACACCGCCACCAACGCCGGACGCCGGCCCACGGCGGCATTTAGTTATCACGAGACTGGCGGCACTCCTGGCGGCACCGTGCTGACTAGCACCGAGATCAACACCATCAAGGCTTCGATCAGCACTTCCAGCGTCGTCGTTCTCACGCGTGGTTACATCGACACGACCTGGAAGAACGCGGTCAACGCTGCATTGGCAAACTCCAATTGCTCGGGAGTGACTTACGAAATTGCACCGTACTACGGCAATGGCGGAAACGATGATATCAAAGCTTTGATCGACTATTGTGTGAGTATTGGCAAAAACTGTTATCTTCTCTTCGCTAATACTCAAACTTCCGGTGGAAACTACTACCAGCAGCTGCAAGGCGAGTTTCAAGACCTGCTCGAGCGCGGGGCAAAGGTGTATGACGATCACGTGATTTTGGCGATCGGCAACTACGCCGCCCAAGCCGCGCCTTGGCTCGGCTCCGAAGGGGACAATAGCGTGCAGGGCGCGCAAATCTGGGCCAATGCGCAGAATAGCTTCATGCATCAGTACTATATCCAGAACCAGAATTCGTATCTGTTTCTCAATGTGGCTGGTGCTTCCACCACCGCCGGCGCCGCGGTTGAGCAAGATCCAGTGAGTAACGCAGCGAGCAAGAGCTGGTTTGCGCTATATGGGACTGGCGGATACTATACGTTGCGCAATGTAAACTCCAAGCTGCCCATGGAGGTGGTTGGATCGAGCACGGCTAACAATGCGCTGATTGACCAAAACACATCGAGCGGTGGTAACAATCAACAATGGCAGATCGTCGCTAATGGTGCGAACTATTCCCTCATCAATCGCAATAGCGGGAAGGCGCTGGACAACGGCAGTACCCCAACCGTCGGTGCGCAATGCAAGCAATATACCTATACATCAGGCAATGCGAACCAACTCTGGAAATTCTATACGAGTCCGGAGTCGGACTTTGAAACGGAATCGTTAACCGTTGCAGATATCACTTCGGGAATGACCGATCGCATCGTCTCCGATCCCGGCTTTAGCGGAGGCGCTGGGACGATCCTGGACGCGACGGCCACGGGTAACTATGTTACATTCCTTATCCCAAACGTGGTGGCCGGAACTTATGATGTGCGTGTTGGCGTGAAGAACTACAATTCGCGTGGCATCTGGCAATTGGCTGTCGGGCGCGCAGACAACTTCGCGGGCACCAAGGGCAATGTGGGTTCACCGTACGATGAGTATTCCTCTACGGCTGTATTCACAGAGGTCGATCTGGGGAACTGGACGCCTGGAACCACGAGCGATAAGTGGTTCCAGTTCCTGGTCACGGGAAAGAATGCGAGCAGCTCCAGCTACGGCATTTCGTTCGATTACATTCGGCTCATTCCTCAGTAGGCTTCTCGTTGATCTTGTGGGGGATGCATTGGAAAATGAAAGCCAATGCATCCTGCCCCAAGAATCGTATTGCTTCGCCAGTTGGCGGAGTTTGCCTATTCGGAATTTAATTTTTTGCCGAGGAGACGGCGAAAACTGACGCCTCGAGTGATTGATGCTACGACCGAGGAGAAGGGCCTCGCGTGAACATTCATCACCTCGAGCTTTTTTATTACGTCGCAAAACACGGCGGAATCATGGAAGCCGTGCGCAAGATTCCCTATGGAATCCAGCAGCCGGCAGTGAGCGTGCAAATCATCCAGCTCGAGAGATCGATCGGCACGAAGCTATTCCAGCGGCGTCCGTTTGCACTCACGGCGGAGGGCCGGAAGCTGTTTGAGTTCATCAAGCCCTTCTTTGGCGACTTGGCAAAGGTCGTGAGCGAGATTTCAGGGAAGGCGAGATGCTTTGTGCGGCTGGGAGCTTCGGGGCCAGTTTTACGCCATCATTTGCCCCATGCGTTGCGGTTGCTGCGAGAAGCGGCGCCCGGTCTCTCGCTCCAATTGACGGAAGGTTACGAGCCGCAGCTCATGCAGATGTTAAAAGCAGACGAACTCGATCTCGCGATTACGGCGCTGAGCGATGCGATGCCGGCAGGCTTCAGCGCGGAGCCGTTGTTAACGCTCCCGCTCGCTTTGCTGCTGCCCGCGGCGAGTGGCATCCAGTCGGCGGCGGAACTTTGGAAGCGGGACACCATCAGCGAGGCGTTGATCACGCTGCCTGCGGATGACGGTATCGCGCGCCGTTTCCAGGAGGGATTGCAAGGCCTTGGCGTGGATTGGCCGCCGGGCCTGGTAGTGAGTTCGCTGGAATTAATCGAGACCTATGTGGCCGAGGGATACGGTTTCGGCGCGGTAGTCTGCGTGCCCGGGATGAAACTTGGGCCTGGAGTTCGGCAGATTCCATTGCCGGAATTTGCTCCGCTCAAGGTCGGCATTGTTTGGAACGGTACGGCCTCGCCGCTCACGGAGTTGTTGGTGGCCTCGTTTCAACGTTATACGGAGACGTTTACAGGTGGCGGTGGGGCTGACTTGAGAGCTAGTTAAACGCAGAGGCGCAGAGGCGCAAAGGAACGCGGAGGAATGTGAAAGGAAACGATGAGCCGGATTCCCATGCCGCGTTCCGGTTTCAAAACAGTGGACATTGATTTCTGCAGATGCGACATTGATTTTATGAATTAGGGCAAACGGGTTGCTTTGCGGTTAGCTAGGGCATGCCTGTTTTCGCCGAGTTTGCCGCCAAGTCTTCCGCGCAGATCGCGGAGGAGTTGTTAGGGTTTGAGCCGTTCTGTCTTGCTGCGGCACTGCGCTATCGCGAGAGCGGCGAATTTGAGGACTTTACGGCGATATTACCGGGAATTATTACCTTCCATCTCCCGCGTCATGCTCCGCGACCGCCGGCGGTGCTGACGGACGAGATGCGCTTGATTCAGGATCTGGGGCTCGATTCGCTGGCGCTGACGGAGATGGCCTTCATGCTGAGTAACCTGCTCGGGCTTTCGATCGAGACGCGTGAGGTCGTCGAGGTCGCAACCGTCGGCGACTTGAAGGGCTTTCTGAAAGAGAAACTGGAAGCGCGATGAGCGGCTCTGCGGTCATCACGGGAATCGGTTTTGTCACGAGCATCGGGCAATCGCGCGCTGTGGTGTCCCAGGCATTGCGTTCCCTCCGGCACGGTCTGGCACCGTGGGTGGCCGTGCCTGGAGTGGACTTGCCGGTGAAGGTTGCCGGTTTGCTGGCGGGCTTTGAGGTAGGCACATCGAATCCGGCGGCATGGTCGTGGCCGGCCGAGTTTATAATCGAGTCGAATGTCGTGCGGGCAATGCCGCCTCATGGGGTATATGCGCTGGCGGCTTTGCAGCAGGCGCTGGCTGAGGCTCGGCTGACGCCAGAGATTTTAAGTGATGGCGCCACCGGGTTGTTCAGCGCTTCGAGTGGATCTCCGCGGATGCTATACCAGCATCTGGCAAAGCTGGAGGCCAATGGCTGGCAGCGGGCGCATCCGCACGGAGTGATTAGTTCGGTTGCTGGAGCGTTGAACTTTCATCTAGCGGCGTTGCTCGGGATTCGAGGGGTGAGTTGCGGGTTTGTTTCGGCGTGTTCGTCCGGGAGTCATGCCTTGGGATATGCGCTGGATGAGATTCGGCTGGGGAGACAGCAGCGCATGATTGTCGTCGCCGCCGAAGATTTGAACGCGGAAAGCGCGTTGCCTTTTGCGGGGATGGGGGCATTGAGTGCGGCGAGTGATCCGGCTCTGGCGTCGCGACCCTTTGATCGTGGCCGCGATGGGTTTGTGCCGACGGGTGGGGCGGTGGCGGTGGTCGTGGAATCGAGGGCGAGTGTCGACAAACGCGGTGCGCGGGTGCTGGCAGAGATTTCAGGCTGGGGACAAGCCTGTGATGGGTATCATGTAGCGATGCCACATGCGGACGGGCGCGGCTTACAGGATGCGATGCGCCTGGCTATGGCGGACGCCAAACTGATACCGGCGGACATTAGCTATATCAATGCACACGGGACGTCGACACCGGCTGGGGATCGCGCCGAGTCCCGCGCGCTAAATGAGGTCTTCGGTTTTCACTTTGTGCCGGTAAGCAGCACGAAGGCTTTGACCGGGCATGGTCTGTCGCTGGCGGGTCTGATGGAAGCTGCCTTCTGCGTGCTGGCGCTTGATGAAGGGTTCATCCCGGGACAGGCGCACTTGATCGAACCTGACGAAGATAGTGCCCGGCTCAACCTGCCTCGCGAAACGCTAAGCATTCAGCCGCGTGTCGTTCTCAACAATAGCTGCGGATTTGGCGGTAGTAACGTGGTCCATGTTTTCTCCCGTTCCCATGATTAGCCATCCAATGCCATGAGTGCCGACCCGATTGTCATGATCACTATCAAAGCCGGCTGGATTGGCATGTTACTTGGCGTCACCTCAGGCGCGATCATTGGCCTGTTTTTCCATCGCGAGGATTGGATGGGAGGCTATGCCAGTTATCGGCGAAGGCTGGCCCGTCTAGGGCATATTTCATTTTTCGGTCTGGCTTTGGTGAATTTCTGCTTTGCCTTTACGCAATCAGTCGTGCCGCCCGCTGCGCCCTGGAATCTCATCGCGATGCAGAGTTTCCTTGTGGGTGCGGCGACCATGCCGGTGGTGTGTTTTCTCAGCGCGTGGCGGAAACCCTTTCGACATCTCTTTTTCATCCCGGTCGGCTCCGTGCTTACAGGGGTGATTGGTACTTTTGCCGGCTTATGAAACTGGGACTTCTCGCAATGAGCGGCGTGCGCTGCCGCAATGAAGAACTCCTCGCCATGGGCCTGACCCTGCCGGGATTTGTGGAGCGCAGTAAAGTGATCGCTTCGCTGCCTAGCTTGGGATTGTTAACTCTGGCCGGGATGACGCCTGAAGAAGTGGAAGTAAGCTATGTGGATCTGCCGGAGCCGGGTTCTCTGACGGAACTGCCGGGAGATTTCGACGTGGTGGCGATTTCCAGTTTTACTGCACAGATCAAGGAGGCTTACAAGCTGGCGGATCGCTATCGCGAAGCAGGTGTCGTAGTCTTGATGGGCGGTCTTCACGTGACGGCGCGTCCGGAGGAAGCATTGCAGCACGCAGATAGTGTGCTGCTCGGTGAAGGCGAGTCGTTGTGGCCCAGGATGATGGCAGACTTGCAGGCAAACCGTTTGCAGTTGCGCTACGATGCACGCGTGCTGAATTTTGATTTCGCACATTCGCCGATGCCGCGCTTTGAGCTTCTGGACGTGGCTAACTATAATCGGCTCACGGTGCAGACCCAGCGGGGTTGTCCGTTCAATTGCGATTTCTGCGGAGCGTCGATCCGGCTGAATCCCCGGTTCAAAGTGAAGCCGGTGAGCCGAGTGATGGAGGAGATTCGCCGAATCAAGGCAATCTGGCCGCATCCGTTCATCGAGTTTGCCGATGACAATACCTTTGCCGATAAGAAACGCGGGCGCGATTTGATGCGAGCGTTGATTCCCGAGGGATTGCCTTGGTTTACGGAGACGGACATCAGCATTGCGCAGGATCCGGAATTGCTAGCGATGATGAAGGATGCCGGTTGTGCACAAATCCTGATCGGCCTGGAAAGCCCAACGGCCTCTGGACTGGATGGCCTGGAGCGCAAGGCGAACTGGAAACTCAGGCAGCGGGAAAGTTATCTGCGCGCGATTGAGACAATCCAGGATGCCGGGATCACCGTGAATGGTTGTTTTGTGCTGGGCCTCGATGGCCAGGATGAAATGAGTTTCGACGCGGTCTTCGATTTCGTGCGCACGTCCGGTTTATACGAAGTGCAGATCACGGTGATGACGGCTTTCCCGAATGCGCCGCTATATGATCGTTTGAAAGCGGCAGGGCGCTTGATCGAAGAAGAGGCGTGGGAAAGTTGCACGCTTTTCGACGTGAATTATGTGCCGGAAAAAATGAGTATCGAAGAATTGGAAGCGGGCTTCCGTGATCTCGCGCGAAGAATTTATGATAGCGCGTTTATCGAGGAACGCCGCCGGCGTTTCTTCGAGCGGCAGAGCGAGTTGCGAAGAGCGCAAGCGTCGCGAGCGAATGCGACCCCATGGCCTGCCTATGCAGGGCGGGAAGCATAAGATTTAGAGAAATCCATTGAGCGTAAAATCCGCGGGCCTTCTGCCATTCGTAAAAACAGAAAAGCCGCACTTCACAGTGCGGCTTCTTCGTTAAGCTATCTAACCCGTTCTCTTACCGCATGAGCAGCGCCTGGCGGGCGCGCTTGATTTCGCGGGTGATCTTGCG
>FTBG01000502.1_pt1 | contig 14801 bp, 15 predicted proteins | sample 1639311 | NCBI WGS metagenome assembly FTBG01 (sample SAMEA3914864, study PRJEB12502) | metagenome | biome: forest; material: soil | place: USA | collected 2012-03-12 | depth 0.3 m | reverse complement strand
GGGCCGTTCTGGATCAGCTTGTCAAAAAGACCGGGCGGCAGACCTTCTTCGCGAGCCACCGAGTCTTGATACATCCCTTCGAGCAGCCAGTTTGGCGGTTGGGTAAAGGATTTGCCGGATTTCAGAATAACATTCCGATATTCGTATTCCAGGCAGAGCGCGCGGAAGATCTCAAGGTCAAAGTCGGAGCTTGAGAGCACCGTGGGATCGTAGACATCGACTTGCACCTTTAGTTGATTGCCATCGGTCTCGTAGAGAGTGGTCTGCACCCGGGGAGTTCGAGGCGGCCGGATCGAATGCATCTGGACGATGATGGGGGTCTTCCATTCGTCCGGCAGGCCCATCACGCGAAGCCAATTTGCTTTGATATCCTCGGCTTTTCGCGCCAGCCGGGAGCGGACGATTCGGTCCGAATAATAGACGATAAACTGCTGGGAAACGCTGATCGTACGCTGCGGCTGAGGGGCCACCGGCGCGATGCGAATCGGTTGCTCCTCGCCATGGAGCGTGCCCGCAAGAAGCAACAGCAGCAGGGACGAGAGGCTGCTCTTTATGGGCCTGTGGGCTTTCCAGTCCATCTGAGCGTTGCGACTCCCTCTTTCTTGATGGGATCGATCTTTAGGTCGAGGCCGTTAAGATTTTGCACGACATCAGTCACGTCGACCGCGCTCTTAGCCACGGGTCCGATGAGACGATCAAGCAGCGGCAAAAGGTATTCGTTGAATTTGACGTGCCCGATCCCTCCCCCAACCTCCTTGAGCGTGACCACTTTATCCACCATCTCTGGCTGGTAATCGGCGTAAATAAAAAGCGATTGCCCGAGAAATTGCTCCTCGACACAATAGCGCAACGTGCCTGTTCCAATCACGACGAAAGCCCGGACAAACTTCGCCTTGGCCTGCGAAGCCCCATCGGCTTCCGACGCGCCCGAGACGAGACGGCAGGCAAGATAGTTATTGATCTGGTCCTGCTTGACATCGATCGCGCGGGGAAAGGTGCTATCCGAAAAAGTCTTAAGCGATTGGTAGAGTGCCGTGGCCTGGGCGGCGTTACCATCCTTGGCCGGAGGGATCCCCTCGGGTTCCCGAGCCATTTGAATAAGTTCCGCAAACCCAGCCGCGATAATTATCGTGATGACAATCGAGACAATGAGTCCGACCACCCGGCCGGCGCGTTTGGCCTGCTCGGCTTTCCTTTTCCTGGTCACGGCAGGTCTCTCTGTCGGCACCTGGGTCGGCGCCGCTATGGTGGCCGAGGTTCCTTCAGCCCGTTCCAGGCGTGCGCCACAATTCTGGCAGAAGACTCGGGTCAGATCGTTTTCGTGGCCGCATTGGCCGCATTTCAGCACGCTCATTATTTGGATTTCGAAGGTTTGGGAGTCTCTGTCTTTTTTTCCGAACTCTTTGGGCTTGATTCACTTGCGCTGGCGGAGTCTTTCTTGGCGGCCTGCTTGTAGCCTTCGCTGCGATAGTCCGTAATGTAAAATCCGCTCCCTTTGAAGATGAGCCCGGCCCCGGTGCCGAGAAGGCGGCGTACCTTGCCCTTGCCCCACTTTTTCATCCGGCAGAGCTCCTTGGGGCAAACCGTAAAGGCGTTGTCCTTCATGGATTGCGAGACTTCAAAGCCCTTTCGGCATTTTTCGCATTCGTATTCGTAAGTAGGCATGGGATAGGTCGAATTAACAGATCGTTCGGCTTATGCAATCTCACCGTTGGGGTTCAAGATCAAACGCTTCTTCTTCAGCGGCTTGACCTTTTGATAAAGCCTGCTCTCTTACACGTCTTCATGATGAGAGCGGCCCATATTCTTAACCTTACCGCCATAAGCGCCCTGCTTATGCTGGGCGCGTGCGCCAATTACGACACCCGCCTGACCAGCCAGGCTTCCTATCTGGGGAACGGTGGCGTGGTTGTCGACCCTTCCATTAAGGAGAATCTCGCCCTGAAGAAATCCTATTGGGATGGCGACGGAATCGAGGGTGCGCCTTCCATCGTGATCAATCTCAGCAAGCAGACCGCGACGTTCTACAAGGGCGACCGCATGGTGGGCGTTTCCGCCATCTCCAGTGGCCGCGAGGGCCACGACACGCCGCCCGGCAACTACAAGATCATCAAGAAAGAGATCGATCACCATTCGAACCTCTATGGGGATTTCGTGGACGCCAACGGAACGGTGGTCGTCAAGAATGTCAGCGCCATCGATGACAAGGCCAAGTGCCCGCCCGGGGCCAAGTTCCTCGGGGCCTCGATGCCTTACTTCATGCGTCTGACCAACGGCGGTGTGGGCATGCATCAGGGCTACCTCCCTGGTGTGGCGGACAGCCACGGCTGCATCCGCATGCCTGAGAAGATGGTGAAGATCTATTGGGACAATGCTCCGGTGGGCACTCCCGTCACCATCGTAAACTAAAAAGGCATCTCCTCGTCCCGGCTGGGCCGAGGGGTGGATATCTCCCACGCTTCCATCAGAGGCTCCGGGATCTCGCTCAGAAAGCGCGAGGGCCGCTGAAAGGCGTCGCCATATCCGGCATTCAGGCGCATCTCGGGATAGGTCAGGTAGAGCTCATCTTCGCAACGCGTCACTCCGACATAGAAAAGTCGGCGTTCCTCCTCGAGCGCCTCGGGAGACTCCAGGCTGCGCGCTCCCGGAAACATTCCTTCAGTGAGCCAGATCAGAAAAACGACCTTCCACTCGAGGCCCTTGGCCTGATGGATGGTCGAGAGCACGATTTTCTCGGTCTCGGAATCCGTGCTGAGGGCTTCGCTCGTTTCTACCGCGCCGAGAAGGGCCAACTGCGAAAGAAACTCCTCCGTGCTTTCAAACTGACGGGCATAGCCCGACAATGTCGCGAGGTCTTCCTTGCGCGCATCGTAGTTGGAAAACTTGGCCTTCATGTAGTCGTCGTAGACGGCAAAGAGCACGCTCTCGATCATGGCCGAGGGCGATGGGATGGCATCCATGGGAGTCAGCTCGACGATGGTGTGGACCAGTTGCTCCCACGCCTTGGCGGCTTTGGCGGGCACTTTGGCGGTGCTGAGCGACCCGAGGCCGACTTTCGCCGCCACCAGGTTGGCTGTTTGCGTCCAGAGGGATTCCGCGGACTTGGCGCCGATGCCGGGCAGGAGCTTCACCATCCGCTTGAAGGCCACCTCGTCGGTGGGATTGATCGCGAATTTCATGAAGGCCGCCACGTCCTTCACATGAGCCTGCTCGAAGAAGCGAAGCCCACTGGTGATCGCGTAGGGAATGCCGCGGCGGGTGAATTCCAGTTGCACCTCCATGGAATGGTAGTGAGCCCGGTAAAGAATCGCGATTTGGTTGAGCGGGATCCCCTCCTCGTGAAGCTCCAGCACGCGCTGCGCGATAAAGGCGGCCTGCTGCGTGTTGGTGGCAAGAGGGACCAGCGCCGGTTTCACTGGATGGGATGGCCTGACCGGAGCAAGATTCTTGGGAAACTGCCGCTCGTTGGCTTTGATGGCCGCATTGGCCACGCTCAGCACCTCGGGCACGCTGCGGTAGTTTGTCTCGATCTTGAAGACCCGCGCCTTGGGATGCCGCTTGGGAAACTGCAGGATGTTTTCGAAATTGGCGCCGCGCCAGGAGTAGATGCTCTGGGCATCGTCCCCCACCACCATGATGTTTCCATGCTTCAGGGCGATCGAGTCAACGAGTTCGGCCTGAATGCGGTTGGTATCCTGGTATTCATCAACCAGCACCTGCTGAAACTGCTGGCGATAAATGTCGGCGACGTCCTCGCAGGTCTGAAAGAGCTCCAGGGTCTTGGAAAGCAGATCGTCAAAATCCATGCTATTGGACTCCTTCTTTCTCGCCTCGTACTTGATCTGGAGATGTTCGATCTGCGCGGCCAGCGGAATGAAATAGCGGTACTTGGTCGAAAGCACCTGCAGGATCGGGTTGCCGGTATTGACGGAATAACTGAAGATATCCGCGAGCACCTCGCCCTTGGGGAAGCGCTTGTCGTTCGTTCGGAGACCTTCGCGGGCCACGATGCTATCGATCAACTCCTCCTGATCTTCGCGATCCATGATCGAAAAGCCCTGGCGAAAGCCGATGCGCTCAGCGTGCCGGCGGAGAATGCGGTTGCCGATCGAGTGAAAGGTGCCACCCCAGATGCCCTCGGAGCCCACCGGGAGGATGTGCGAGACGCGCTCCAGCATCTCCCGCGCGGCTTTGTTCGTGAAAGTAAGCAGCAGGATGCTGCGGGTGGACATGCCCTGCTCCAGCAGCCAGGCCACGCGGTAGGTGAGCGTACGGGTCTTGCCGCTGCCTGCCCCTGCTATGACGAGTGAAGGCCCTGGCGGGGCTGTGACAGCGTCGTACTGCTGGGGATTGAGCTCCGCGGCGTAGTCGATCGTCGAGCGGGGCCCCTCCTCTGCATCCAGGACATACTTTTTCGTCACTTATTCCTCTTCCGCCTTGGAGGGCGCGATCTTCATGGTGGCCATCTCCGAGGGTTTGATCCCGAGACCATAGGCCAGAAGGTTGGCGGATTCCTCCCAGATGCGGGCCTTGGTATCGCCATAGACCACCGCGATCACGTCCTTGCCATTCCACGAGCCGCTGGAGACCAGGCAATGCTTGGCCGCATCGGTATAGCCGGTCTTCATGCCATTACAGAAGGAATAGGTGCGTAGCACCCGATTGGTATTGTGAATCGCCAGGGTCTTCCCACCCACATACTGAAACGTGTAATATCGGGTCTTGATGATTTCGCGCAGCAGCGGATTGAAATAGACCATGCGGGCCACCCTGGCCATATCCCGGGCCGTGGAATAATTGTCAGGCGCCGGCAATCCGTTGGGATTCACGAAATGAGATCCCGTGCCGCCGAGGCGGGCCATGCGGGCGTTCATCTTATCCGCAAAGCCGGTGATACTCCCCGCATTGTCGCGAGCCAGGGCACGCGCCACGTCATTGGGGCTCTTGATCAGTAGCGCGGTCAGCAATTGCTGGCGGGTATAGGAATCCCCGGGCCTGAGATTGAGCTTCGTCGGCTCGGCCTGTTCATCGCTGGCGGTAATCGTGACGGGCTGCGACAGATCGCCCGACTCCGCGATGATCAGGGCCGTAAGCAGCTTTTGGGTGCTGGCCACCGGCCGACGGGCATCCTCGTTCTTTTTCAGGATCACGGACCCGGTGTTCGCGTCGAAGAGTACGGCGGAGTCCGCCGTGATCACCGGAATCTTTACCTCCGCGAAAGCCGCAACCGCTCCCAACAACCATACCGTCAGAACCCTTGAAATCATCGTCAGGGAAAATACAGACAACGCAGTCCGCGTTAAGGATTTTTTTTGCGCTGTTTGATGGTGATGCGTTTCACCTTCGCGTCGTCCGACGGACTCCAGGTCATGATGTCGGGATCGTCCTTGAAAACATTGTGGACGACGTAGCGATCATACGAATTGAGGGGCTCGGTCTGGATGGGGCGACCGGTGCTCTTTACCGCCTCCGCCAGATGACGAACCTTTGACGCCAGGGCATCGTCCCGCATGGCTCGGTGATGATCCACATCCACAATCACCCTGAGTGCCCTGGGATCCTTCGCCTGGAGGATGCGATTCACCAAAAACTGCAAATCATCGATGGTCTGATCGCGCCGCCCGATGAGGCTTTCGGCCTCGTGGGTGAGCACTTGCAGCACCAGATGGCCATCCCGCTCCTGCTCCTCGATTTCAAAGACGAAACCAAGATATCCCAGCATGGAGTCCAGGAGTTCGCGAGGAGTGAGGGTATTGCTCATAAGCCAGGCTTTCTTTTCTTCTTTTTCTTCGAGGCGTCGGCTTCACGCTTGGCGATCACGCTCCTCTTTTCGAGCGTGGGCAAAGGTTTGTTCCGCGTCAGGTAGAGTTGCACGATAGAGAAAAGATTCTGAGTTGTCCAATACAGCGCTAGGCCGCTCGCGTAGTTATACGCAAAAGCCAGGAACACGATCGGCATGAAGTACATCATGCGCTGCTGCATGGCGTCGCCGCTCTTGGGTGAAATCGCCATCTGCCAGACCATGGTGCCCGCCATGACGAGGGGCAGCAGGTTGATCGGGAAACCCGCCACATGCGTGAGCACGTCTGGCTGGGAAAGATCATGCACCCAGAGGAAGGAGCTGTTGCGCAGCTGAATCGCGCTTCCGAGCATGGAGTAGAAGCCAAGGAAGATCGGAATCTGCAGCAGCATCGGGAAGCAGCCGGTGATCGGATTCACCCCATAATCCCGGTACAGCGCCATGGTCTGCTCGTTCATCTTCTGAGGATCGTCTTTGTACTTCTCGCGGATCTCCGTCATCTTGGGCGACAAGAGAGCCATGCGGCGCATCTGATTCGTGGCCCGATTCTGCAGGGGCCACAGCACCGTCTTGATGCACAGGGTCAGGACGATGATCGCCCAGCCATAGCTCCAGGAGGGCGAAATGGTGTGAAAGAGCGAGTTGAGCCCATTCATCGCCCAGAGCAGGAATTCGCTCACAAAGCCAAACATGCCGAAGTTCAGCACGGCATCCTGCCCGCCTTTCAGAGCGCGAAGCTGGGTGAGGTCCTTGGGACCGACGTAGATGGTGTAGGATTTGGTGACGGACTGGCCCGGAGCCACAATGAACTCCGGAGAGCCCAAGCCGCCCTGGATGCCGAAAACCGGCGTCTCGTTCATCTTTTTGGTGTCAAAGCGCTCAGCCCAGACCGAGTTGCCGGTGGCCTTCTGATCCTTCGGCGAGACTTCACTGACGATAGTACAGAAATACTGGCTGGCCACTCCGGCCCAGACGATTTCGGGCTTGGTCTCAAGATAGAGAGAACGCGCGGGGTTCCATTGAATGCCTATCAGAGGAATGTTGGTGGCATTGAACCAATCGACCGTGGTGGGCACAAACTTATGCTCATGCATCCAGTCGAAGGTGGTGTAGGTTGGAAGGTCCTTGGAGTGGATGGCGGCTGCGCCACCCGTGCTGACAAAGAAGGCCGGGCGCTTGAGCTCGGCCTGGCCGGCGTTCTTAAACTCCACTTGCATTTGCAAGGCGTACAGGCTGGTTGCCTTGCTGGTGTCGGGGATCGTGATTCGCTTGGTAATCTCAAGGCCATCGGCATCCTTTCGGCTGAAAACGGCTTCACCCTTCGCCGCGTCGATTGTCATGCCAAAACCTCCCAGGGCCTGGCCTGGCTTCTCACCGATTGCGCCAATCGGAAGCGCTTTGGCGCCATTCAGCGAAACCCGTGTGCCATTCTCTCCCACGTGCCCGTAGAGGAGGACGGATTCGATGCCGCCTTTGTCATTGCTGAAAACGTACTCGGCCTCCTTGGTATAGAGGCTCTTCGTCTGGGCCACCATTTCGGGAGGGGCCGACGTCGCCGCAGCGGCGGGAGTCGGAGCCGCGCTGGGTTGAGCCGAAGCGCCGGGCGTTTCGGCGGGTGTCGCGGATGCCGTTGGGTGCGCGGCTTGTTCAGCCGCCAGCAGCCTGGCCTGCTCCGCGCTGGTTTTTATAGCATACCACTCATACAGCACGAGGCCGATGACGGAGAGGGTGATGGCGATCCAGGCTTTACGATCCATTAGCAATGATTTTTAGAAACTTCCGGTACGGGGTCATGTCCACATCCCCCCCAGGGATGGCAGCGGGCGATCCGCTTGGCGCCGAGCCATGCGCCCCGTACGGCGCCATGTCGGCTGATGGCCTGCAACGCATACTCCGAGCAACTCGGATCGAAGCGACAGCCGCTCCCCACCCCACCCAAAGCGTGCAGGAAAGGCCTCAACGTCCACCGGTAACAGTGGATGAGGAAGATCAGGAGCGTTTTCATGCAGAGCGGGGCAAAATAGAAAGCCTTCGCGCGAGAAGCAACCATTCCTCGCGTAATTCGGCGAAAGTCGCTTTGGCCGCGGCGGATTTGGCCACCGTGATGACCAGCCAGCCCGGTAGTATGACGGGCCGGTGCAGGCGGCAAATCTCTCTCAGCCGCCGCCGGGTTCGGTTGCGAATGACCGCTCCCCCCACCCGCCGGGACGTAATAAGCCCAAACCGGGTTTCCCCCTGGGTCGGCTCTTCCTTGATGCTGAGGCGCAGGTACTTGCCCTGCACCGTTTTGCCCTCCTCGCGAACCAGCGCAAACTCCCGGCCTAGGCGGACGCGAGCGGCGCGTGGAAAGCGAAGTCGTTTAGGCTTCGGTATGGCGGGCGAAGTGGACTTCGACACCCTTTGGCAGCAGGCGCTTGCGGCCGCGCTGGCGGCGGCGGCTCAAAATGGCGCGCCCACTCTTGGTCTTCATCCGCGCGCGAAAGCCAAATTGTTGCTTCCGGGTGCGCTTGCTGGGTTGGTAGGTGCGTTTCATATGCTCGAAAAAAGTAGGATTGGGGAGAATGGCGATTTTCTCACAATTGTCAACCCCTTGTTATTCAACGTTCGTCCGTCTTTTGCGCGACCCTAGTAATAGATTCGGCCCGGCCGGTCTTTTCATCGACCTCGATAATGGCTCCACAAAGGATCACGGGGCCTCCCGCCACCGGGAATTGCCCAGGCATTCCGTCCATGAATCGCTTGATGATGGGCTGGGGCTCGCGGCCCAGGCAGGAATCCGAAGGCCCGCACATGCCGGCATCACAAAGAAAGGCCGTGCCTCCCGGGAGAATGCGCTCATCCGCCGTCTGCACATGCGTATGGGTGCCGATCACGGCCGAGACCTTGCCATCCAGGAAACGCCCCATGGCGATCTTCTCACTGGTGGTCTCCGCATGCATATCCACCAGAATGACATGTGTTTCCTTCCGGATTTTCTCCACCTCGGCCCGGGCGGCATGGAAGGGATTATCCAGAATCGGCTGCATAAAGGTACGGCCCTGCACGTTCATCACGCCGACCTTCCCCTTGGGCGTATCCAGCACGATGCTCCCCGCCCCTGGCACGCCGGCGGGATAATTGATCGGACGCAGCAGCCGTGGCTCGGTGGAAATATAGCCCGCCGTCTCTCTCTGGTCCCAAACATGGTCGCCCGTGGTGATCACCGCCACGCCATTGCGCAGCAGATCGATCGCGATCCGGCCGGTAATCCCGCGCCCCCCGGCGGAGTTTTCCCCATTCACCACCACAAAATCAACGCCCTGCTCCTTCAAAAAGACCGGTACGGCCCGATTGACCGCAGCGCGACCGGGCTCTCCCACGATGTCGCCCAGAAAAAGAATACGAATCATCCATAGGCCTTAAACGATCTGGCGGCGGGAGAACAGAGCGATTGTGGAAAAAATCTGCCTTCGGTGAGGCATTTTTGTCCGTGTTTCCTGCCTCCGGTGTGATCTAATTATCCCGTGAAATCACTCCCCGTCTTCGCCGGTCTGCTTTTCTGCGTCTCAATGTCTTACGCGAAGTTGAGCCCCCTTGCGCCGAATCCCGACTGGTCCAAGCTGAATATCTTTCAACAGACGATCACCAAGGCCGATTTCGTCTCCCTCCTCGATAAAGTCTACGCTCCCAATGGGGCGTGGAAGGACACCATTACCATTCACAACGACGGTGCTCTCATCACCACTGGCCCTGACGAGTCGCCCTTCTTCCTCCGTTTTGCACCTTCCCGCGCCGCGGCCAAGCCATTCGCCACCTACTGGAAGGCCCGTGGCCAGCTCCCAGCGGAGGAGCCCGATGCTCCCCTGGCCGGAATGAAGATCGCTCTGGACCCCGGCCACTTGGGCGGACCCTGGGCCAAGATGGAAGAACGCTGGTTCCAGATCGGCACCTACAAACCTGTGGCGGAGGGCGATATGACGCTCCTCGTCGCCAAGCTCCTTTCCGCGAAGCTTAAGGCACTGGGAGCCCAGGTTTACCTCACCCATAATAGTTGGGGCCCGACCACGAATCTCCGCCCTGCCAAGCTCATCAACGAAGCGACCAAGTCGCTCACGGAAAAAGGCAAACCCGTTAATCCCGAGACCGTGAAAAAGGAGAGCGAGCTTCTCTTCTACCGCGTGGCCGAGATTCGCCGCCGCGCCGTCATCGTGAATGAAAACATTCGGCCCGATCTCGTCATCTGCCTCCATTTCAATGCGGAAGAATGGGGCGATCCCAACAATCCCAAACTCACCGATGTCAATCACCTGCATTTCCTCGTCGCGGGTTCGCTCAGCGCCGACGAACTGGGCTACGAAGACCAGCGTTATGACATGCTCTACAAGCTGCTCAGCCGATCCTTCGTCGAAGAAGCCGCCGTCACCGACGTGATTTCCAAGAAACTGGCCCGGGCCACGGGCTTGCCTCCCTATGTCTACGAAGGCGCCTCTGCCTCCCGCGTCAATGGCAACTCCTACGTCTGGGCCCGCAATCTCCTGGCCAATCGCCTCTACACCTGCCCCGTGGTCTATGCCGAACCCTACGTCATGAATAGCCGCTCTGCCTTTGCGCGCATCCAGATGGGTGACTACTCCGGGTACAAGGAAATCAACGGCGCTCCCCGTAAGAGTATTTTCCGCGAATATGCGGATGCGATTGCCGACGGCGTTCTCGCGTATTATTCAGGACGTGCCCTGTGAAAATCATTGCTGTTGCCAATCAAAAGGGTGGCGTCGGAAAGACGACCACTTCCGTAAATCTCACCGCCGCGCTCGCCGAACTTGGGGTGCGCGTTGTGTTGGCCGACCTTGATCCTCAGGGCAACGCCACCAGCGCTCTCGGTCTCGGCGATCTCAAGGACGGCAGCCTCTATGAGGCGCTGGTCGGCGACAAAACCGTGCAGGAACTCATCGTGCCCACTCGCTTTGAAAACTTCTCCGCCATCCCGGCCGATCTGAATCTCGCCGGTGCCGAGGTGGAGGTGGCCCGCATGGACAACCACATGCTGCAGCTCCGCCTCGCGCTCGAGCCGCTCAAAGCCTCCAAGGCCTACGATTACATGTTCCTGGACTGCCCCCCTTCCCTCGGCATCCTCATGTCGAATGCCCTCTCCGCCGCCGACGAAATTCTCGTCCCCATCCAGTGCGAGTATTACGCACTCGAGGGCCTCGGCCTCCTCATGCAGGTCACCGATCAGATCCGCGCTTGCGGGGCCAACCCCGGCCTGGCCCTTTGCGGTCTGCTCATGACCATGTACGACGCGCGCACCAATCTGAATCCCGCCGTGGCCAAGGAAGTGCGCAATCACTTCCAGGAAGTCGCCTTTGATACCCTCATTCCGCGCACCATTCGCTTCGGCGAAGCCCCCAGCCACGGTCGCACCATTCTGGAGCACGATCCCAATGGCCCCGGCGCCGCAGCCTATCGAGCCCTCGCCAAGGAATTTCTCGAGCGCCAGAAAAAAGGCCTCGCCTTTATTAACCAAGCTCCCCCGGCCGCCTGATCTCACTCACTTCCATTTTCCCTGTTTAGTTTTCAATGAACCAAGTCCTCGATCTCTTCCGCAAAACCGGCGCGCTCCTGCACGGTCATTTCATCCTTCGTTCCGGCCTTCACAGCCGCGAGTTTTTCCAATGTGCCCTCCTGCTCCAGGATGCGCCCGTTGCCGCGCACGTCTGCGGCCTGCTCGCCGACAAACTCAAGCCGTATGCGGAGAATGCCACCGTGATCTCACCCGCCGTCGGCGGCATCATCGTCGGCCAGGAAGTAGCCCGCCATCTTGGCAAAAAACACATCTTCGTTGAAAAAGACGGCAACGGCGGCCTCGTGCTCCGCCGTGGATTCGTTATCACCCCCGGCGAGAGATTCATCGTCGCCGAAGACGTCGTCACCCGCGGAGGCCGCGTTCAGGAAACCATCCAAATCGTCCGCGACCATGGTGGAATCGTCGCCGCCGCCGGCTCCATCGTCGATCGCAGTGGCGACGCGGAGCTTCCCGATTTCGGTTGCCCCTTTGTCTCGCTCGTCCAGATGAACGTCGAGACCTTCCCCGCCGACCAAATTCCCGCCGACCTGGCAGGAATCGAGGCCATCAAGCCAGGCAGTAAGTAAGCAGATTTGCCCGCGGCCTATCGGGCTTCTCTCCCACGCTGACCGTGATACCCACGACGCGCCGTTAGGCACTGTAGCAACGGTGCTGCGCGCCGTTTCGCCCAACGGGCGATCTCTCAAGTCTTCTTTTCTAAACAATTTCGTTGCCCACTTGTCCAGAGCCGAGCCGCAGGCGCGCACTTGCTGGTTACGCCAGCCCCCTTGGCTATCTGCGTTACCGCCGGATCCAGCTCAACGGGCCGTCTCCCTGGCTCGACCACCATACTCCAGCGGCCAGAGCCCGGCATTCAACAACGCCAAGGCCCGCGCCAACCGTCAAAATTACCGCCCAATCTTGCGCAACGGCAATCCCGACATCAGATTCCGCTCGATATGCTCGAGCGAAATGCCTTTCGTCTCCGGCACGAAGGCCAGGAAGAAGAAGATAAAGAGCACGTTCATTCCGCCGTAGAGGAGGAAGGTATATCCCGGCCCGAGGTGGGTCAGGAGAGTGAGGAAGGTCATGCCGACGATGGCGTTCACAATCCAGTTTGTTCCCGTACTGAAGGTCACGCCCAGGTCGCGCCCTTGCAGCGGGTAGACCTCGGAGCAAAGCACCCAGATGATCGGGCCCGCGCTCATGGCAAAACCGACGACAAAAATCAGCAGCGCAAAGATGGCCGGATACGCGTAGTCGGTGCTCTGTAGGAAGATCTGATGTTCCACCACGCCCTTGGCGTTGGTCACATCATGCAGTACTCCCCCCGCGAGGAAAATCGATCCCACCGCCACCAGGGAAAGACCCATGGTGACGAAGCCCGCGTACATGATCGGTTTGCGGCCGAGCTTATCCACGAAGGCAATGGCAATAAAGGTCGCCAGTACGTTGGTCACACCAACGATTACCGTTCCCCACATCTGTTGATTGGTATCGGCAAAGCCCGCCATCTTAAAGATCTGCGGAGCGTAATACATGATCACGTTGATACCGGTAAGCTGCTGAATGATTTGCAAGCCTACCCCAAGGGCGATGACCCGGCGGAAATTACTGTTGCCAGTGAGCAACTCAAAGCCGCCCTGCTTCACCTTCACACTATCTTCGATCTCGCGCACTTCCGCCGCGATCTCCGCGTCGTCCAGGTGCATGCCTTTGAACACAGCCACGGCTTTCTCGCGCAGGCCCTTCATGAACAGCCAACGCGGGCTTTCCGGCAGGAACCAGACGCCGATGAACATGACCGCTGCGGGCAGGGCGATAATACCCAGCATGATGCGCCAATGGCCGCCGGTTATTCCTCCGATGGTCGCGTAAGTCGCCAGATAAGTATTGCTGAGGAACGCCAGCACGATGCCGATCGTGATCATCAATTGATACATCGAGATAAGCGATCCGCGCACCGATTGGGGCGATACTTCGGAGAGATAGAGCGGAGCCGTAAACGAAGCTACACCAACTGCGATACCCAGGATGAGCCGGGCCACGATCAGCCAATTTTCGTCCTGCGCAAACGCGCAAAGAATGGCTCCGATAATGAAATTGACCGCACTTAGGAGGATGGTTTTGCGGCGGCCCAGCTTGTTGGAAAGAATTCCGCTGAACAATGCTCCGGCAGCCGCACCCCAAAGCAACGCGCTGACGATGTACTCAATACTGCGGTCTCCAACCTTGAAGTCCGTCTTGATAAAATCAATCGCTCCGGAGATCACGCCTACATCCAGACCGAACAAAAGTCCCGCGAGCGCCGCCGTGAGACCAATGAAGTAAACGATGGGCTGAATGCGTTTGGGCGGCGTGGCGGCGGCGGAGGAACTCACGATGGGATTCATAGTAGAGGGGTGTCCGAATGATGAACTCTCACGATCTATTTTACAAGCTGGAACCGTTCTCCCGCTTCGATCGGTGCTCTATCTTTCGGGATGTGGAGTTTATTTGACGACTGCCTGAACCTTGCCGTCCTTGTCGACGAGATCGACCTTCTCCACATGCTTGAGATTCATCTGGTGAAACTCAACCGATAGGCCCGCATCGTCGACCACGTTGATATCCCATTCCATCTCGGGCGAGTGTTTGGGAAAGGTGATTTTCACACGGGCGCCCGGCTTGAGCACTTCACCATTGGCCAGAAGGTTGCCGTTCCAATCCTTGTCTTTCAGCGCGGTGATGTAGACGCCTTCAAAAGTCCGGCTGGTTTTATTGACCAGGATGAAATCCGGATCAATCGCCCATGCACTCGAAACGCCGACGAGCAAAAGAAATGCAAAAAGTGTTTTCATGGATTAGCCCTACTTCTTCTTTTTCTTCTGCGTGGTTTGCTTGTTTTCGTAAACAACCTGACCGTACTCATTCCGGATCTTGGTCGTCTTCGTCACCTTGTTCCCGTGCTTCTTCGTGTCCGTGGTCTTGTAGTACTGCGGCGGCGGCGCCGGTCCCCAATACTTGTTTTGATTGTAGTAGGGATCGTAATACTTCGGCGGGCCTGGATCCTTTACCACCACGACATTTGGGAGATTAAGGAAAAGTTGAGCTTGGGAGGAGGCGGTTCCGATCATCAGGAAAACCACTGCGACCAGGAGGGAAAGGCGAGCCGTCATTTCCATTTACTAGCAAAACGGCTCAGGCCCGTCAAAGCCTATGGCCCACTAACCACCGAGATCGACACCGTCTGCCCGATGCGCAGTGGCACGGGCGACGCCGAGGTCGGGTCGACCCGCACCGGAAATCGATTCGGCAGCCGCACCCAGTCGATGGTCTGGCTCACCTGCGGCAACAGATCCACCGTGGAGCCATCCTGTAAAAAGATACCCCAGGCCACGCTCGAAATCACGCCGTCAAAGGGCTGATTGTCATGCCCGATCATTGTGATCTTCACCTTCCCGCCCGGCTGCACATGCC